>Ga0302314_10010394_pt1 | contig 16291 bp, 11 predicted proteins | sample III_Palsa_N2_3_FD_200533 | JGI IMG/M metagenome (GOLD analysis project Ga0302314, IMG submission 200533) | Peat permafrost microbial communities from Stordalen Mire near Abisko, Sweden - III_Palsa_N2_3 | ecosystem: Environmental > Terrestrial > Soil > Palsa > Peat permafrost | place: Sweden... | reverse complement strand
GCTCCCGCGAGCAGGTGTTCGACGCCTGGACCCGGCCGGAACAGGTCGCGGTCTGGTGGGATCCATCCGGCGCGCCGCTGGCCGAATGCCAGATCGACCTGCGCCCCGGCGGCGGCTTCAAGTTCGTCAATCGAGGATCCGGCGCGCCGCCGTTCGCGGGCGTCTATCGCGAGATCACCCCACCGGTCCGCCTGGTGTTCGATGCGCTGGGCTCAGTCGGAACCGTGCTGCTGGAAGACATCGACGGCCGCACCCACCTGACCGTGACCATCGCCTGCGCATCCGCCGAGCACCTGGATCAGTTCGTGCGGATGGGCGTCGCCGACGGCACCTCACAGACGCTGGACAACCTGGTGGCCTTTATCGCGTCACGGCGCCGCTAGGGGGCGCTCGTCCGCCAGCGCCCGCCGCACCGCCTCCGGATCCTTCTCGATCACCACCAGATAGGCCAGCAACGCGCTATCGGCGTGGGTTCGCCCTTGCTCCAGATCGCGCAGGCGGGCGGTGTTGATGCGGTAGGTCTTGGCGAAGGCCGCCTGGCTGAGGCCTGTGTGTGTCCTTGCCCGCCGGACCAAGCTGGCGCTGCGGAGCTTGTCGAGTTCGCCTTTGGTCAGCGGCCCGTTATCGGCGTCCGCCACAGCGGCTGCGGTGATCGGCGCGTCGGTCAGGGTTTCCAACCGCTCATGCTCTTCCTGCGTGAGTTGCGGAGGCTTGGCCGCATCAAGACTAAATCTGGCCATAGGCTCGGTTCTCCACAGCATTGGTCCGGCGCGCCGAGATGATGCGGAAGACGCCATCGCGGTCGGTGTAGGGTCGCATAGGCAAACGGAACGCTGTGCTTGGCCAGATTGGATTGGGCCTTGGCGTCGTCCCAGGTGACGTTCATGCTCGCCATTGAACTATACGGAAATCCCGCACCTGATATGCCCTACTCCGCCGCCGCCAGTTCCGCAGGCGTGTACTTCTCGCGCAGGGTCACCAGTTCCTCGCCCGAGCTGGGGTGCAGGGCGCAGGTGGCGTCCCACTGGGCCTTGGTCAGGCCGGCTTTCACCGCGATGGCGGCCATCTGGATGATCTCGGCGGCGTCGGCGCCGACCACGTGGCAGCCGATCACCTTGTCAGTCGAGCGTTCAACCACCAGCTTCATCAGCATCCGCTCATCGCCGCCGGCGAAGCCTGACCGCATCGGCTTGAACCGGGTCATGTAGATGTCCACCGGGCCGATCTGGTGGCGAGCCTGGGCCTCGGTCAGACCCACAACGCCCACAGGCGGCTGGGAGAAGACGGCCGTCGGCACGTCCGCGTGGTCGAAGGTCATCGGCCGGCCCAGGAACTCGGTCTCTGCAAAACACTGGCCCTCGCGGATCGCCACGGGGGTCAGCGGCAGGCGGTCGGTGACGTCGCCCACGGCCCAGATGTGGTCGACATTGGTTTTTGAGTAGTCATCGACGGCGACCGCGCCCTTGTCGGTGAGCTTCACCCCCGCCTTGTCCAGGCCCAGGCCCTTCACGTGCGGGCTGCGGCCGGTGGCGAACATCACCACCTCGCTCTCCAGCACATGGCCGTCGCCCACATGGCTGAGCAGCATGCCATCCTCGCGCTTCTCGATCTTCTCGTGCTGGCAGGCCAGCGCCACCTTCAGGCCTCGCTGCCGCAACTCCAGCGCCAGGTGGGACCGCACGTCCTCGTCGAAGCCGCGCAGCAGGTTGTCGCCGCGATAGACCAGGGTCACGTCGACCCCCAGGCCGTGGAAGATGCAGGCGAACTCCACGGCGATATAGCCGCCGCCGACGATCACCATCTTCTTGGGCAGCTGCTGCAGATGGAAGGCTTCTTCGGAGGTGATGGCGAATTCGATGCCAGGCACATTGTCCGGCAGCACCGGCCGGCCGCCGGCGGCGATCAGGATCTTGGCCGCGGTGACCTTCTGCGTCCCCTTCTCGCCCTTCACTTCCAGGGTGTGGGGATCGAGGAACCGCGCCGTGCCGTAGAACAGATCCGCGCCGGCCTTGGTCAGGTTGCTGGTGTAGACGCCGGACAGCCGCGCGATCTCCTGGTCCTTGTTCATCAGGAAGGCGGGCCAGTCGAAGGTGGGGTTGTCGATCTTCCAGCCATAGCCCCGCGCCAGCTCAAGATCGCGGGTGAAGCCGGAGGCATAGACCATCAGCTTCTTGGGCACGCAGCCGCGGATCACACAGGTGCCGCCGACCCGGTATTCCTCGGCCACGGCGACCTTGGCGCCGGTCATGGCCGCGATCCGCGCCGCGCGCACCCCGCCCGATCCGGCGCCGATGACGAACAGGTCGTAGTCGTACTTAGCCACAGATCTCGCTCCGTTTACGGCCTTCAGAGACCTGTTGCGGACCGGTCGGCGGGCCCGAAATCCTTATGCTTCGACAAGCTCAGCATGAGGATTTCTACCGGCCCTTCAGTCGTCCTCATCCTGAGCTCGTCGAAGGAGAGGACGCATCCCGGAATTCGCAACAGCCTCCTAGGGCGTCAGATGTTGGACACCGCCCGGCCCGGACACCAGCGCCTCGTCCGCCAGATCCAAGAACAGGCCATGCTCGACCACGCCGGTCACCGACTTGATGGCGGCCGCCAGCAGCGCCGGATCGGGGATGGCCCCGCACGCCGCATCATAGATAAGGTTGCCGCTGTCGGTTCGCACCGGGACGCCGTCTTTCAGCCGCAGGCGCGGGGCGATGCCCAGATCACACTCGGCGAAAGCGTCGCACAGCCGGTTGGCGGTGCCCTTGTGGCCAAAGGCGATCACCTCGATGGGCAGGGGGAATTTACCGAAGGGCGTGACCACCTTGCTGCCGTCGGCGATAGCCACGCAGCGGCGGGAGGCTTCCCACACCAGCTTCTCCCGCAGCAGGGCCGCGCCGCCGCCCTTGATCAGCGACAGGCCCGGTCCGATCTCGTCGGCGCCGTCAATGGTCAGGTCGATGACGCTGACGTCGTCGAGGGCCACCACGGTGATGCCCAACTCGCGAGCCAGGGCGGCGGTGGCTTCAGAGGTCGGCACGCCCCGAATGTCCAGCTTGCGTTCGGCCAGGGAGCGCACGAACCAGGCCGCGGTCGAGCCGGTGCCGAGGCCCACGGTCATCCCGCTGGCGACCAGCTCAGCGGCGGCGCGGCCAACCGCCCTCTTCTGCTCTTCGGCGTCCATGACAATCGGATAGAAGATCGCGCCCCGCCCGGCGAGGGGAATTGCATTCGCGGCGCGCCAAAAGAGCCAAGGTGAAGTTTTTGTAAGCTTTGGCGTCTACCCAAGTTTGGCCTCATTCGGCCTACAAACCCGAAACAATTCAGTCGATATCGTCGTATTCGGGGGCCGGCTTCTGGCCACGCACGGCAGGCGCAAGCCTGACCTGCGCCTGCTCCCCTGTTGAGAAGTTGAAGCCGCCATGATCCGCCCCGCGACCGCCCTGCTGGCGCCGGCCCTTATCGCGACGTTGCTGGCCACGACGGCGATGGTCGCCTCGCCCGCTCGCGCCACCGCGCCAGCCAGCTTGGCGCCCGCCGAGTCGGGACCCGGTGTGGTCAGCTATGCGCCGGCCTTCTTCAGCGCCGCCAGGCCCACCACCGCCTTGGACATGATCCGCCGCCTGCCCGGCTTCTCGTTCGATGCCGGCGCCCAGGTGCGCGGGCTCGCGGATGCGGCCGGGAATGTGTTGATCGACGGGGAAAGGCCGGCGTCCAAACAGGACGACCTGGGCTCGGCGCTCAGCCGGATTTCGGCCAGCCGGGTTGCCCGGATCGACGTGATCAGCGGCGGCGCCCCCGGCATCGACATGCAGGGCCGCACCGTCCTGGCCAACGTCATCCTGAAGCACGACGGCGGCGTCCAGGCGGTGGTGGGCTTTTCCGATAAGATGTCGGTTCAGGACGGCCAGCAGATCCCGGGCGCCGACCTGGAATGGACCCAGAATTTTGGCGCCCGCACCTTTGAAGCCGCCTTCAAGGAGGGGGGCTTTGTCGACGACGGCACCGGCCCTGGCCCGCATACCCAATACGACGGGACGGGCGCCGAGGTGTATGACGCCCATCTGTGGACCAAGGCGGGCGGCTATCAAAGCACCCTGACCTCGGCCTTCACCACTCCCCTGGCGGGGGGCAAGCTTCGCGTCAACGGCCTGGTCGAGCTGACCAACTACCTCGACCACGAGGCGGACGAAGGCTCGGTTCCCGCCGGCGGCGACGACGCCTACAAGGACGAGAACGCCAATCTGAACGGCGAGCTTGGCGCCCACTACACCCGCGACTTCGGCGCGAACACCACCCTGGAGCTCTTCGGCATCCAGCAGATGTCGCGCTATCAGGAACACTCCTACTTCGAGGCCGTCGGCGACGACGAAGTGTTCGGCATCACCAACGATGACCGCGAGAGCATCCTGCGCTCGACCCTGCGCTACACGGTCTCGCCGACCCTGACCCTCACGACCGCGCTCGAGGGCGCCTACAACACCCAGGCCACCAAGACCGCCTATGTGGTCAACGGCCTGGCCGAAGCCCTGCCGGCGGCGAACGAGCAGGTGGCGGAGACCCGGGGCGACGCCGCCCTGACAGCCACCTGGACCCCCTCGATCCACTATTCCCTGGAGGCCGGCCTCAGGGTCGAGGACTCGACCGTCCAGGCCACCGGCGACGTGCGCGAAGGCAAGACCCTGTTCTATCCCAAGCCCAGGGTGGTCTTCACCTGGTCTCCGAACCCGGACAACCAGATCCGGCTGCGCGTCGAGCGCGAGATCGGCCAGCTGGATTTCGGCGCCTTTTCCGCCTCGGGATCCCTGAACGCCGGCGGCCTGCACGCCGGCAATCCCAATGTGCTGCCCCAGCAGTCCTGGACCTTCGAGAGCGCCTTCGAGCACAGGTTCTGGAGCGGCGGCGACGCCACCCTCACCCTGCGGCGCCTCGACATCACCGATCCGGTCGACCGAATCGCCGTGTTCGATCCCGTGGCGGGCGCCTTTTTCGACGAGGGCGGCAACCTGCCCCACGGGACCGAGAACGACGTGGCGTTCGACCTCACCCTGCCGTTGGACAATCTGGGCCTGAAGGGCGCGCAGCTGAAAACCACCGAGACCTGGCGTTCGACCAGCGTCATCGATCCGGTCACCCTGACGTCCAGGTCGCAGACCCAGGTGCACCCCTTCGACATGGAGGCGCACTTCATTCAGGAGCTGTCATCGATCAGATCCGACTTCGGCGTCGACCTGATCGGGGGCTGGACCGAGACCGACTACCGGTTCGACGAGATCGACACGATCCACTACGGCACGCGTATCAACACCTATTTCGAATACAAGCCGACCCCGGCCTGGCGGATTCGCATCCAGGGGATCAACCTGTTTTCCCAAGGCATTCAGAAGACCTTCGCCACCTACAACGGGCCGAGGAACAGCTTTCCGATGGCCTCGCTGGTGGACTATCGCAGCCAGCAGACCGGCCCGCTGGTCAATGTCGGCGTGCGGCGGACGTTTTAGCCCTTCGCCGGCCTCACCACCGTTTCGCGCATCATGGCCATGGCGACGATGCCGATCAGGCTGGTGACGGCCATATAGTAGGCCGGCGCCATGGCGTTGCCGGTGGCGTGGGTCAGCGCCAGGATAATCGGCTGGGTCGCGCCGCCGAACAAGGTCACCGCGATCGCATAGATGAGGCCGACGCCAAGGCCGCGCACCTCCTTGCGGATCGATTCCGTCAGGCTGATCAGCGCGGCGCCGGTTGAAAGCGAACTCAAGGCCGCAATGACGCCGGTGGCTGCGTAGAGCGCGAGCGGGGTGTGGTACCGGACCATCAGATAGAAGCCCGGCAGGGTCGCCGCCAGGAACAGAATGCGGGGCAGCAACATCACCCATTTTCGGCCGTAGCGATCCGACAGCGCGCCACCAGCGAGGGTGAAAGCCACGCCCGCCGCGCCGTTCACCAATCCGGCCCCGAAGGAGACGTTCGACGCCATGTTCAGCGTGTGCTGCGCATAGGTGGTCATGTAGCCCATGACATAGGTCGAGGTGGTGAAGCTCATGATCATCACCAAGCCCAGGATGATGGGTCGGGCGTGGCTGACCAGGTCGGCCGTCGCTGGCTGTGCCGCGATGGCGACTTCTTCGCGGTGCAAGGTCTCCGGCAGGCTGCCGCGAACGATCAGGCCGAAGGGCAACACCACCGCGCCGATCAGGAAGGCGGCGCGCCAACCCCAGGTGACCAGGTCGTGTTGGCTGAGCACGCTCGACAGAATGACGCCGACCAGGGCGCCCGACACCTGGGCGATCGACTGGCTGGCGCTCTGCCAGGAGCCGTAGAGGCCTCGCTGTCCTTCGGGCGCCGCCTCGATCAGATAGGCCATGGTCGGCCCGACCTCGCCCCCCAAGGCAAACCCCTGAACCAGCCGGCAGGCCACGGCCAGAATCGGCGCGAGAATACCGATCTGGGCGTAAGACGGCACCAGGGCCAGGCCGATCAGGCCCGCCCCCATCAGGGTGAAGCTGAGCAACAGGGCCGGCTTGCGTCCGACCCGGTCCGCGATCAGGCCCAGGACCACCGCGCCCACCGGCCGGCCGATGAAGCCGATGCCGAAGGTCGCCAGCGCCAGCATCAGGTTGAGAAACTTGTCGTGGGTCGGGAAGAAGGTCAGCCCGATCTGGGTCGCGAACAGGGCGAAGGTGGTGAAGTCGTAGAATTCCAGCGCATTGCCGACGACGGCGGCCGCCACGTGGCGCGGCCGGATCGGAGACAGGGCCGCGCCCGCGCCGTCCTGAGATACTGCAGCCCCAGCCACGCCTAAGCCTCCAAGGGTTTCAGATCGAAACCAACTGCTAGTCACGGAATGGGTGATCCGCTCGCCACGGTCAAGCGCGGCAAGCCTGGGCCAGGTTCACTTCGGCTTGCGCGCCGCCCGCTTCATCGGCCGGAACAGGGCCGCGCGGCAGAGTGGTCCCGGCCTGGGCTCCCCAAAATAAAACCGCGGCAGCTCGCGAGGAGCCGCCGCGGTCAGGGTCGCCAAACGGCGGATAAGGCTAGAAGCGACGGACGTAGGACAGCGACACTTCGTCGAAGCTGACGCTGGATTCCTGAGTGTCGAAGAAGTGGGTGTAGTCGAACCGCACGCCGTCATGCGCGGTGATCATATATTGGCCGCCCACGCCCACCGGCACGGCGCCGTCGGACGCGCTGGCGCTGGCGCCGCCGCCCGAAACGTTGAGATTGACGTGGCCATAGCCGACCCGGGCGAACAGGTCGGCCTTTGGCGTCACCGGCCAAAAGCCCACGGCGTAGATGCTCGCTTCGCTGTTGAGCTTGAGTGAAACCGTATCCACCGTCCCGGTGGAAACCCCGAAGTTGCCCTGGAGTTCAAAGCCGAAATACTGCTCGCGGACGCCGCCCAAGACCCGGACCGCGCTGATGTTGGTGCTATCCGACGGCAGGCCGGCGATGCTGGGCAGCTTTATGTTCAGGTAGGTGTAGCCCAGGTTGCCGTAGGCGGTCCACGCCGAACCCGGCGTGGTGGTCTGGGCGCTGGCGGCGGATGCGCCGCAAACAGCCGCCACGGCCAGCGCGGCCGCGCAAAGATATTTCATAATTTCCCCCTAAGTCCTTGAAAAGACACACTGTATCGTGCGCACAGCCAAGCTAGCGCGCCGATATTCGAAAATCAACCTTAAATTCCAGCAAATTCAACGCGGATACAGCCCTGCGTTGGCGCTGCAACAGTTGGATTTCGACATTGATCCCGCTGGAAATCATCGAGGGCTTACGCGGGGCGTCAAGACGCTGGCGGCCGAATATCTAGGGAATATTCGGCGTCAGCCGCCCTTTTTCCTTGCCGCCTGCTTCATTGCGCGGAATTCGGCCGCCCAGCCGGGCTTCTCCACCTGCTGGCCGCGCCCCAATGCCAGGGCGCCGGGGGCGACGTCCCGGGTGATCACCGACCCCGAACCGGTGAAGGCGCCGGCGCCGATGGTCACGGGCGCCACCAGCGCCGAGTTGGAGCCGACGAAGGCGTTCTCGCCAACATGGGTGTCGAACTTGTCGAACCCATCGTAGTTGCAGAAGATGGTCCCTGCGCCGATGTTGGCGCCCGCGCCGACGCTGCCGTCCCCCAGATAGGTCAGGTGGTTGGCCTTGGCCCCCTTGCCGACCTTGACCTTCTTCACCTCGACGAAATTGCCGATATGGGCGCCTTCGCCGATGTCCGCGCCGGGGCGCAGGCGGGCATAGGGGCCGATCAGGGCGCCGGACCGGACGATGCAGCTTTCCAGATGGCTGAACGAGCGGATCACCGCCCCGGTCTCCACCACCACGCCCGTCGCGAACATCACATAGGGCTCGATCACCACCCCACCGGCGATCTGGGTGTCATAGGCCAGATGCACCGTCTCCGGCGCCAGCATGGTGACGCCATCGGCCATCAGGGCCGCGCGCCGCTTTTGCTGGAAGGCCAGTTCGGCGATGGCGAGTTCGGCCTGGGAATTGACCCCTTTGAACGCCTCCTCCGGCGCGAAGGCGGCCTTCACGCTGCGGCCGTCGGCGTTGGCCAGGCCGACGATGTCGGTGAGGTAGTATTCGCCCTTGGCGTTGTCGCAGCCAACCTTGGCCAGCCAGTCGAACAGCAGGCCCGACGGCGCGGCCAGGACGCCGGAGTTGCAGGCGCGGATGGCCAGTTCCGCCGCGCTGGCCTCCTTGGCCTCGACGATCTTGCTCAGCCCGCCCTGGGCGTCCAGCACCAGCCGCCCATAGGCCGCGGGCTCGGGCGTCTCGAACCCCAGCACCGCCAGATCGGCGCCCGCCGCGCGCAGGCCGAACAGCGGCTCGATCTCCTCGGCGCCCAGCAGCGGCCCGTCGGCATAGTTGATCAGGACATCGCCCTCAAAGCCCCCCAGCGCCGCCTGGGCGGCCAGCACGGCGTGGCCGGTGCCCAGAGGCGGATCCTGCACGGCCACCGCCCCCTGGCCCAGACGGGCCTTCACATGAGCTTCCACCGCCGGCGCGCCAGCGCCGACCACCACCACGATGAGATCGCAGCCCAGGGCCTCGGCGACGTCGATCACCCAGTCCAGCATGGTGCGGCCGCCGATCCTGTGCAGCACCTTGGGCGTCGGACTCTTCATCCGCGTGCCCTGGCCGGCGGCGAGGATGACGCAGGCGCGTTTGGGGTTCGAAGCGGCCATGGACGATCGGGCTCTTAAGCTGAAGCGGTTGCGTTGCGCCTGGATTTAGCCGAAACGGCGCGCCTATGAACCCCCTCCCCGCTTCATCCCTTGCCAGCGCCGTGATCGTATTCGATCTTGACGGCACCCTGGTCGACACCGCGCCGGATCTGGTTGGCGCCCTGAACCAGCTTTTGCACGAACAAAAGCTGCCGGCCCTGTCCCTGGCCGCGGCCCGGGTGATGGTCGGACGCGGCGCCCGCGTCCTGATCGAGCAAGGCTTCGCCGCCGCTGGCGAGCCCCTGGACGCCGAGCGGATGCCGGCCCTGTTCGACCGCTTCATCGCCATCTATCGCGGCCGCATCGCCCGGGAGAGCCGGCCGTTCGAGGGCGTGCTGGAGGCCTTGGACGTGCTGGACGCCGCGGGCGCCAAGCTGGTGGTCTGCACCAACAAACTCACCGACCTGTCGCTGGCTCTGCTCGACGCCCTGGAGATGACCAGCCGATTCGCCGCCGTCATCGGGGCCGACTCCGCGCCGGCGCCCAAGCCCGACCCCCGCCATCTTCAGACCGCCATCGCCGCTGTCGGCGGCCGCGACGACCGCGCCCTCATGGTCGGCGACAGCGCCAGCGACATCGGCGCCGCCCGCGCGGCCAAGGTGCCCAGCATCGTGGTCAGCTTCGGCTATACCGAGATTCCCGCCGCCAACCTGGGCGCCGACCATCTGATCGACCATTTCGCCGAACTGCCTCCCCTCGCCGCCCGTCTTCTGGCGACCGGCGCCTGATCACTTGCCCGGCGCAAGCGTGCGAGCTATAGGCACGCCTCCCTGCAGATGGATGCGTAGCTCAGCGGGAGAGCACCTCGTTCACACCGAGGGGGTCACAGGTTCAATCCCTGTCGCATCCACCACGCAGCTGGCCGCTGACCAGCGGCTCTCGCGACCCTTAAAATCACCGCGGAGATTACCGGCTCTTGCAGGCGGGTGGCTGGTGGCATCCGCGTCACCCCAGTAGGACGCCAGCTAAAAAAAGGCGGCCACCCAACATGGGCGGCCGCCAGGTCGAAAACCGTCACAGGGGAAGAGACGGCTTGGAGCTTAGAAGTTTCGAGCGACCGAAAATCCGAAGGTCCGCGGCTGAATGATCGAAACCCGGGTGACAGCGCCCGCGACGCTATTGTCGACCTGACCGAGACTGTCGCCGACGTTCTTGATGTAGGCGGTCGCGGACCATTGGTCCTTCTTCACCCCCAGTCGAAGATCAAGCACATCATAGGCGGGCAAGGTCCAACGCGGCGTCGCGGAGGAGGGAGCAAACTGGCCCTCCCGCTGGCCGATGTATCGGTAGGACGCGCCGGCAACGCCGGTCCAATCGGCATAGAGCGGAAACTCGTAGTCGGCGTTCAGCGCCCCGCGCCAGCGCGCCGAGCCAGGCAGTTCATCCCCCGGTCCGCCGAACAGTCCCCCGCCCTGCGGAAGCACCGCCGCGAGCTGGGCGTCGGTGTAGCTAACGTTGCCGGTGATGGACAGGCCGTGGATTGGCCGCCACGATCCGCTGGCCTCGACGCCTTCGCTTTTCGCCGCGCCCGCATTGCCGGTGAAGTTCCCGGTTGGACCCTGCTCGTTCAGCTGGATGTTCTTCCAGTCGATATAGAAGGTCGCGATGTCCAAACTGACCCGCTTGTCGAGCAAGTCGGTCTTCACGCCGGCTTCGTAGTTGGTGACGGAGTCAGGCCCGTATTCCGCCAGAGCGCCAGGCACCGCGAGATTGGGCCCGCCGGGACGAAAGCCGGTGGCCACACGCAGATAAACCATGGTGTCTTTGTTCAGATGAAACCGTGGCGTGACCAGGAAGGTCGTCGACTTATCGTGGGACCCGCCCGGTATGGTTTCGCTGACCGGACCGATCGCTATGCCGGCCAGAAACTCATTCTGACTGATCCTGTCCTGGCTATAGCGGACCCCGCCGGTGACATCGAAATAGGCGTTGAACCGATAGGTCAGGTCCCCGAAGACGGCATATTCCTGGAACACCTCGTCGATTTTGGCGTCGTACAGGAGCTCGCTTCCGGGAACTAGCGGACGGCCCGTCGTGGCGTTCAGGACCGGAAGAAACTGGCCGACCGGGGTGTGTTCATAGGTATAGAATCCGCCAACCTGCCAGGACAGGGTGTCCGTGGAGGGCGACGCCAGGCGAATTTCCTGGCTGAACTTGTCAGCATGCTCGGCGGTGGTGGCGCCCGTGCCGGAGTTCGGAATCCCGAGCGGAATTTCTGAGGTTTCGTCCAGGTTGATGTGGAATTCCTGCTTATTGTAGCTGGTGGCGGAGGTCAGGGTCGCCCATCCCAGATCACCCTCGACCTCGAGATTCACCGCGCCGTTGAGGAAGCGGCTCTGCCCGCTTTCCGGGAGACGGTCCTGGTCGCGCTCACCATAGATCGGCTGGAATGTCGTTGTGTTGTAGTCCACCGTCGAGCTGCCGGCGCTGGTTTGATCCTGAACGAGGCCGGAAAGCCTCACCTTCCAGTTGTTATTGACGTTCCAGGCGAAGGCGGCCCGCCCCCCGTAGACATGCCCGGAGTTCAGGTCGCGGGCGCCGGTGACCGGATCATCAATGAACCCCGGATCCTGCCGATCGTAGGCGCTCACCCGCACGGCCATCTGGTCGTTCAGCGGCACGTTCACCGAGCCGCGGACGCCATACCCGGCCCCGCCGCCATCCACATCGGAGCCGTCCACTTCCACCCGGCCGTAAAGATGCGTCGGATCGGGCTGGGTGGTGACGAATTTGACCAGACCGCCCAGGCTGCCGCCGCCGTAAAGCGTACCTTGCGGGCCTTCCAAGACTTCAACGCGGGACAACTCCTGCGGGTCGAAGTCGGGAACGCTGGCGCTTGAGAAGGGGCCAGAGGTTGGGCCGTACGGGGAGTCGTCAATGTAGACGCCGACCGTCGGATTTCCGCCGAAGCCCGTGGTGACCCCGCGAATTGACAACTCGCCAAAGCCATTGGCGCCCGATGTATCGGAGAGAACAAGGCCAGGAACCTGCGCGACATAGTCTTCCAGCCGCGTGGCGCCGATCGCCTTCAGGCTGTCGCCGGTCACCGCGGTCACCGAAGAGGGCACATCCTGCAGGCGTTCCGTACGCTTACTGGCCGTAACGACGACTTCGCCGACCATGATTGCCTTGTCGCTCGACGACGGCGCCGTCTGCGCGAACGCGGCCGACCCCAGAAGCGCGGAGCCGGCCGCGCCGCATAGCAGACAAACCAAGGTTTTCTTCATTGCCGCGTCTGCTGATCGCCCGTTGCGCAGACGACTGGAGTAGTTTTGTGACCCACCGATTTGATCCATCAGAATTCCCCGAATGAAACGTCCGGAGGTTTCCCGAACGCGCGATTAGTCAATCGAACGTGTTCACGAATATGACACAAGATATTATAACTAATGAAGCCATTAGGTGAAGTCAGATGAATAACAAATAGGCCGGCTTCGACGCTTTCGATTAACTTGACGGCTTTTATATCTACACTATAACCATGCATACACGTACGGCGCGAGCCAAACTTTGGCTCGCGATTCCTAACTTGAGCATTTAATCTACGATAATTATATGATTCGTATTTGTCTTTTCCAATTGACATTTACGACAATATTATTTCGAACCGAAATCTAATTTCGTCTGTAATTATTCATCAAATACCCCCACGCTTAGCACATATTCAAACACCCCTTAGTTATACTGTAATATTCACACTCACTCAAGCACAACACTCTAGATGATCAATACTCGTCAGCGCCACCCCGCCCGACCGTGAAGCGAGCGCCTGCATGCAATAGCTGCGCGCCCATGGCCGCGACGCTGGCGGAAAAACGTCAGGCACGTCGACGTCCAAACCAGGCGAACAAGACGCCGCCGATCAGGATCAAACCGGCGCCGGATAGGAGTTGGATCAGGATTGCGCCCGCATCGAAAACCGCCAGCGTATCGATGCCCACCTTGCCGGTTTGCCAGAAGGTCCATTCGCCGCCGATCTCCCGGGCCAATGAGGCGTTGCCTGTCTCAAGCACGACCAGGCCGTTCCCCGTGGCAGGGTCGATGCGGGCGGTGGTGTTGATCGCCGGATAGTTATTGCCGTCATGACCGATGACGTAGCCGCCGGCTTGGCTGGGCGCGAAGAGGCTCTCGCCAAGGCCCCAGATGGGAGTGCCATGAAGGAAGGCCTGGGGTTTCCGCATGGCCTCGACCGTGGACGGCGTTAGCACGCCGCGGCCAGGCGGGGCGGCGTTCGGCCCGGCGCACTGGGCCTCGATGAAGCGGGTCATGTCTGCCGCCGACGTGTAGAGCGAAGCCGCCGACAGGGCGGTGAATCGGGCGTAGGCCGTCTTCGATCCCCCCGCGTCATAGACATCGGCCAGATGGGTTGGATCAGGATCGACGAAGGTCGACCCCGTCATTCCAAGCGGCCGCAGCACCGCGCGGCGCATATAGTCGCTGAACGGCTCGTGGGTCACCTCCTCGATCAGGAGCTGCAGGATCAGATAGCCGCCGCCGGAGTAGCGCCATGTCGATCCTGGCCGCGCCCCCACCCGAACGACGCCGCTCGCCCCGGGCTGGGCGTCATCGGCATGGGTCAACTCCCGCTCGATGGTCGGCGGCGTTTGACCGGGCGAATAGCCAAGGAAGCCAAGGCCATCGGTCAAGCCCGCCGTGTGGCTGAGCAGCCGCCGCACGGTGACGTCGTCATTGTTGAACCCACTCGGGGGCAAGCGCCATCGATGGAGATACCGGGACACCGGAGCGTCCAGGTCTATGCGATGCTGCTCCACCAGGGTCATCACCCCCCAGGCCGTGATCCACTTGCTCATGGAGGCGACCTGGAACAGCGAGGCGTTGTCCACTGGCCGCCCGTGAGACGCAAAATAGCGCCCGGCAACCTTGCCGTGGTCGAGCAACACGATCGCAAAGTCGCCTTTTGACTCCGCCGCATAGCGGGCCTCGGCCCATCGCAGAAAGCCGGGCGCATCGCCTTTGGCGGCCGGCATTTCGCGCCACCACCCGTCGCGGGCGGCCATTGCCACGCCCCCTACCCAGACCAGCAAGGTCAGGGCTGTGGTTATGCCAATTGCGATCAGTCTCTTCATCGTCTGTGTCCGATTGCTCAATCGCTAGTCCGGCAAGCCATAGGCGGGAGAGAGCGTCTTTCCGACCGTGGCCCGAACGACGAGCAGGATAGCGGCTGACAGCACCATCAGGCCGGCGTGCAGCAGCCAGAAGGTCACGCCGGACATTAAATCCAGCAGCCCTCCCAACCGGCCGACCAGCATGTTGGCGAGGAAGAGGTGGATGTAATAGACGCTGATCATCAGCGCGCTCAGCCCCTTGGGCGCGGCGCGGGAATAGAGCGCCTGGCCAATAGGAGCGACATTGGCAAAGCCGATATCGTTGACGATCTGAAAGACGCCGGCCCAGACCAGGGATACACGCAGACCCGTACGGGCATGGATGAAGGCCGCCAGCGCCAACGCCACGGGCGCCAGCGTACTCAAGCCCGTGCCCAGGATGATGAGCGTGAGTTCGTCCGGCTCCCGGCGACGGCTTCTCCACCAACGCCAGAACATCACCGACGCGATGATCGTCACCGCGCCACTGACGCCGGCGAACGAGAAGAGCCAGGTGACGGGGATGGCGTGGCCGAAGAGCGCGAGGTCGTAGGTTCGTTCGGCCCAGACCACATAGACATTGAAGCTCTGACTGTTGCCCACCATGCCGATCGCCAGAACGGGTAGAAGCGCCACCAGGAGCGCGACCCTCCGCCACTCAGATCCGTTGAGCTGTCGACGCGGGCTTGCCGCCGCCTCGCGCGTTTGTACTGGCGGCCGCGGCAAGGTTTTGCGCCCCAGCAGATAAGCGGCCAAGCCGACCCCCATGCCGACGGCCGCACACGCGAAGCCCCAGTGCCAGCCGAACACCTCGCCCAAGGTCCCACAGACCAGCGGCGTCAGAATTCCGGCCAGCTGCGCCATCAGCAGAAATATCTGGAATGCATTGCCGCGGCGAGGGTCCGCCGCCACGTAGAGGTCCCCCACCTGGGACGCGATGTTGCCCTTGTAGCAGCCGACCCCAAGCACCAGGAACAGCAGGGCCAGCAGGAAGCTGGCGTCGAAGGCCATCAGCACGTGGCCCACGATCATGAGGCTGGCCCCCAGCACCACGGTCCAGGTTCGACCCATCACCCGGTCAGCGAGCAGACCGCCGGCCAGGGGCGTCAGATAGACAAGGCCGGCGTAGAGGCCGAAGACCGCGGACGCCAGGGCCTGCGCCGAGAGCGGGCCGTAGACCCACTCGATGCCCCGGCGAAATGCCGCGAACCCTTGGACATGCTCCACATGGCCAGGCAGCAGCAGGCTGTGGACCATGTAGAGGACCAGCAGACTCTGCATGCCGTAATAGGAAAACCTTTCCCAGAATTCCGCGGTGCACAGCCAACCCAGGCCGATGGGGTGACCAAGAAAGCCGCTATCGACGTCCCTGGCCATCAGGCTTCCGCTCCCATTCCGCAGCCGCTGCATTCGCTGCGACGGCGCGTAAGGTCAGGAAGGGCGCGGCGGCGAACGGACGCCGCCAAGCGTCGTGGGTATTCCAAAAGCAGGGCGGCGCGTGGACATTCCATGCATCGCACCTACAGCCAATTTTAGGATATGCAATCCCAATCAGGATAATAATCCCCCGGTTAGAGATATTGACCCAAGACCCACGGGGGCTGCGTGCGTCGAAAGCAGACCGTCCACATTTACGGCAATGGCGGCCAGCCACCCAAAAATGTCCGGACACGGGGACGGGTAAACGGCGCGGAGCTTGTCAGCACGTCTCGCGTAAGCCCTCGGGCCAATGGCCCGCCCGCGCGATGCTATCCTGATCGTCCGCGCGGCAGCCTCGGGAAGGGCGACCTCAGGAAGGAATGTCCTGCTTTGGCCATTCCTCGACATCGGTTCTCAGCGTCGCAAGATTTGAGCTAAGATCCGGATTGCTGCTTGAGCAGATGGTTAGGACCCGAGCCTCATCGACATCGGGCGCCGCGAGGTAGGCATGCCCCATCGTGGAGTCGATATAGATCGACTGCCCCACGGACA
>Ga0302314_10010393_pt1 | contig 16293 bp, 14 predicted proteins | sample III_Palsa_N2_3_FD_200533 | JGI IMG/M metagenome (GOLD analysis project Ga0302314, IMG submission 200533) | Peat permafrost microbial communities from Stordalen Mire near Abisko, Sweden - III_Palsa_N2_3 | ecosystem: Environmental > Terrestrial > Soil > Palsa > Peat permafrost | place: Sweden... | reverse complement strand
GCAGGTCGTGGTGCTGACCCCCGGCGTCTACAACTCGGCCTACTACGAGCACGCCTACCTCGCCCGGCTGATGGGCGTGCCGCTGGTCGAGGGGCGCGACCTGGTCATGCACGACAACCGCGTCTTCATGCGCACCACCTCGGGCCTGCGCCGGGTCGACGTGATCTATCGCCGGGTCGACGACGACTTCATCGATCCGCTCACCTTCCGCCGCGATTCGTCGTTGGGCTCCGCCGGCCTCTTCAACGCCTACCGCGCCGGCAATGTGGTGATGTGCAACGCCCCTGGCACCGGCGTCGCCGACGACAAGGCGGTCTACGCCTATGTGCCGGAGATCATCCGGTACTACCTCGGCGAAGACCCGATCCTGCCGATCGTCGAGACCTTCCTCTGCCGCGAGAAGAGCCAGCTCGACCACACCCTGGCCAATCTCGACAAGCTGGTGGTCAAGGCGGTCGGCGCGTCGGGCGGCTACGGCATGCTGGTGGGCCCGCACGCGACCCAGGCGGAGCGCGACGACTTCGCCGAGGCGCTGAAGGCCGATCCGGAGAACTATATCGCCCAGCCGACCATCCAGCTTTCCACCGCGCCCTGCCTGGTCGACGGCCGGATCGAGCCACGCCACGTCGACCTGCGCCCCTTCATCCTCTCCGGCGAGAAGGTGGTGGTGACGCCGGGCGCCCTGACCCGGGTCGCGCTGCGCCGCGGCTCGCTGGTGGTCAATTCCAGCCAGGGCGGCGGCTCCAAGGACACCTGGGTGCTGTCCGAGGAAGCCAAGCCATGATGCTGTCCGCCTCATGATGCTCGCCAGAGTCGCCGACAGCCTCTACTGGATCGGCCGCTACATCGAGCGCGCCGAGCATGTCAGCCGGCTGTCGGCGGTGATGCTCAACGCCACGCTCGACCGCACCGCGGGCGCCGAGCAGACCGGCCGCATTGGCCTGGCCGCGCTCGGCGAGCCCGACTCCGGCCGCGCCAACCAGACCTACGAGGCCGCCCACGATCTCGCCCTCGACCGCGCCGACCCCGGCTCGGTGGTGGTGTCCCTCGCCAGCGCCCGCGAGAATGCTCGCCAGGTGCGCGACCAGATCTCGACCGAGACCTGGGAGCGGCTGAACCTGCTCTATCTGCGTGTCACCGGGGCCGGCGTGGAGATGGCGTTCGACGACGACCCGCCCGGCTTTCTCAACGAGATCATCGCCGATCTGCACCTGTTCAAGGGCGCGGCCGACACCACGCTCAGCCACGGCGAGGGCTGGCGCTTCCTGCTGCTGGGCGTGTTTATCGAGCGCGCGCAGCTGATCGCGCGGCTGCTGGAAGTCTGCTTCAGCGACGGCAAGACACCGGCCGTCACCGAGCCGATCGCACTGATGAGCGTGCTCAGGATGGCCTGCGCGCTCGAGCCGTACCTCAGGGTCTACACCGCCGACATCAACCCGCGTTACATCCTGGAATTCCTGCTGTTCGACGAGGATTTCCCGCGCTCGATCCGCTTCTGCACCGCGCGGCTGCAGGACCTCTTGTCCCAGCTGACCCGCGAAGCCGGCGCCGGCCGCGCCGACGCCCTGCGCCTCGCCGGCCGGCTCGACGCGCGGCTGAAATATGCCGACGTCGAAGAGGTCGAAGCCACCGGCGCCGGCGCCCTGCTGGCCGCCGTCGCCGCCGAATGCGGCGCGATCCACGAGGCGATCTACGAAACCTTCGTCGCCTACCCCCTCGAACTGAGTTTGCCCGCGTGAAATCTCTCGAACAGACTGCGCGCCGCGGGCGCCAAAAAGTCTCAGCGCGGAGTTCGCAAAGTAGGCGCAGAGGACGCGGAGTTTTTCTTCTCTGCGATCTCCGCGTATCCTCCGCGTCATCTGCGTTGAGACATTTTAGCGCCTGCGGCGCACTGGCTGTTCCCCTGCAACCTCTTCCTGCCTGGGTCCCGGCGTACGCCGGGATGAGCGGGCAAAATGGGGAAACCCGCTAGTGCTGCTCGAAGTTCGTCACGTCACCCAGTATCACTACGCCGAGCAGGTCCGCGAAAGCGTGATGGAGCTGTGGATGCAGCCGCAGAAGTCGGCGACGCAGCGGCTGCTGAGCTTCGAGCTGGAACTCGATCCGCCCGCCCAGCTGTTCTCCTACGCCGACAGCTTCGGCAACGCGGTCTACCACTTCGACGTGCCCCACCCGCACGACCGGCTGGAGATCGTCGCCCGCTCCGCCGTCGAGACCCAGCCGCCGCCGCCGCTGCCGGACGCGCTCGACAAGGGCGAATGGGACCGGCTGCGCAGCGACTTCATCCGGGGCGAATGCTTCGATTTCCTGCGTCCGCACGGCTACGCCAGGCGGACCGCCGCCCTCGACGCCTTCGCCGAGGCGCACAGGCTCGACGAGTTGCGCCACCTCGACCCCTTGAGCGCCGCGCGCCAGCTCAGCAGCATCGTCTACGGCGCCTTCGAGTACGAGGCGGGCGTCACCGAAGCCGACAGCCCGATCGACCTGGCCCTCGCCGAGGGCCGCGGCGTCTGCCAGGACTTCGCCCACGTCATGATCGCCATCTGCCGCGACTGGGGCCTGCCGGCGCGCTACGTCTCCGGCTATCTGTTCACCGACCGGGCGCAGAAGCAGGACCGCTCCGACCCCGACGCCACCCACGCCTGGGTCGAGGTGTTCCTGCCCTCGCTGCGCTGGGTCGGGCTCGATCCCACCAACAACATCCCCGCCGGCGAGCGGCACGTGCAGGTCGCCGTGGGCCGCGACTATGGCGACGTCCCGCCTTCGCGCGGGGTGTTTAAGGGCGAGGCCGAGAGCCAGCTGGCGGTCGGCGTGTCGGTCCGCCGCGCCCGCGCGGCGATCGCCGAGCCCGAGTTCATGCGCATGTCCAAAACCGCCTTCACCGCCGGCGCCCAACGCCGCCGCAGCACGCTGGCCGGTCTCGCGGAACAGCAGCGGCACCAGCAGCAGCAGTAGCGTCCTTCTCCCGCAAGGGGAGAAGGACGCTGAGCCCGCCCTCAGACAATCTGGCTTGAGCGACCAGAGCACCCCGATAGGATTCGGGCCAACGAATGCGCTGGAGCGAAGCCATGATCGACCTCCACTACTGGCCGACGCCGAACGGCAAGAAGGTGACCATCCTGCTGGAAGAGCTGGGCCTGCCGTACACCGTCGTGCCCTGCAATATCGGCAAGGGCGACCAGTTCACCGCCGATTTCCTCAGGATCAATCCGAACAACCGCATGCCCGCGATCGTCGACCACGATCCGCCCGGCGGCGGGCCGCCGATCAGCGTGTTCGAGAGCGGCGCAATCATGCTCTACATCGCCGAGAAGGCCGGCAAGTTCCTGCCCGCCGACCTCGCCGGCCGCTACGAGGTGATGCAGTGGGTGATCTGGCAGATGGCCAACCAGGGCCCCAAGACCGGCGAGTGTGGCCACTTCCGCCGGCTCGGCGACACCCGCGGCGACCAGACCTACGCGGTGACCCGCTTCACCGACGAGGTGAACCGCATGTACGGCGTGCTCAATAACCGCCTCTATGACCGGCCGTGGATCGCCGGCGACGACTACACCATCGCCGACATGATCTGCTACCCCTGGACCGTCGGCTGGGAAGCGCAGGGCCAGGACATCGAGGAATTCAAGTATTTCAAGCGCTGGTTCGAGGCGATGGGCGCACGCCCCGCCGTCCAGCGCGGCATGGCGGTCACCGCCGGCCCGGCCGAGGACTTCTCGCAGCTCTCGCCGGAAGAGCGGGAACGGCGCATGAAGCTGCTCTTCAACCAGCGCGCCCGCCCGGCGCCGGCGCAATAAACGTCTGAAGGGAGAGAACGATGGGACGGCTTTACGACAACATCCTCGAGACGATCGGCCATACGCCGGTGGTGAAGATCAACCGCCTGGCCCCGGGCCACGTGAATCTCTACGTCAAGATCGAGGCGTTTAACCCGCTGGGGTCGGTGAAGGACCGCCTGGCGCTCGGCGTGATCGAGGCGGCCGAGCAGTCCGGGGCGCTAAAGCCGGGCCAGACCGTGATCGAGGCCACCAGCGGCAACACCGGCATTGGCCTGGCCATGGTCTGCGCCGCCAAGGGCTATCCGCTGGTGGTGGTGATGGCCGAGAGCTTCTCGATCGAGCGGCGCAGACTGATGCGGTTTCTGGGCGCCAAGGTGGTGCTGACGCCGGCCGCCCTGCGCGCCACCGGCATGGTCGCCAAGACCCAGGAACTCGCCGAGACCCACGGCTGGTTCTACACCCGCCAGTTCGAGAACGAGGCCAATCCGGACATGCACTCGCGGACGACGGCGCGCGAGATCGTCGACGATTTCGAGGGTCGCAAGCTCGACTACTGGGTCACCGGCTTCGGCACCGGCGGCACGCTGAAAGGCGTCGCGCGGGTGCTGGAAAAGGAACTGCCCGACACCAAGATCATCGTCTGCGAACCCGCCGACGCGCCGATGCTGACCAGCGGCGAGCCGCAGGCGCGCAATCCCGACGGCACGCCGGCCGCCGGCCACCCGGCCTGGAAGCCGCACCCGATGCAGGGCTGGTCGCCCGACTTCGTGCCGAAGCTCACCGGCGATGCGGTGGACGCCAAGTACATCGACCAGCTGCTCACCATCCCCGGCCCCGAAGCGCTGGCTGCCAGCCGCAGCCTGGCGACCAAGGAAGGCATCTTCGTCGGCATCACCGCCGGCGCCACCTTCGCCGGCGCGCTGAAGGTGGCCGAGACCGCGCCGGCCGGCGCCAACATCCTCTGCATGCTGCCCGACACCGGCGAGCGCTACCTCTCGACGCCGCTGTTCGCCGACGTCGGCGCGGACATGAACGAGGAGGAACACGCGATCCTGAAGTCCTCGCCGATGTTCGCCTAACGTCGAGGCTCTTGCGCCGGGCGTCGGGGCCGCCGATGTAGGCCTCCCGCCGCCAGCCTTGAGTCGCCAGCATGCGCGAGATCGTCGTCTTCTCGGGATCGTCGCATCCGGCCCTGTCCGACGAGATTTGCGGGCGCCTGGGCGTACCGCTGTCACCCTCGGTGACCAAGCGCTTCACCAACGACTGCCTGGAGGTGCAGCTCGAGGCCAATTGCCGCGAGCGCGACGTGTTCCTGATCCAGACCCTCTCGGCGCCGGTGCAGGAGCACCTAGTCGAGCTGCTGCTGATGATCGACGCCGCGCGCGGCGCCTCGGCCGCCCGGATCACCGTGGTGACGCCGTTCTACGCCTACGCCCGCTCCGACAAGAAGGACGCGCCGCGCATCTCGATCGGCGGGCGGCTGGTCGCGGACCTGCTGGCCACCGCCGGCGCCGGCCGGGTGCTGACCATGGCGCTGCACGCGCCGCAGGTGCACGGTTTTTTCAGCGTCCCGGTCGACCACCTGCACGCCCAGCACGAGTTGGCCGCGCACTTCCGGGCCAACATGGACCTTTCCAACACCGTCGTGGTCTCGCCGGATATGGGCGGGGCCAAGTCGGCGGCGGCGTTCGCGCGGCGGCTGGGCGTGCCGGTGGCGGTGGGCGCTAAACAGCGCCTCTCCGACACCGAGGTCGTCATCAGCGCCATCATCGGCGAGACCGCCGGCAAGGACGTGATCGTGCTCGACGACGAGATCGCCGCCGGCTCGACCGTGATCGAGGTGCTGGAGCGCCTGCGCGAGCGCGGCGTCGGCCAGGTGCGCATCGCCTGCACCCACGGCCTGTTCGGCCGCGGCGCCGCCCAGCGCCTCGCCGACCAGCCCGAGGTGGCCGAGATCGTGACGATGAACACCGTACCGATCGGACCGGAGAAGCGCGTGGCCAAGCTGACCGAGCTTTCGGTCGCGCCGGCGTTTGCGGAGGCGATGCGGCGGATCCATGAAGGTGAGTCCGTGAGCGAGCTGTTCGACGAAAGCTGAGCTGCGGCGCCCCACCAGCGCCACGGCTTCGTTTCCTTAATTCCGCCCGACCTCCCCGCGATATCCCATTCCAGCGATCCCGAGCCGCGCTGTCGCGCCCACGGCCGGTCGGGAAGAGGCGGGCCATTCAGCGCGGGCGCTAAAGGTTAGTCTATGAGTTACGTAGTGGTTTCGTCCGGCGTCACCAGCAGTGGCGTCGGCGTGGGTTACTATGACCGCCTGCTGGTGGAGAACGGCGGGACGGCCTCCGCGACGCAGATCAGCGGCGCCGAATTGGTGCAGTCCGGCGGCCTGACCAAGGGCGATGTCGTCAGCTCCGGCGGTGGCCAGACCATCGCGGCGGGCGGTTCGGCCACCGATGTCACGGTGCTGGCCGGCGGGCTGGAATGGCTCAACTCGGGTTCGCACGACAGCGCGATCACGATCTCCAGCGGCGGCCGCCTGGTGCTCGACGGCCTTGTCGTCTCGAGTCACGCCAGCCTCGAAATCAAGCAGCCCACCGGCGCGTCGAGTTCGATTTGGGGCGCTACGCTGGACGCCGGCGCCCATATCGGCCTGGTCGATGTGTCCGTGAGCGGCGGCGGGACTCTCAAGCTAGACGCGGGGGTCCTAGCGTTCGGTGCGATGGTATCCGCCGGCGGCTCGCTCACCGGCGCCGGCAGCCTGCGCGGAGCCGTGCGAGACGCCGGAGTGGTGAGCGGCCTGACGCTCGGCGCCGCCACCGTCGCCGTCACGTCAGGCGGGGTGCTCGAGGCCGACGCCCTCGGCGCCGGCGCCCACGTCACAGTCGCCAAGGGAGCCCGCGCGAGTGGTCTCACCATCGGCTCCGGCGCCGTGGCGTCGATCTCGGGCGGGGTCATCTCCGGCAGCGTCGTGCATGAATACGGCACGCTCGGCCTCGTCTCCGGCGGCAAAGCCACCGGCACGGTCGGCAGTGGCGGCTTCGTTGATATCTACAGCGGTGGCGAAGCCGACGGCACGATCCTGCGCGGCGACGGCGAACAGTTCGTCGCCAAGGGCGGCGTCGCGCGCGGGACCATGATCTCTTCGGGCGGCGGCGAGGTCGTCGTCAGTGGCGGCACATCCATCGGCGCGACCGTCTTCAATGGGGGGACTGAGGTGGTCGACGCCGGCACGACCGTCTCCGGCCTGACCCTCGGCAGCGGCGCCGAACTCGACTGGAACGACAGCAATGCCACGATAACGGGCCTGAAGCTGGTCGCCGGCGCCGACATCTTCGTGCCGGTCACCTCCGGCAAGGCGGTGATAAGCGGCTCGACGCTGGAGATCGAGAATGCCCGCGGGGCCGTGCTCGGGACGGCGACGCTCGCCAACACCAACTTCAGCCTGGTCTCCAAGCCGGTTGGCGGCGGCTATACGGAGATCGAGGTCGAAGCGGTCGCGACCTCGACCAAAGCCGCCATCTTCAGCCAGGCGATGGCCACCCACGGCCCCGCCACCGCGACAGCCGCCGTCTCCGCGCCCCACAGCGCCACGGCGGACGCCGTCCCCCGGTTGGTCTCGCCACACTGATCGAGTTCGGTACGGGCGCTCATTCCGGCGAGAGCCGGGGTGAGCGCCCAGGCTTCGGGCTCAGCGTTCCGTGTCGGGGTAAGCTTTCGAAGCGGGCACGAAGGCCGCCTACCCCCGCTCAAAAAGGCTGTCGCAAGCGGGTTCGAAGGCGCGACGTCAGTATTGGTCAGCGCGCCTCGTGAACGGAAGAATCCTGACCCGCGGAGGAGGAAGTTCTTTGCAGCCGTGCGTTTTCAGAAGCACGTGTCTGTACGCGGTTGCTCCCGTGACGGGTGCGTCGGGATACGTTTGTTGGTAAGCGCCCAGAAAGTCCTGCGACGCGCCTTGTCGTTCGTCGTCATTCGCCAGGGCTTCTGGACAAACAAAATGCGCCCCGAGCCGTGACAGCGTTGCACTAGCGGGTGCGTGAGCAGCCTGCGCGGCGAGCAGGACTACGCCACAGATCGACAATATCGCGAGGCCGTGCGCCATAGACGCTCCGCTGCACCCAGAGGTTTAGACTACCAGAGCCGCCCGCCGGTGCAACGTCCGCTTTCCCCCCAACGCTCCCGATCCCAACGGCAGGTTTCGGGCAGTCTGACGAGCGGGCCCTGAATGCCAGCCCTTAACAAGGGCGCTAAGGTCCGTCGCCGGAGATCAGCCCCTCGAACATCGCGGTCACGCGTTCGATGAACACCGCGCGCTCCCTCCCCTGCAGCGGCTCGTTGCGGATCAGGCGCTCGACCAGGAAGCCAATGAAGGCGCCGGCGAGCACGCGGGCGCGAGCCTGGGCGTCGTCTCCGCCGAGGAAGTCGCTGATCGGCGCCAGGAAGCGCTCCTGAACGGCGACGTTCAGCAGCGGCGCGGTGGTTGGCGAGGTCGCCGCGCGCAGCAGGAACTGGAAGCTGTGAGCGCGGCCGTCGGCGGCCCCATTCTTCGCGTCGGGCGGCAGTCCCGCCATCATCGCGGCGACATCGCCGGCGAAGGTCTCGCGGTTCCACGCCTTCAGCCGGTCGGGCCGGATCGAGGCCTTCAGCGCCTCGGTGAACAGCGCCTCCTTGCCGCCGAAATAGCGCTTGATCAGCGCGACGTCGGCGCCGGCGGCGGCGGCGATGTCGCGCAGGGCGGTGTGGTCGTAGCCCAGCTGCGCGAATTGCGCCTGCGCCGCTTCGAGGATCGCCGCGCGGGTGGCCGTCGCATCGCGCTTTCGCGGCGCGGAGTCGCGCTTGAGGGTGGCGGTGTCGCTCATGCCCGCCCTTCTACACCGACTTGGGCCTGCGGTCAGGCCCGCGCCGGGATCACCACGCGCATGCTCTCGTAGCCGTGCACGAACGACGAGTAGGTGCGCGTAGGCTCGTCGACCAATTCGATCCGGGGAAAGCGCTTCAGGATCTCTTCCCAGATCAGCGTCAGCTGCATCTCGGCGACGCGGTTGCCGACGCAGCGGTGGATGCCGAAGCCGAACGACATGTGCTGGCGCGGGCGCGCACGGTCGATGATGAAGGCGTTGGGGTTTTCGACCGCGGCTTCGTCGCGGTTGCCTGAGATGTACCACATCACCACCCGCTCGCCGGCCTTGATGGTCTTGCCGCCGATCTCGATATCGCGCGTCGCCACCCGGCTCATGTGCGCCAGTGGCGTTTGCCAGCGGATCGTTTCCGACACCATCGGCAGGATCAGGTCCGGATTGGCGCGCAGCTTGTCGTACTGGTCGGGGTTCTTGTTGAGCGCATAGATGCTGCCCGAGATGGTGTTCCGCGTGGTGTCGTTGCCGCCGATTATCAGCAGCACCACCGTGCCCTGATACTGCTCCGGCGACATTTCCCGCGTGGTCGGGTTGTGGGTGAGCATGGAGATCAGGTCGATGCCCGGCTCGGCGTCGAAGCGCTGGGTCCACAGCTCGCCGAACGCGCTGAAGCACTCCATCGCGGACTCGGCCTTGTGCTGCCAGCTCTTCACTGGTCCATGGCCCGGCGAGTTTGTGAACATGTCGGACCAGTAGGTCAGCTTGCGCCGGTCCTCGAATGGGAAGTCGAACAGGGTGGCGAGCGTCATCGCCGTCAGCTCTTTCGAGACCCGGTCGACCCAGTCGAACTCCTCGCCGATTGGCAGAGAGTCCAGAATCTCGCCGGCGCGGGCGCGCACCAGCGGCGCCATCTGGGCGATGTTGGCCGGCGCCACGGTGGGGCTGACCGCCTTGCGGTGCACACTGTGCTCGGGCTCGTCCATGGTGATGAAGCCGGCGCCGCCGCGGCGACGTGGACGGCCCATCGCCGCGAACACCTTCTCCTGCTCTTCCATCGCCTGCTTGTTCGGCAGGCCGATGCCGTCGGCGGAGGAAAAGGCTTCATGGTCGGTGTCCACCGCCATGATGTCGTCCCAGCGGGTGATCGACCAGTAGGGACCGAACTCGCTCTCGGCGGTGAAGTGCACCGGGTCTTCCCGGCGCAGCCGCTCGAACACGGGCAGGATGGTGTCGTCCTGAAACCGTTCGACCTTGGCCGGATTGAGGTCGGCCAGCGGCACGGCGTAGGCCTCGGCGGCTTCGGCGCTTTGGTCGACCTTCACAGCGATATTCATGGCCACGTTCCCTCGGCTGACTTGCAGGCTGAGGCCAGCATCTACGCGGTGTTCACATATGTCAATCGCGGTTGACTTAACGCCTTGGCCTCAAACGGCCGAGCCGCCGCCGTCCACGCGCAGCACCTGTCCGGTCGTGTAGCCGGCGCGCATCAGATAGAGATAAGCCTCCGCGGCCTCGGCCGGATCGCCGCCGCGCGGGAGCGGCTGGCGCGCGGTCATCGCCTGCAGCATCGGCGCCGGCATGGTCTTGGTGTGCTCGGTCAGCACGAGACCCAGACACACCGCGTTGACGCGCACTGGCGCGAGATCGACCGCGAGGCCCAGGGTCAGGAACTCGATCGCGCCGGCGATCGCGGTCACCACGGGCGCGCCCTTCATCGGCCGATGCGCGAGCATGCCGCCGGTCAGGGTGATCGAGCCGTTCTCGGCGAGGGTCTTCAGGCCGTGCTTGATCGCCGCCAGCGCGCCCCAGAACCGCACGCCGAGATTGGCCTTGGCCGCCTCCAGGTCGATGTCGCGCGCCGGTGCGAACATATTGCCGGCCCAGTCGCCCGCGGTGAACACCAGGTGATCGAACGGACCGACCCGCGCGAAGAAACCGGCGACGCTCGCCTCGTCGTTGACGTCCACGGTGAAACCGCTCGCGCCCTCGCCCAGCCGCCCGACCGCCGCCTCGACGTTGGCCGCCTGGCTGGAGCCGATCGTCACCTTGGCGCCTTCGCCCAAGGCCGTCGCCGCGACCGCGAAGCCGACCCCGGAAGCGCCACCGACGACGACCACGCTTTGCCCGTTGAGTGACATGGCTGAACTCCTCGCAATGTTAAGCGCGGACTATCCCTTGTCGTCGGCGTCGGAAACAGCCGTGAGGTTATAGGGGTATGGCGACTACTAGGCAGGAGGCGCGGCCACCGCCGGTGTCATGCTGCGCCGCATCAGCCAGACCAGGGCGCCGATCAGGATCGCCGTGGCCCAGAACATATTGCCGAGCGCCGGCAGGATGTGCGGCGAGGCGATGGCGACCCCGGCGGTGAAAAGGCCGAGCGAGGCGAGCAGCAGCCACATGGTGATGCGCCGGACGCGTGGCTCCGGATCGAGCGCGGCGCGGTAGACCAGATAGGTGAAGGGATAGAGCAGCCAGACGAAGTAGTAGGCCCGCGCCAGCGGCGAGGTGATGGTCATCAAGGCGATCAGGAGGGCGTATTCGGCGGCGTCGGAGGCCGGCGTGCGCCGCTTGCGTGGTGGCAGGGCGACGACGAAGCCGAGGCCCACGACGCCCGCGACCACGGCCAGCACGATGTTGGCCTGATCGTAGGTGAGGTCGAGAATGTTGACGTAGAGCGGCGCGGCCTTAGGGTTTTCCGCCTCGGCGTTGATCGGCCGCACGTAGCGGTGGGTGACCGCGATGATAGAGTTGTTCTTCCAGCCCCAGTTCTGTTCCGGCCGCTGGCCGAAGCCCTTCTCGCTGGCGGAGAAGATCATGCCGCCAGCCCAGGTCTTCACCTCGGCGAGGTTGCGCTCGAAGCCGCGGAACGGCGCCGGGACCAGCAGCAGGAAGGCCACCACCATCACCGCCATGCCGACCGCCGCGCGCCAACGGCCGCGCCAGATCAGATAGGGCAAGATCGCGATCGGGAACGCCTTCAGCGCGGCGGCGAGCGCGAACATCGCGCCGGCGCCCCACTCGCGCCCGTCGCGCAGCAAAACCAGGCCCAGCAGCATCATCGCCAGCAGCATCAGATTCGGCTGGCCGAGGTCGTACATGTCCCAGATGAAGGGCAGCGCCAGCACCGACGGCAGGGCCGCGACCCACCAGAGCTTGCGGCCCGGAAAACCCGACAGATTGTCGGACAGCCGCGCCGCCGCCCACCAGCTCGCGACGTTCATGAGATCGATGCAGGCGATCGAGAACGCGCGCCCGGCGAGGCTGAACGGCGCCAGCAGCACGGCGGCGAACGGCGGATAGAGGAAGGCGAACAGCTGCCCGGTCTTGGGATAGAGATCGCCGCCGGTCAGCACCAGGTGGCCGACCGTGTACCAGAGCGGATAGTCCTTGCCCTTGCCGTGGCCGAACAGCTGCGGAACCAGCGGCAGGGCGCAGAGGATCAGGTTAGCGAGGCCGAAAAGGATCGGCAGCGTGAGCGGCCCGAATGGTGGCTTCGACCAGCGCGCGAGGGGAACGTCCGGCGCGCTGGCGGTTTGGAGAGGAGTGGACGGCGTCTGCGACATCGCCGGATGTCTAGCCGCCCGACGCGCTGTGTAACAGGGATGTTCAGCTAAGGTTCAGCCGTGAAGGATCACGCAATAAGCGTGCACGACACGGGCGCTAGCATGCGGCGCCCGATGGGAATGATCGATGAAGACGCTTTTGATTGCGACCTGCGCCCTGCTCGCCTTGCCGGGCGCGGCGCTCGCCCAACCTAGCGGCCGAGCCGGCGGCGCCGCCGCGCATGGTGGTGGCGGCTTCCACGGCGGCGGACCGCGCGGCGGACCGGCCGCGCGCGGTCCTGGATTCCGCGGTGGCCCCGGGTTCCGCGGCGGCTACGCGGGCGTTGGCGCGTTCCACGCGCACTTCGGCGCTGGCCCGATCGCACGCTTCGGCGCGCGCGACCTCACGGCCTGGCGCGGTGGATTCTGGTGGCACGGGTACCGTGGCAGCCGGTTCGGCTGGTGGTGGTTCGCGGACGACTTCTGGTACTGGTACGACGCCCCGTCCTACCCCTACCCCGACGACGTGGCCGACTATTCCGTGCCGGGCGAGGAATATGCCGCCCCCGGCGCGCCGGTCGCCTACTATTGCTATAGTCCCGCCGGCTACTATCCCACCGTCCCCGCCTGCCCGAGCGGCTGGCGCGCGATCCCCTCGGCGCCGGGCCCCGGCGGCCCGCCGTAAGAGAACGTCAGCGCGGCGCGATCACCTCGGCGGCGAAGCGCTCCATCTCCTCCAGTTGCGGGCTCATCTGCAAAAGCAGCAGATCGAGGCCGGCGGCTTCGTAGGCCTCGATCCGCGCGCGGATCTGCTCGGCCGTGCCGATCAGGTTCGGGCGCAGGCCGCGGTTGGAGACCGAATACTCCTGCAGCTTCAGTTCGCGCTCGAGCTGCGTCCCCGATAGCCACTGATCGAAATTGGCGAAGCCGGGCGCGGCGGGATCGAGCGTGGTGATGCGCGCGACCTCGGCCCGCGCTGCTTCCTCGCTCTCGCGCACGATCGCATAGGCAGCCATGCCGAAGATCATCGGCGATCCGCCTGCGGCGGCGCGGCGCGCCTTCATGTCGGCGATCTTGCCCGCGATCACCTCCACCTCGTCGCCATGCATCACATAGGCGTCGCACTGGGCGGCGATCATGGTCTTCGCCGCCTCGGACTCGCCGCCGGCGTAGATCACCGGCTTGCCGACCGGCTTCGGCTCGCAGATCGCGTCCTTCAGCTGATAACGGGCGCCCTCGAAGCTGAATTTCGGCTCGGTCCAGAGGCCGGACACCACCCGCAGCCATTCCTCGGTGCGGCCATAGCGGTCGTCGTGCTGGTCGAATTGCAGGCCGTAGCTCTGCGCCTCTTCGGCCCACCACGACGAGACGACGTTCAGCGCGAGGCGCCCGCCGCTGATCCGGTCGATGTTGGCCGCCTGCTTGGCGAACAGCGCCGGCTGGTGGAAGTTCGGCCGCACCGCCACCATCAGCTCCAGCCGCTCGGTGACGGCGGCCAGCGCCGCGGCGGTGGACCAGGCATCGAGCGCGGGTTGATCGACGCCCTTGATGTCGTTGAGATTAAGCTCGGCGATCAGGGTCAGGTCGTAGCCGATCTGCTCGGCGCGCTGGCAGAGCCGGCGCATGTAGTCCCAGGTGGGCGCCATGCCCTCGTCCGGCACATTGCGCAACCAGCCACCGAATACCGGCGCCCAAAACCCATATCTCATGCCATCACCTTCGCCCGCGCGGCGATCTGGCCGATCAGCCAGCTCACGAACGGTTCGTGCGGGTCGAAGCCCAGCACCTCGCGCGGGTTGGCGACGAAGTTGGAGAGCGCGTTGAGATCGTAGAACTTCGCGCGACCGTCGCGATCGTCGATCATATATTCGATGCCGCCCACATCCATCTTCGCCGCGGCGGCGACCCGCTCGACGGCGGCGACGATCTCGGGCGGCGGGCGGAACGCTTCGATCGTGATCGTCGGCTTGTCGACCATGCAGACGTCGGCTGGGCAGAGATCGAAGGTCGAGCCCGCGCCGTTGAGCGCGATGGCGTAGAGCAGCCTGCCCTCCAACACCTCGCAGCGGATCACCCGCGCCTCGCGGGCCGGCACATAAGCCTGCACCAGGGCGACGCCATCGACCCCAACCGGCGTCAGGCCATCCTCGACCGCGGCGGCCAGTTCCTCGGCGGTGTCGTAGCGGATCATGCCCGCGCCCGAGCCGCCGACGTTGACCTTCACCATCACCGGGAACCCAACCTCCGCCGCCAGACGCGGGACGTCGATGCGGCGGTGGGCGACGCGGGTCTGCGGGATCTCCACCCCGCACTGCCTAAACAGGCTGAGCTGGCGCGCCTTGTTGAGGTCGTAGGCGAGCACGGCCGGGCCGTTGATCACCCTCGCGCCCTGCCCTTCCCAGTGCGCGAGCACGGCCAGGCTGTAGAACAGCGCGTGCTCGGACTGGCGCAGGAACGACGACATCGCCAGCCGGTTCAGGATCACCGGCGCGGGCGGGCGCGGATCGGCGGGATCGAAGGTGTGGTCCTGGATCGGGATCGGCGTCCAGTCGACGCCGCGCCGGTCCAGCTCGCGAAACAGCGGCTCGAACCACTGCGGGTGCTCGTAGAAGACAGCGAGATCGGCCAAGGCGACGCTCCGGCGACGGCGCGGGAGACCTCGCGCCAGTCGGGGCTTTAACGAAAGATCGGCTCTCAGGCGAGGCGGCTTACGCTTCGGCTTCGACGCTCGCCGGGCGTTCCCGCGTCGGCATCATGTCGGTGCCCATCGCCCGGTCCCAGAAGCGGAAATAGAGGCCGAAGTTGGCGCCGTAGTGGGTGTGGTGGACGCTGTGGTGGGTGGCCGAGATCAGCCAGGCGCCGACGCGGCCTTCCACCAGCCACTCGGGCAACAGCTCGGATCCGGCATGGTTCAGCACCGCGGCGATGGTCATGATGGTCAGCAGCACGACGATCACCGCGGGGTGGATCGGGATCAGGAAGGTCAGCGCCGGTAGCAGCCAGGCGGCCAGCGCGGCCTCGGCCCAATCGAACGAGAACGACGCGAACGGGGTCGGCTGGCGCGAGCGATGGTGGCCGGCATGCACATAGCGGAACACCGTGTGCCGATGCATCAGCCGGTGCAGCCAGTAGTAATATGTGTCTTGAATGAGAAGATAGAGCGCGCCGCTGACGAACAGCCAAGCCACGCCGTAGCGATCGACATTGAGATAGACCAGCGTGCCGCCGCGCCGCCACACCTCGAACACCAGCGCCGCCGGCAGGGCGTAAATCCAGGACGACAGCAGCGAGAGCTTCAGTTCGTGACGGATGGTGGCGGCCTTGGGACGATCGCGGTTGAGTCGGCGGCCGGCGACCCGGCCATTCTTGCGGCCCCAGACCAGGGCGTAGACCGCCCAGACCACCAGCAGGTAGCGCGCCGCAATGGCGAAAGTCAGGATCAGGGTCGTAGAGACCACGTCTCTGATCATCGTGAAAACGGCGCCTCCGATCGCGCGACACTCGCCCCCTTTTAGACGACTCGGTCAAGCGTGGGCCAACGTCTGGGTGGCGACGCAACGCCGCCCGTGCAAATCGCCAGACGGGGGAATTGTCTCGCCAAGGTAATCTTGGCCGGCTAGTTTGCGGTACAGGCGATCGCGAGTGAGGGTGCGATGAAGCTCAGGACTGCCGCAGCGTGTGCAGCGCTGGCCCTGATCGCTGGCGTCGCGGGCGCCGATCCGGTGGGCGATGCGAGCGGCGGTCAGGACGCGCTCAACAAGGGCGATTTGAACACGGCTGTGGCGATGTTCAGCCGCGCGATCGACTCGCACGGACTGCCGCGCGCTGGCCTGGAGTCGGCCTATGTCGAACGAGCGACCGCCTATGCCGGCCAGCACAAATACGATTTTGCGCTGGCGGATCTCGACTTCGCCCAGACCATCTCACCCGACGATCCCGATGCGCGCGGCCTGCGCGGCCAGATTCCCGCGACCGGCGAGCTCGACCAGGCCTCGGCGGCGCACCGCGGCGCGGCGCTCTACGACCGCGGGGACTACGACGGCGCCATCGCCGCGTTCGAACGCTCGCTCTCGCTCAACCCAAACGACGAATTCAGCCTCTATGAGCGCGGCCTGACCT
>Ga0302314_10010391_pt1 | contig 16294 bp, 12 predicted proteins | sample III_Palsa_N2_3_FD_200533 | JGI IMG/M metagenome (GOLD analysis project Ga0302314, IMG submission 200533) | Peat permafrost microbial communities from Stordalen Mire near Abisko, Sweden - III_Palsa_N2_3 | ecosystem: Environmental > Terrestrial > Soil > Palsa > Peat permafrost | place: Sweden... | reverse complement strand
CCGTCCCAGTAGCGGTCGCCGTGCCAACCGATTATCACGGCAGGTCCGGCAACGTAAGCGGGCTGGGAATAATACACCGGCGGCGGCGGCGGCGGTGCTACATAAACTGGGGCGGGAGCGACATATACCGGCGCGCCGAGATTGATGCCGACGTCGACTCGAGCCAGAGCCAGGCCCGAAAAGCCGAGCGCCAAAGCGCCCGCGCCCAGCGACAGCGCTAAACGTTTGGTATTCATGAGACACCTCATATGAGTAGTGAGTAAATTCATCGTAGCGAGGTCCGTCTCAAAAATCATTACCAAAATGTAACGGCTGCGAACAAAATGAGAGATTTATGGGGTCCTCGCCCGAGTTTTGGGGCGAATCGATGGCGGCCGTTACTTAATTTTACAAATATCGACTTATTTGAATCAAGTGACAGATCGATTGCCGCGAGCAGCTGTCGATGATATCAGTTCTCCTGCGCGCATTCAGCCTAAGGCGGGTTGTTCGCGAGGTTCGCTGTAGCGATTCACGGGGCGCGGCAAACCGAGATTTTCACGCAACGTGCTGCCTTCGTATTCGGTTCTGAACAGGCCGCGCCGCTGCAGTTCCGGAATCACACCGGCAGCGAACTCATCGAGGCCGCCCGGCAACCACGGCGACATGATATTGAAACCGTCCGCGCCGCCTTCTTCGAACCACTGCCGTAATTGGTCGGCAATGCTTTGCGCAGTACCGACCACTTGCTGATGGCCGCGCGCGCCGGCGATGCGCAAATAGAGCTGACGTAGGGTCAGGTTTTCACGCTGCGCGAGATCGAACAGCAGACGCTGCCGGCTCCGGCCTCCATTGGTTTCGGGCAAATCGGGCAGAGGCCCGTCGAGCGGATATGGCGACAGGTCGACACCACCGGTCATGCCGGAGAGCAGCGATAGGCCCACCACCGGGTGGATCAGCTCCTGCAGCTGCTGGAATTTTTCTTCCGCTTCCTCTTGCGTGCGGCCGATTACCGGAAAGATGCCAGGCATGATCTTCAAGTGGTCGGGTTGTCGCCCGTATTTCTCCAAACGCCCTTTGACGTCGCGGTAGAACGATTGCGCTTCTTCGAATGTCTGGTGCGCGACGAAGATCACCTCGGCTGTCTGCGCGGCCAACTCGCGGCCGGCCTCCGACGCGCCCGCTTGCACAACCACCGGCCAGCCTTGCGGGGAGCGCGCTACATTGAGCGGCCCCCGCACCGAAAAATGTTTGCCGCTGTGGTTCAGCGTGTGCAATTTGGCGGGATCGAAATAAACGCCGCTGGCCTTGTCGCGGATGAACGCATCGTCCTCCCAACTATCCCATAGCCCCGCCACCACATCGTAGAACTCGCGCGCGCGTTCGTAGCGCAACCCGTGATCGGGATGACGTTCGAAGTTGAAGTTGAGCGCTTCCGACTCGGTACTCGAAGTGACGAGGTTCCAACCTGAGCGCCCGCCGCTAAGATGATCGAGCGACGCGAATTTGCGCGCCAGGTTGTAGGGCTCGTTAAAGGTGGTCGATACGGTGGCGATCAAGCCGATTTTCTCGGTAACGACCGACAAGGCCGACAGCAGCGTGATCGGTTCGAAATGATCGGCGCGCGCGGTGCGCGAAAGCGATTCGAGCTGTGAATCGCGCACGCTGACACCGTCGGCGAAAAATACCGCGTCGAATTTCGCGCGCTCGGCGCTCTGCGCAAGTTGTGCATAGTGCCGGAAGTTCTGGCCGGCGTCGGCTTGTGCGTCGGGATGGCGCCATGCTGCAATATGGTGGCCGGTTTGCATGAGGAATGCGCCCAGCTTGATCTGTCGTTTGGTGTGTTGTTGGGTTGGCTTCATCGGTTTTTCTCGGAACGGTTCATAGGGAGCGCGGCACGATTTACCAAGCCAGACGCCACGAGGTGATGGGACTATCGACCGTGTCCGCGTGCGGCGGCCAGGCGCGCGGCGAGGTGGGCACGGTGGTAGACGAAGCGGCGTCGACCAAGCCGCCAGGCTCGGCAAACTCGCGTAGCACGTCGTCGCGGATGCGAATGAATTCCGGATCGCTGCGGTTGCGCGGGCGCGCCATAGGCACGTCGACCACGCGTTTGACACGTCCCGGGCGCGGTTGCATGACGACCACCCGGTCGCCCAGGAACACCGCTTCCTCGACATCGTGGGTGACCAACACCATCGTGATGCGCTCCTGTGCCCATATGCGCTGCAACTCGCCTTGCAAGCGGCTGCGCGTGAGGGCGTCCAGTGCGCCAAACGGCTCGTCGAGCAGCAGCACGCTGGGCCGGTTCACCAGACCCCGTGCAATCCCCACACGCTGCGCCATGCCGCCCGAGAGCTGATGCGCATACGCATGCTCGAAGCCGACCAGACCGACCAGCTCGATGTGCTCGGCAATGGCTCGTCGCTTTTGCGCCGCATCGAGGCCCGAGTTGCGCAGGGCCACGCCGATGTTCTGCTCGACATTCAACCAGGGAAACAGCCGGTGCTCCTGGAACACGATGCCGCGCGCCAGGCTCGTGCCGGCAACGGCTTGTCCATCGAGCCGGATCGTTCCATCGAATTCCGCGCCTAGGCCGGCAATCAACCGCAGCAGCGTCGATTTTCCGCAACCGCTTGCGCCGACCACGCTGACGAATTCGCCGGCGGCGACATCGAGCCCGATATCTTCGAGAACCGCCAGATTGCCGCTCGGCTGCGCGTAGTTTTTGCTGACATGGCGAATCTGCAGATCGTTGGCGCGATCTGGCTCGACACTTCGCTTGATACTTTCCTCGGCGCCCTGCTTGATACCTTGCTTGACGCTGCGCTTGATGCTCTGCTTGATACCCCGCTTGATACTCTTTTCCGCTCTGGACAAAAGTTCCGACATAACCATGACTCCACGAACTAAAAATTAGCGGCTGCGGTGCGCGAATACGCGCCGCTCCAGCAGTCTGGCGCCGGCGTTCAATGCCCAGCCGACGACACCGATCACGACAATGCCAAACAGCACCAGGTCCATGCGAAATTGCTCGCTGCCGTCGATCAGCATGTTGCCAATGCCGCTGCCGGCCACGAGCAAATACTCCGCGCCCAGCGTAGCCAGCCACGAATAAATCAACGCCAGGTAGATCCCGGTAAACACCGACGGCAAGGCCGCAGGCAACACCACCCGAACCACCACTTGCCAGCGCGTGTAGCGATAGACGCGCGCCACTTCGAGCAACTCGGGCGACACATTGCGTATGCCATCGCTCACATGCGCGACCACTGGCAGCAGCGCGGCCAGCGAGAGAAACACCACTTTGGCCGCGTCTCCCAAACCGAACCACACGGAGATCAACGGAATCCAGGCAAATAAGGAAATCTGTTTGAAGGTATTGAAACTAGGACCTAATACGCGCTCGGCCAAACGCGAAAAACCGAGCAGACTTCCGAGCACCAAACCACCCGCCGTGCCCAGCGCAAACCCGGTGAGTTCGCGTGCCAAGCTCGCAGAGAGCGCGCGCCACAGTGCGCCGCTCGCGATCTGTTCGATGCCGGTATGCCAAACCTGCTGTGGCGAGACCAGCAGGCCGGATCGGCTGATGCCGGTCTCACTGACGCTCCACCACAAGGCGAGCGCCAGCAGCGGCAAGACCGCGCCGCGCCAACGCTTCGACGCAGGCTTCGGCCTGCTTGCGCGACGCGCGTCGAGCGCCGGCCGCGTCGATTCAATCAATTCAAAATCGGCAGCGTGTGCCATGCACTTCTCCTGGTCAGCAATTCAGAATGCGCGACGAGCGCCGCGCGTGAGTCGTGCTTCCAACGCGTTGAGCAAGCGGTCGATGGCATAGCCGATCGCACCGACCACGATTACCGCAGCCATCACCAGATCCAACTGGAACAACTGCCGTCCATAAACGTTCAGATAGCCCAAGCCCTGCGAGGAAGCGACCAGCTCCACCACGACCAGCGCCAGCCACGCTTTGGTAAATGCCAGCCGCACCCCGGTGGCGATAGTCGGCAACGCGGCGGGAAACACCACCTCGGTGATCAACTGCCAACGGCTGTAGCGAAACACGTTCGCCACTTCGTAATAGGCCGTGGGCGCCTGCCGGAAACCTTGCAGCGTGCTCAGCGTGACGGGCACCAGTGCAGCCTGCCCGATCAGCAGATATTTGAGCGGCTCGCCAATCCCTACCAGCAACAGCAGAAACGGCAACCAGCCCAGCACAGGGATTTGCACGAGCGCATTGAAACTGGGCGACACATAGCTTTCCAGCGTGCGCGACAGGCCTAACCCACTGCCGAGCAGCAGCCCCAGTGCGGCGCCCCCCGCAAAGCCGACCAGCACGCGCGACAGGCTGATCCACGTGTTGCTCCACAGGTCGCCGCTACGCGCCAGGTCCAGCAGCGTCTCCAATACCAGATGCGGTGCGGGCAGCACTTGTGGCGCTATCCACCCGAAGCTCGAGCCGCCCAGCCATAACGAGAACAACAGCACCGGTACGATGAACGGCAAGATCTGCCAACGCAGCGCTCGCGCAGACTCAGTCCAGGCGCGTCGACTATCCGTGGCGCGCGGCACCGGATGCGCCGGGTTGTGCTCGATTGCGGTATCGCTCATCGCAGTCTCCCTTAGCTCAACGGCTTGCCAGCCGCGTCGTAACGCGTCCAATACGTTTGCAACTTCAGCGTCTGCAGCGCGCGGTCCACATAAACGGGCTCAAACCAGGAATCCACTTCAACGGGCTGGCGGATCAGCTTGAGCGCCAGCGCCTCTTGCGCGACGGCCTTGTAGCGGCCGATCATGAATGGGTCGATCAGTGGCGAGCCGCGCGACTTGAGCGACTGCCCAGCGAATTCGGCTTGCCACGTGCTGGCTGGCACGCCACTTTTTGCCCAGAGCTCGAACAGTGCGGCGCGGTTGCTCTCTTCGGACGACCACTGCGCGCTGCGCACGACGGCGTTGACCACCCGTTGCACGATCTCGGGGTGCGCATGGTCGAAATCGTCGAGCACCAGCAGATGCGCTTGGCGTGTGAATTGCGGGCCATCGGTGTGCGATTCGTAGATGACCTTGGCGAGCCCCTGCGCCTGCAGTTTGTACAGGTGGTAGTCGCTGAACGAGGCGTCGATGCCCTTGGACGCGAGCGCCGCCTGCGAGCTCGAGGTGTCGAGGTTGATCACCTGCAAGTCGCGTTCCGAGAGGCCGTTAGCGGCCAGCGCGTTATCCACGACCAGTTGCATGTTGGTGCCGCGAAAGAGTGCGACGCGCTTGCCTTTCAGGTCTTTGATCGAATGGATGTCGGAACCCGGCGGCACCGCCAGCTTGACGTCCGAGCGCACGCCGCTGGCCAGCAGGATGTGCGTTTTGATGCCGTTGGCGCGCGCGAGCACAGACGGCAAATCGCCCTGGTATGCGAAATCGAGCTGCTTATTAGCCAGCGCCTCGTTCACTGCCGGGCCTGCGCCCTTGAAGAACAACCATTCGACCTTGATGCCGTCGGGCTGGAATTCCTTCTCGATTTCACCTTGCAATTGAGCCGTCGCGGCCGGCGAGCCGCCGAAGGTGGGCGGGTCGCCGGCCCCCTGCTGGGCTACGCCGATGCGAATTACCGTGGGCTCGGCGGCCAGCGCTGCGCCGCTGAGTGTGAGTGTGAACGTCAGGGCGAGCGCTAACGGGAGTTTGAACCCGGCGGCGAGCAAGGCGAGAGCGCGCGTCACACGCACGCGCAGGAAAACGGAAATAGTCATGTCGTTCGCTTGAAAGTCTGAGGAGTCGTTTCGATGAATTGAAACACCGCCGCGAGCAAAAGCAAAACATGAAATCGAGCTTTCGAAATCAACAAATCGGTGAATAGGAAAGTGCGTCCGCGGGAGTATCGTTATGAGGCCGTGCAAGGCCCGAATCGTGAAACTCCAATGAACGCAAGCAAAACAATTAGCAACACATAAGAGATGGACAGTTGACACATCGGTAAGCTAGGCTCATCGCTGACCTGACTCGCCGCCGTCCCATGTCCATTGCCGTGCCGGCGGCCCCGCCCATTTGGTACCCATAACTACGCCGTGACTCCCGCAGCCCAAACCAGCGACGCCCCGCGCATCTGGCTTATTTTTCCGGCGCTCATGCTCGTGCTGCTGCTGGCTGCGCTCGACCAGACCATCGTATCGACTGCCTTACCGACAATAGTGGGTGAGCTGGGCAGCCCGGAAAATCTATCGTGGGTCGTGACCGCGTATTTGCTCAGCGAAACCATCGCGATGCCGATCTACGGCAAGCTGGGCGACATGCTCGGACGCAAAATCATGCTGCAGGCGGCCGTCGGCTTGTTTCTCGTTGGTTCGGTGTTATGCGGCCTGGCGCAGAACCTGACCGAGCTGATCGTGCTGAGAGCCCTGCAGGGGCTCGGCGGCGGCGGTTTGATGGTGACCACGATGGCGGCCATCGGCGACGTGATTCCGCCGGCCGAGCGCGGCCGCTACCAAGGCCTCTTCGGCGCGGTGTTCGGCCTTGCAACAATCGTCGGGCCGCTATTGGGCGGGTTTATCGTTCAGCATCTGTCGTGGCGCTGGATTTTTTACATCAACCTGCCGGTGGGACTGGTCTGCCTTTTCATTCTCGGCATAGCATTCAACCCGCATACGACCAAGATCAAGCACGAGGTCGACTATATGGTCGCGCTGTTCCTGGCGGGCGCGCTAGCGGGCGTCATCCTGTTCACGAGCCAGGGCGGTACGTTGCTGCCATGGTCGTCGCCGCAATTGTGGCTGACGCTGGTCCTGGGCATGGTGTGCGTGGGAGGATTCATTAACGAGGAACGTGAGGCCAAAGAGCCGATCATTCCATTGGAATTGTTTCGCCTGCACACCTTCGTGGTAACCAGCATGATGGGGTTCATCGTCGGCTTTGCGCTGTTCGGGTCGGTCACGTTCGTGCCGTTGTACCTGCAGGTCGTCAAGGGCTCGTCGCCCTCTCACGCGGGCATGCAGATGTTGCCGATGATGGGCGGCATTCTGTTCACCTCGATATTGAGCGGTTTCTGGATCAGTAAAATCGGCAAATACCGCATTTTTCCGATTGTCGGCACCAGCTTTATTGCGATTGCGATGGCGCTGTTTTCCACCCTGAGTACGCAGACCGCCAACCTGGCGTTCTATGCATTCATGGGTCTGCTCGGCATGGGGCTGGGCCTGGTCATGCAGGTTCTAGTGCTGGCCGTGCAAAATGCCGTGGATTTGAAGCATATGGGCGTGGCCACTTCCGGCGCGACGCTATTCCGCTCGATCGGTGGCTCGGTCGGCGTTGCCACCTTCGGAGCGATCTTTTCGAACGGCTTGCGTGCCCGCCTCGCCGTTGTGTTGTCGCCCGACACGGTGCTGCCGCAAACGCTCGGGCCTGAGTCGATACGCCAGCTCGCCGAGCCGATACGCACCGACTATCTGCATGCGTTTGCGGCTTCGCTCGATGTCGTCTACGCCGTTGCGGCGGGCGTAGCGCTTGTGGCGTTCGGTTTGTCGTGGCTGCTCAAGAACGTACCGCTGCGTAAGAAATGAGCCGACGGGTGCCGCGCTAAGTGCCGTGGTGAGTGCCGGGCTGAGTACCGTGTTGAGCGCGGCAGGAATGAATCGGCAAGCGATAACGATAGATGATGCAACAACGCGACGCAGATCAAGCTCGCCGCAGGGGCGCGACCCTGCTTTGCTAAATCAGGTTTATTATCCGTTCAGGTTCATGATCCGATATGCGGCCGTGCGCGTAGGTATTGTGTGTCTCCACCCCGAACTGTTTCGATGCCGAGTCCGATTGCTTTTTCAACGTCAGTCCCTAGCCGTCGCGCGGCACCGCCGCGGGCCATCGCACGCACGTGGCGTTCGCACATTGCGCGAGGACTGATGGCCGCCGCAATGTTAGCGCCCACTGCGTTGCTGGCCACGGCCGCCCAAGCAGAAGTGCAGCCCCCGGTTCAGGCCACGGCGCAGGCTGCAGCATCGGCCACAACCCAGATCGAAGCGCAGACTGAAGCCCAGACCGTGCCCACCACCCTGGGCGTGCGGTTTCGCGAAATCAACCAGCGAGAATATCGCGGTTGCATGTTGAATTTTCGGAGTTTGTTGAAAAATCCGCCCGACCTGCCCGGCGCATCGCTCATCGTCGACGGTAGCTTGGCCTATGCGGTACCGCAAACCGACGAGCCGCCGCGTATCGGCTTAAGCGTCACGTTTTCCGAGGAAGCCCAGCGCGCCATGAAGCCGTTACCCTCGGTCGCGCTGGCGTACGTACAAACCAGCGATGGATCGACTGGCGGCAGCGTCGCCGAGCGCGTGCCAGGCACGCCCTCGTCCGTGTCGTCATTTGCGTTCGGGGTCGATCAGTCGTCGGCTCGGGTCGTGCAGGATTTGCGCAACGGCCAAGGTTTTACGCTGATGTATCGTATGGAGCCCGATGGCGAGGATCGCGCCTTGCCGATCGACACATCGATCTCGGATTCGACGTTTTTCAATGGGAAGTTGATTCGCTATCCTTCCCCGCAGGCGATGCGCAGTTTTGCCAAATGCATCGACAAACTCGACCCCGCGACCATGCGAGCCGACGAGCGCCCGGCAACACCGCATTCACCGCAGGAAACCACTACGACGTCCAGCGGATTCGCCCATTGGCTCAAGCAGTACTCGCCTTTTCCGTCGGCGCGAGCCGCTAGTCCCGAGTAAATACGGGTCCACCGGCAACGCGCTCGACGTGTTTATGCCGATCCGTCAGGATGCGCCCGGTTCGCTCTGGCTAGGGCTGGGCCGCAAGGTATGGGGTAGAAACCATCTACGCAGCATCGCCGCGATGTGCGCGAATATGTCGTCCGGTTCGTCGACAAACAGTTCCGGCCGGCTAAAGTGCAGCGAATCGATCACGCCGCGCTCTTCCTCGCGGGTCAGCGAGCCATAGACGATCGCCAGTCGCATCAAAGCGCGCAATTGCCCCAGCTTGTCGCGTGCGTCGGAACCCGTAGCGGTATCGAGTGCACGACGCGCGGCATGCAGCATTTCGTGCAGCCGGGTGCTGACGAGCCATGCCGGGGTCTGCTCTTTTTGCTCCAGCGTTTTGAAGTCTTGGGAATTTGCAACGATTTGCGCTGCCAGCGGGGCCTTCAGATCGGACTTGCCGCCGGCTTTTTCCACCACGTGCGCAGCCCACTCCTGAGCATGCAGCGCCGTATCGGCCTGTGACCATTCCGTGGCACGCACGAGCGTAAAGCCGAATTGGGCGCCCTCTTCGATAAATACCTTGAACAAATCGGGCACACCTTTCTCGAACGAACGAGTCGCCCAGCCGTATTCGCCGGCAACCAACAGAGCGGCGACCGCATCCTCGGTCAGGATGGCTGCATTGTCCAGAAGCCTGGAACGCACGAAGGTTTCAAAAGTAGGTAGCGCAAAGCGCGGATCACGTTTCATCGCGATGCGGGCAAAAGTCTCGGAGTCGTCCTGAAGACGTTTGATTTGCGCGTCGGTCAACGTTAGGGTGAGTTCGCCCATGCCCCACTATCCTTGAAATTACCGGAATTTATAGTCCGGACGATGGCGTTTCTAGCTGACTGCGTAGAAACGCTGGTAATGATACCAGCAGCGCAGGGGCGGGTTAGAGCAAAATAAATGAGCGTGGTTTTATCCCCCCAAAAGTTATAAATGCCGTCCGGCTTGGTCATTGAGTCGTCATCTATGCAGCCAATTCCGATAAGCGGGAATCTTTTTGCGAGCCGGGAGTCAATTAAAGTGTTGCAGCGCTGCGTCCGGAGTACGGAAATTGCTTCGCGGCAAAGCCGCCTCGGCCTTTTACCGGCCGGGCGCGCTTGCTCCCATATCAACCTAGAAAGAGGAACCAGTCATGCAAATTCACTTGGCTCTCACGCCTATCGTTTCCCTGATAGCAGGGGTCCTGATTCTTGCCATGCCCCGCTTGTTGAACTTCATCGTTGCGCTTTATCTGATAATTATTGGATTAATCGGCATCTTCGGCACCGGCGGCTTGCATTTTTAAGGTTTTGCATAAGCCGGACGTAACAAGCGAACGGAATTTCAGCGTACAGCTTTACGCGTTTCGTGAAGTTTGTGTGGATCGTGCGTTTAGGATCCGGGACGCTTGCTCATGAGAACAAAATCGCCGAAGTTGCCCGGTCCCGATGACCGCGCGGAGCTTTTGGCCGGCAAGCGCAATTTAAAAATGGCGCGCTCGGCCAGTGCTTATGTGCGCGGCAACACCCTGAAGTTTTATGAGGCGCTCACAGCGCTTAAAAGCCACACGGTTCCCGAAGGCCCGTCGATCTGGATTTGCGGCGATTGCCATCTGGGCAACCTGGGCCCGGTCGCCAATGCGCAGGGCCAAGTCGAATTGCAGATTCGCGATCTGGATCAAACCGTGGTCGGGAATCCCGCGCATGACTTGATCCGGCTGGGCCTGTCGCTTGCTACCGCCGCACGTGGTTCGGATTTGCCCGGTGTGACCACGGCAAAAATGCTCGAACAGTTGATCGTAGGTTATGCCCAGGCATTTGACGACGAGAGCACCGAGCCGCCTGAGTCGTTTGCCATGCCGTCGAGCGTCCAATTGGTGATGAAGCAGGCCGTCAAGCGCACCTGGGGCCATTTGGCGCGCGAACGCATCGAGGATACCCGGCCCACGATTCCGTTAGGCAAACGGTTCTGGCCACTGGCCAAGAAAGAACGACGTGCCATCGAGCAACTGTTCGAGAAGCAGGTGGTCTCGCGGCTGGCGACGTCGATTCGCGCACATGCCGACGATGCCCGCGTCGAGGTGGTGGACGCAGCGTATTGGGTAAAAGGTTGCAGTTCCTTGGGGCGCCTGCGTTACGCGGTCCTGCTCGATATCGGCGGGGACTCGCGCGGCTCAGACTCGTCCAGTGGCCGCGCGAATGGGAGTGATTTATGCCTGATGGACATCAAGGAAGCGGCCCAGGCGGCGCCGCCGCGCACCACTGGCGCCCACATGCCACGCGACAATGCGGACCGCGTCGTGGAAGGCGCGCGCCATTTGGCGCCGTTCCTCGGCGAGCGCATGCGCGCCGAGCACTTTCTCGAGCGCTCTATCGTGCTGCGCGAGTTGCGCCCGCAAGATCTGAAAATCGAAATCGACCGCCTTACCGAGCATGAAGCCATGCGTACGGCACGCTTTTTGGCGCAGGTGGTCGGACACGCGCATGCACGCCAAATGAACGCGGCAACGCGCAAATTGTGGAAGACGGAGCTGCAGCGTAATCGTTCAAAAACCCTTGATGCACCGTCGTGGCTTTGGGCCAGCATCGTCGAAATGATGATCGACCATGAGCGCGGATATCTCGAACATTGTCGCAAGTACGCACTTGGACAGATAAATAGCTGAATTTTTTTGAGGGTCAATGGTCTATCCCATAGAGACGCACATTAAGGACCGGTTAAAGGTCACTCGGGGCATGCGCGCGCTGTCGCTTTGGCGTTCGTCCTCGTTCAAGTGTGTCCTCCCTTCCCGCTTTTCGACAACTGGAGATATACATAATGGAACGACGTAAATTTCTGATCACCACCGGCTCGACTTTGGCGGCCGGCGGCATGGCACTTGCTGGCTGCACCACAACCGGTGGCTCGAACGTGGGCAGCGGCGACCCGGCGGCTAAACGCAGGGCGCTGAATACGGACGCCGACGCCACTCTGGGACGCTTGTATGACACCGCCCACAGCTCTCGCCAGTTGGTCGGCCGAGCAAAGGGTGTATTGGTGTTCCCATCTGTCATCGCCGCGGGCTTTTGGGTCGGCGGTCAGTATGGCGAAGGTCTGCTGCGCGTCAACGGTGCGACTGCCGGGTACTACAGCACGACATCGGCGTCGGTCGGCTTGCAGATCGGTGCGCAGTCCAAAGCGATTATTTTCCTATTCATGACGCAGTCGGCACTCGACCAATTCCGTAGCAGCAACGGCTGGTCGGCTGGTGGCGATGCTTCGGTCGCTTTGCTCAAAGTCGGCGCCAACGGCGATATCGACACCAACACGGCGCAAGCGCCGATCGAAGCCATCGTGCTGACCAACAGCGGCTTGATGGCAAATCTGTCGCTGGAAGGCACCAAGGTCTCGCGCCTCGATCTTTGATCGCAGGCTTGAGCGCTTGATGTGAGAATGGCCCGCTAATTGACTTGCGGGCCATTTTATTTGGCATGCTGCAATCGGCCGCATCGTTGGCCGCATCGATTGGTCGCACCGATCGGCAGCATCAATCCGCCGCACCGATCGGCAGCAACACCCACGCCATGCATTTCGCGAATCTGCGCGCTCCCGCCGTGCAGATTCGGGCGCGCGCTATTTCAACACGAAATCGACGCGCGTCGTCGCACCCTTATCGGTGATGCCATTCGCGTCAAGATGCGGGGAGCGGTCATATAACCTGTCCGGTGCGACCTTGCCATCGAGGAACTGGTGCACGGCAGCCACGCGTGCCTGTGCAAGGTCGCGCAAGGCGGCATCGTCCACGGGCGTATTCTCTTCCAGCGCCGCTGTCATCTCGGGGGCCGGCAGTGTTTTTTGCAGCCCTATCAGGTTGCGCGGTTTCTTGAAGTCGGCCGCCTTGTAAGCGCGCGTCAAATATTTATCGTATTCGTCCGGCGACACTTTGACATCGCTGAGCGAAATGCTTTCGCCGTGTCCGATCAGATCTTTAACCTTCTGCTGACGCACCGCCTGATCCACATCGATACGCTTCAATCCCGGGCCGTCCTGTGCGGGATCGGCTCGCCCGATCAGATCGAGTTTGACTGCCGGTTTGTCCACCATCGCCTTGGCGAGGATGTCCAATTTCTTCTGCGCGTCGGCACTCAATGTCGAGGAGCCGGGGGCGAATTCCACATACTGCAATTGTTCCGAACTGCCGAAGGCGCTCGCCAATAAGGTGAACGGCTCCGTGACGGCCTTTTCGATCAGATTGACAAACGCGCCCCAGATCAAACCGCCGATGCTGAATTGAGGATCGGACAGTGAGCCCGATACGGGCACGTTGACGTCGATCTGGCCTCGCGAATTCTTTAGTAGTGCGATGGCCAACTTGACCGGGAGATGCGTGGCGGTCGTGTTCTGCACTGCGTCGCCAAAGGTCAGCTGATCGATAAAAATATGGTTATTGGCCGTCAACTGATTGTTGGCAAGTTGATAGTGCAGATCGACGTTGAGCCGCCCCTCAGTGATGGGGTAACCGGCATATTTAGTGGAGTAAGGCGTGAAACTGGTCAGCTCGATGCCGCTGGCGCTGGCGGTCAAGTCCAGTTCGGGGTTGGCTATCAAGGGATTGACCGTGCCGCTGATCGACACCGGACCGCGGCCATCCAGACTGCCTTTGAGGTCGATGGGTGCCGGCTGCGTACTGCGCGTGCCGAACGAACCGATCTTGCCGCCGATGTTGACCAGGTTCGCAGTGAAGTTGGGTTTGATGAAATTGTCGGTGTAATTGATCCGGCCGCGTTGCAGCAGGAATTGACCGAAGCGCATGTTGAGCGGTGGTTTTGCGTTGACCGGCGTGGTGGTTGGTGTGCTTGCTACTGCATTGGCTGCGGCGGCCGATGCAGCGGCCGCTGATGCTGCGGCGGCTTTGGTGGCGGCTTTGGTGGCGGCTTTGGCGGCAGCAGCAGCGGAAGCGGCGTCGGCAGCTGCCGCGTCGGTACGCGTCAGCGAAGCGGCTGGTTGAGCAGGCTGAGCCACCAGATTGCTCAAATTCAAGCGGCCGTTCTGGTCAAGAATCACACGCGCATAGAAATTACTGAGCGAGACCGTGCCCACTTCCAGATCGGGGCCGTGGATGTCGTAGCGCGCTTTGATACGCGCAACACTCAAGGTGCGCCAGCCGGCGAACAAGTCGGCGCTGGCGCGGTCGAGCATGCGTACGTCATCGAGCGAGGCGTCGCCGTCATAGGCGGCCTGCAGGCTCTGCTCCGGGCGCGCGAGCTTGATGTCGCCGTTTGCACTAAATAACGCGCTAGCGACGGCGGCGTTCAAGTGCGCACCAAAATACGGCTCGAAAGCCGCCATATCGAGATCTTTCGCGCTCAGGTGCATAGCCACCGCGAGCGGCTCCGCGGTCACGCTGCCGTGCGTCGAGAAACCGCCCTTCTTGTTGAATGTGCCACTTGCCTCGACTTGCCACGGTCGGTCCAGCGCGTCGCTGATCTGGGAAATTTTGACCTGCACGGGAGCGAGCTTGAGCGTAACCGCTGGCGTGGTCGCGAGGTCGCTCAGGTTCAGATCGCCATCTTGTAGGCTCAATACGCCAATTTTGTAATGCCAGCCGGGTGCCGCCGCGGCTGTTTGGGTTGTTTGGACTGTGCGGGCCGAGTGTCTGGCCGAATGAGAAGCCACTGTTGCGGGTGGCCGCGTAGCGTGCAATGACTCATGCGCAGGCGAGGCGGAACCCGACGGCAGCAATGCGGCCAAATTCAACACGCCGGCCTTGTCGCGGCTGGCATGCAGTGCCAGCGCATCGAATGTCAGCGCGGCAAGGTCGATTTGGCGGCTTGCCAGATCGAACTGCGTCAGTTGTGCGTGGGCTTGCTTGAGTTCCAATACCGGCGGCGATTTCGCATCGGATTGCACCCGCAACGCGGTAAGGTCAACCACCGCAGGCGCCACCGTCAGGGCTATCGCAGGCGTCGACCAGTCAGTCTGCAGTGTGGCATCGGCCGCCAGATTGCCATCGGCAATCTGTCCATTGAAGTTGCCGTTTAACCAGGGCTGCAATGCGGGTAGCGCAAACTGGCTCAGTGTCAGCTTGGCCGTCGCCCGGTGCGCCGGTAAATTGAAAGTCCCTTCGCCATTGAAGGTTCCGCCAGAATCAAAACCCATCTGCGCGGTGTAACGCGTGTCATTTTTCGACAACGTCGAGAAATCCGTCAGCTTGAGGTTGATGTCCTTGAGCGCCATCTGCGCCGCCGGGTTCACCGCGTGATCGTCAAACTGGACGCGCCCCCCGGTCAGCGCGAATTGCTGGATTGCCAGATCTAACGGGACCGGTGCGCCGGCTGTATCGGCCGCCGATGCGCTGGCGGGCGCCGGCGCGGTGGCGGCCGGTGCTCCAGGCGCACTCGCAAAGGTTTGCACGATGTTGAGCGCGCCCTGCGCGTCGCGCTGAAGTGTCACGGCAGGCTGGTCGATCTGCAGTTGAGACAAATGCACGATCCCACGCAACGGCTCGATCTGAGCTGCATCCAGATAAATCAAACGGGCTGCGAATAAGGCCGCGCCCTGACGATCCATTAGATTGAGATTTTGCAAATCGAGACTGCCCGTGAGTTTGACCGACGCTTGATCCGACGAGCGCGAAAACGCCACGCCAAGCCGGCTCGAAAGCTGGCCCTGCTGCAGCTTGATCGGCGCACCGTTCGGAAAAGCATAGGGAACATAAGGCAGCAAACGGGTGAGATCGAACTGGTCGAGGTCGATCTCGATCGTCGAATCGAGCGTGCTACTGAAGGGCTTGGTTTTGCCGGTGATGGTGAGCTGGCTGCCGTCGATGCGGGCCTGTAACAACGGTTGGACGAAAATGTCAGCCTTCGAGGGCAGATTGGCGATGAATGGGATGCCCAGCCGCCATTGATCTATGGTGTGGTGCGATTGCAGCACCTCGTCATCGAAGTCGATACGGCCAGCTTCCACATGGATATTGGAAACGGAAAACAAGGCCGGTTTGCTGTCTTTCGGCCCGGGCTGCGACGCCTCGTCCGCCAGGTCGGAAAAATTGAAACGCTGCGGGGCGGTGCGAACCAGATGCAACACGGGCGCTTCGAGATAGACCTCGTTGATCACCGGTTTGAGCCTGAACAACGCGCTCCACGATGGCCGCACTACCAGCTTTTCGACGGTAAAAAAGGCCGTTGCCGTGGCCGGAACTGCAGCGGCCGTGGCCAGCGGCGCCGCCACGCTGGATGCCGGTACGGTCGTCGAAGCAAGCGCTGGCGCAGGATTCGGTGCAGTTGCCGGCTCACCGATCCGAAGTTGATCCACTTCGAGGTTGAGCGTGTACGGATTAAGCGCGATTCGCCCTACCGAAACGGGCCGGTGCAACGCCTGACTGAGTTGGGTTTGTACCAGATGGCGCACCAGCGGCGGGCCGCCGAAGAACCCCAGCAGACCGAATGCCACGATCACGGCCAGCGTGATCAACGACCATCGGCGAACCGCATGCGAGGTATAAACGGAATGCAGCGTTTGTCTGGGATTGCCGAGAGCGCGCGAGAGCAAAAGCATGTCGCCTCCATGGTGGGCCGATAGTCTCAATCTGATATATCTATTTTTGAGGTAGATATATC
>Ga0302314_10010390_pt1 | contig 16294 bp, 14 predicted proteins | sample III_Palsa_N2_3_FD_200533 | JGI IMG/M metagenome (GOLD analysis project Ga0302314, IMG submission 200533) | Peat permafrost microbial communities from Stordalen Mire near Abisko, Sweden - III_Palsa_N2_3 | ecosystem: Environmental > Terrestrial > Soil > Palsa > Peat permafrost | place: Sweden... | reverse complement strand
AGCGACCCTGCCGATGAGTGCAGCGACGCAAAGCGCAGCACCGCGGCCATCACGATGAGAAAGGTGCTGAGGGTGATCAGCAGCAGCAGCCAGGTGCCGTTGCCGGCGCTGGCGATCAACAACGGAATGATGACGCTGATGGTCCCGACCGGCGACAGCACCCCGAGGGTCTGGGCGAAGTTTTCCAGCAACGAGACGCAGTTGTGCCGCAGTTCGTGGGCGGGTGCAGTCACAAGGCGGTTCCCATCCCGAGACTGCTCCAGTATCGGCGATAGATGACGGAAAATCGATCGGAAGCCAGCTGCCACTCGGCGGACCGCTCCAGAGGCAGATTTACGGGAGTCTGGGACTCGACCATCGCCCGGTCCTCCTCGTTCACGGCTTCCTGGAACCTGACCCACTCCGCCAGTGACTCGTGCTGGTCATGGTCGCGCGACTTGAGAATGAACACCCGGGTCTGGCTGGCCGAGATCGGGGATGCCGCATCGCAGATATGTTCGAGCCCGCGGGAGTAGTGCAGCGTCAGCCGTGTCGCGTACGGGAAGGTCACTTCGTATTCGCTGCGGATGTCCTGGTACGCGCGATGGCCAAAGGTCGAGCCATCGACCATCGGAATTCTGGCGTCGAAGTACAAACCGTGCGGCCGGTTTTCGACCACATAGTCCGCCACCGTCGGATTCTCGGCGCAACCAAACGTGTCGGCGTGCGCTATCGACAGGTGCGCCAGATCGTTGAAGTTCTCGACATGGCGTGGCGCGGATGTATTCCAGAGCGCCTGCATGCTGGCGCGCTGATTACCCTCGCGCTCGATGGCCGACCAGTCCGGGAGCGGACTGGCGGGCTTCCCCGACAGGCACACCCAGATCAGGCCGTACCGCTCCTCGACCGCGAATGTCGGAATGCTGAACCGCTCGGGAATCCGCGTCGCGCGCGGGTCGCCGGGAATACGCGTACAGATACCGTGGCCATTGAATTCAAGGCCGTGGTACGGGCAAACGAGGCTGCCGTTGGCAATGGTGCCCATGCTCAGCCGCGTGCCGCGATGCGGACAGTGATCAAGTGCCGCCGTCAGGCCGCCTAAGCGATAGAGCACCAGCTTCACGTCCAGGAGACGGGTTGCGAAGGGTCTTGTGTCGGACACCTCTTCGCGCAACGCCACCGGGTGCCAGAACTTGGCCAGAATCGACCAGTCGCCCTCCGTAAAGCTCGAGCCCGCCGGATACTGGCACTGGCTCATCGGCGCAGGCTCACCGGGGCTGCCAGTTATGGCTGAAGCCGTTGGCAGCGATCTGCGCGAGCGTATCCGTCGACAAGCCGAACCCGTCGGCCAGCAACTGGTATTCGCGATTGAGGGTGGTCCCGAACAATCCAGGATCATCCGTGTTGATCGTCACGCGCAGGCCGGCTTCGATCATGCGCCGGATGGCGTGGTCCGGTGCGCTCAGGTCGCGCCACGGGGTCGTATGCAGCGTGGTGGTCGGGCAGACCGTGAACAGAACATCCAGTTCCCGACATCGTTCGACGAGTGTCGGATCGTCGACGATGTGGTAGCCATGGTCGATACGTCTGCACCCCAGAAGCTCGACTGCATCCCTGACGTACTCCGCCGGGCCGTCCTCACCGGCGTGCGTCGTGACCTGCAGGCCATTGCGCCGCGCTTCGGCAAACAGGGGTGCGAACGCTGCAGGCGGGTACGGTCGTTCCGCATAGTCCATACCGATCCCGACCACCTCGCGACGCCGGTGCGTCAACACCTTGTCGAGAAACGCCATACCGCGCGCCAACCCCAGTTCGCGATTGTGCGCCGGAATAACGTGCGCCACGACGCCGAAATCCCGGTGCGCATCGCGACTGCCGGCCAGGATGCCGTCGAGCATCTCGGGATAGGTGATGACCGACGCGTCGTGTGCATCCGGACTGAAGAACAGCTCAACGTAGCGACCGTCGCTCCCCGCACAGCGCTCCAGGGTTGCATAGGTCGCGTCGTGAAAATCCTCGGAATCCCGCATCGACTCGCACACCTGGGCATAGACCACCAGGAAGGCGGCCAGATCGGGGAAGTGCCAGTTGCCGGCGTCCGCACCCGCCGGATCAAAGCCATGCTTGCGGCGCAATCGCCCGAACAGCGCTGGTGAGACTGCGCCTTCCAGATGCAGGTGCAGCTCCGCTTTGGGCAACTGCTCGATGAAGGCAGACACGTCCTTTGTCATACGTTGGCAACTTTATCGTAATGATTGTATGTCGCAGTGAGTCGACTCAAGAGGTAATCCCGAACCGATATGGGCGCATAGCGGGGACTCTGGTGGGGACGTGCCAGGGACGGGTCGACCATCGCGTCCGGATTGGGATCCAGGAAAAACGCGATGGAATATCGCTCGACGGTCGGACTCTGCACCCGGTGTGGCGTGGAGACATACTCGTCATTCGTCCAACGCATCAGGCAGTCGCCGATATTACACAGCAGCAGCTCACCCGTAGCGGCGACCGCTATCCAGGTCCCATCGCGGCGCCGCACCTGCAGCCCCGCGACCCCGTCGGTCGCAAGCAGCGTGATGTTGCCGTAGTCAGTGTGTTCGCCTGCCCCAGGTGCGTCGGCCATCAACGGCACGCGTGCCGGGTAATGCAATAGCCGCAGAACCGCCGCGGGAGCCACGAGCTTCGCGGCAAAGAAATTCTCGTCCAAACCCAGGTCGAGACAGAAGCCCCGATGCAAGGTGCGCCCGATCTCGAGGCACTGCTCGTAGTAGGCCACCATGGTCTGCCGCCAGCCGGGCAGATCCGGCCAGAAATTGACGCCCCGCAAGGAACGTCCTGCCACGACCTCTGCATCATCCGATGGCAGATCCAACCCGATGTTGAACGCCTCCTTCTGATCGGGCGGCGCCTGCGCTTCCAGCCGTTCGGTCCCCATCCCGACGTATCCGCGATTGTGCCGTGAGCGGGCGATCGACAGTTCATTCTTGCGATCGACGGGCAAACCGAAGAACTCGCGCGCCGCCTGGAACAGCGAGTCCCGCGAAGCGGCGGATATCCCGTGCCCGGATACGCAGAAGAAGCCCGTTTCGCGGCAAGCCGTGCCCAGCGCGTCCGCGACAGCACGCCGCTCAGCCAGGGTCCCCCGACGCAATGTCTCCAGATTGATCACGGGAAGTTCGAGCACAGATCCACCCCTGGAATCCTTGGAATGCGACTCATGCTATAGCATCGAATCGGCTGCGACCGATACAGCTTTGGCGTCGCCCCGTTGCAGAAAATAGTGCACCCCACCGCCGCAGAATTAATCGCAATCTCACTATGCGCATATAATGCTTCAACGCTGCAGCTCGCAAGCGACCAGTGAATCCGACCCGGGGCGCGACAAGCCCCGTCCTTCAGGGCGGGCAAGGATAGTGCGGTCTTAGCGAAGCATTTCTGTACGAAACGAGGGCAACTGGAACATGGCAAAGTTTCCCGGGAAATCTGGCCATGCAGCGGCAGCAGGCCTCCAAATACGAGTTGATGCCGAACGGCGGCCAGCGGCGCCAGATGCGTCGCTTTGCAGGTTCCTGCCGTTGGTCGTGGAAGCGGCAGGAGAGGCGTGGAACGGGTTCAATTCCGATTCGGGTTCGATTGCTGACGAATACTCATCTCTCTGATGGCACAGATTGCCGTTCACCGGAACGCCGGGAAGCACAAAAACACCATTCCCTTGAAGGGGCGGGCTCGTCACGGTAGATAGCCGAACAACTCCTCGCTGCTCATGACGTGACAGTAAATCATGTTGATGACTTCGAGCTCGTTGCGGTGAAGAGCGTCGGTTCCGGCCGCGCAGCCATCCTCGATTACGATAACCGAGAAACTCTCATCGGCGAGGCTGCGAACCGTCGAAGACACGCACTGATCGGTGAAGATTCCGCAGCAAATCGCCTGCGTGATGCCGAGGTTGGTGAGCATCAGCCGCAATGCCGTGCCTGTCAGCGCACTGTCGGTGGTCTTGGTGACTACGATCTCGCCCGGCAGCGGCGCAATCTGCGATTCCCGGGCGTCTGCCGGCAAGATTACATTGTTCCAGCCTGTTGTGTGGCAGCGCCATGCGCCGCCGAGACCAGCAAGCCGTGGGTCTTTTTGCTGGGCTGCACGACGCGCCGTTTTTGCGCCGTGCCAGCAGCCTACGCACATCTTTGGGGCGTCCGCCACTGCAGCACTTTGTGCACAACTGCGTCAGGTGGGATAGGTAGCAGCCCGCATTCCTGAATCGGCGGCATCGCTATTTGGCAACAGGTTCATCGGAGATTGTTGACAATACGACTCGCTCCCGTCGCAGGCACGCATTGCCAGTGGGCAACGCACGAGGTGTGCGCAGGTGCCCCGCGGATCGCATGGTATGTTCCTTGCAGCTGTCCCTCTCAAACAACACGAGGGGCACATCATGGTTGGGCCGTTGCAATTTCAATCAGTCGCGGCGCGGAACGCGCTTCGGCTGCACCGTCCTACAGGGTTGGGCGCCGCGTTGTGCGGCGCCGTGCTGGCGACGGTCGGACTGACCCAGTGGGCCTCGGCCGCGGACGCGACCGACACCGCCGACGATGGCGGCCTCCAGGAAGTTACTGTGACGGCGGAGAAGTTCAACTCGACCGTTCAAAACACACCCATCAGCATGACCGCCCTCACCGGCGAGCAGCTTCAGGCGGCCGGAATCACCACCGTCGAGGATCTGATCCACGATGTCCCCGGGCTGTCCATGCGCACGGCTGGCCCGGGGCTGACGGAATACGAGGCGCGCGGCCTCGCATCAAATGGCGGTGCGGCCCCGACGGTCGGCTTCTACCTCGATGAGATCCCCCTCTCACCGCCGGCGCTATCGCAATCGGGCAAGGTCGTCATTGACCCCGATTTGTATGACGTCGAACGCATCGAGGTCCTGCGCGGGCCGCAGGGCACTCTTTACGGTTCCGGCTCGATGGGTGGGACGGTCAAGGTCATCACCACGCCGCCGAAACTGAACACCTGGGAAGGCTCCGCGCAGCTGGATGGATCTTTCACTCACGGCGGGAGCGGCAACGGCAGTGCCAGCTTCGCGCTGAACGCGCCGATCGGTGACATGATCGCGGTGCGCGTGGTGGGGAGCGAGCAATACCGCAGCGGCTGGATCAGTGAAGTCACCTTGGATCCCTTCCCGCTGCCCCTGTTCACGCCCGGCCCGGTGCCAGGCTCGCTGGTCAAGGCCACTTCCTACGGCGACCTCGCCACTGCGCCGGTGACCAATGTCGTCCACGATGCCAACACCGAGCGGCTCTCGAACGCACGGGTGAGTGTCCTGTTCCAGCCGCGCGACGGCACCTCTGTGACTTTCTTCTACATGGATCAGAAGATGGCGATGGGAGGCTACGACCTGCTCGACAGCACACCCATAGCGAGCACCTCGCCCGGACCGGTGTACGACGCACACTTCGAGGCATTCCCGCTGAGCGAGCCGATCCACGACGATATCCAGATCTTTGGCCTCACCGCCACCCAGGACGTGGGTTTCGCGGACGTGACGAGCGCGACCTCGTACTTCAACCGCAACGCCCGCCAGACGGAGGACGCATCGACGTCCCTCTTCTACTCGAATGTGCCGGGAGCGCCGAGTCCGCCGGGATACTATTGCGCGGTACCCTCTGCCACCTGCACCGGCCCGGCTCCTCCGGCCCCTGGAAGCTATCCTGCGCTGGTGCCGGTCGGGTATTCCGAAGTTGACCCCTCGCACCAGTTCACGCAGGAGCTGCGCCTGACGTCCCATGATGTCGCAGGGCTGCACTATGTCGTCGGTGGCTTCTACAGCGTGCTGCACTCGGTGTGGCAGGAGGAGAGCGCCAGTGCCGCGACCGTACCCTTTGGTGATCTCGACGGCAGCTACTTCACTTCCTACAATCCCTACCGGGTCATCCAGAGCGCCATCTTCGCCGATGGCTCCTACGCCATCACCAACCAGCTGAAGTTTGCGGCGGGAGTGCGCTGGTACCAGTACAACAGCGATCAGCACGAGGAATCGTGGGGCTACGATGCGCCGAATTCAGCCCCCGGGGATGTGACGCTGACCCAGGCTGCCGACAAGGGCTACAACCCGCGCTTCAATCTGTCGTATGAGCCGACCCCGGACCTGAATCTGTATGCGACGGCGTCGAAGGGATTCCGGCCCGGCGGCGCCAACCAGATCATCCCGCCGTCGAATGAGCCGCCGTACTGCACGCCGGGCACGCTCGCCTTCAAACCCGACAGCGTCTGGAACTATGAGCTCGGCGAGAAGGCCAGGCTGTTCGACAACTGGCTCAGCGTCAACGGTGACATCTACTACATCAAGTGGAACGGTATCCAGCAGGTGTTCACGCTGGTGTGCGGCTACCAGTACTACAACAACGCCGGCAATGGACGCTCCTACGGTCCGGAGCTGGAGATTCATGCGAAGATTACCCCGAACTGGGCGTTCCAGCTGAGCGGCACCTACACCAACGCGCGGATCACCGACCCCACCCCCGCCTTCCAGCAATACCTCTCACAGCAGGTGTCGACACCCACCGGAACCCCGCAGTGCCCGGTCACCGGCAGCTGCTCGGCGCCTATCCTGAACGTGCCCAAGGAGACCGCGAGCGCGGCGCTGATCTACACACAGCCCTTGGCCGATGATTATGTTCTGACGGCACGCCTGGATGATTCCTTCGTCGGGCAGTCATACGATGTCGCCTACTTCTACGGGATGACCCTGCCCTCTTACAGTATTGCGAACTTTCGCCTGATCCTCGCCCACGGCCCCTGGTCAGCGCATCTGTACGCCGACAATCTTGCGGACAAGGTGGCCCTGATGACCGCCAACAACACCAGCTTCCAGTTCAACGTGCCACAGCTGGTGCGCTACTCCACCAATCAACCGCGGACCATCGGTATCCAGCTGAACTACAAGTTCTGATAGGGACTAGGCATCGAGCGCGGCCGGTGATTCCGGCAGGATCTGGCCGCCATCGACGACCAGGCTCTGGCCTGTGATGTAACCCGCCTCGAGACTGGCGAAAAACAGCGCCGCGTTCGCCACGTCGGCGACGGAGCCGAGCCGGCGCATCGGCACGCACGCTTCGGTCTGTCGAATGTAGTCCTCGCCCATCGCCGCCAGGCCCTCGGTGAGGATGTTGCCCGGCAGAACGGCATTCACGGTGATGCCGGAGAGTGCCAGCTCGATGGCCGCGGTTCGCATGAAGCCCAGCTGCCCTGCCTTGCTGGCGGCGTAGTGTGCCCAGCCCGGGAAACCGGTCACCGGACCGGTGATGGACGAGGTGAGGATGATGCGGCCGAAGCACTGCGCCTTCATGGCCGGCAGACATGCTGACACCGAGAGAAAGGTACCTTTGAGGTTGGTACCGATGACCGCATCGAAATCCTCTGCGGTCATCACACCCAACTTCGCCGCCGGAAAGATACCGGCGTTGGCACAGAGCACATCGATGGCACCGAATGCGGCCAGTGCCGCAGCGGCCATCGCTTCCATCTGGGCGGGCTGTGTCACATCCGCCGCAAATGCCCGGGCTTCACCGCCGGCAGCGAGGATCTCCGCCGTCACCTGTTGAGCGTCTGCGAGGTGGCGGGAGACGACCAGCACCCGACAACCGGCCGCACCGAAACGCAGTGCGATGCCACGACCGATGCCTTTGCTGGCGCCCGTGACGATGACCGAGCGACCCTTGAGTGGGCTGAACATGCGGGCAATACCCCTAGTTTGTAGAAACGTGGCTCAGCAATCGCCCGCGCTGGAGCTGCTCCGCAAGGGCGATCGTCCCGGCCGTATAGTCGGCGCCAAACTGCCGGGCGAACGGGATTTCGGCATGCGAGGCGAGCCAGGCCATCAGCAGAATGCGCCGCAGCACGACAAATGTCGGAAGCTCCGCGCGTTCCGCCGCTGACAGCGGCGCCACCCGGCGATAGCCCGTTATCCAGGCGTGCAACAGGTCCGGCACGATCGGCTCGTGTTCGATGAAACTGATGGCGGAGGCGAAGTCATAGAGAAACCAGCTGAAGCCACAATCATCGAAGTCGATGATCCGCAGGTGCGGTTCGGCCACCAGCAGATTCGCCAGCCGCAGGTCCGCATGAACCAGGCCAAAGCGCTGCGGTCCCACGCCGAAGCGCTCGATCCGCTGCCTGATGAAGCCGAGCGCCCGCTCGAGCGTTGCGGTCCCGGATGACTCAAGTCCGATTGCCGCACGCCACGAACCCCAGAAGCCCTTCGGGCCCACCATGGCATCAAGATCCCAACGCCTGCGGCAAAACCCCGGCGGCAAGGTCCACGATCGCGCATGGGCGTGCATTCTCGCGCTGAGTTCACCGAGGCGCTCGAACCAGTGGATGGTGTCGACCCCGGCATCCGGCTCCTGTCCGGGCACCCATTCGAATGCGACGGCATAGCGGCTCGGCCGACCGGATGGCGACTCCAGCGTCTGCACCAGCTCGCCGTCGCGCCCCGCGATCGGCGCCGCCGTTTCGATCACGGCGTCGCGGCGCAGGGCGTCGATCCAGGCAAGTTCGGAGCGGATTTCCTGCGCCGTGCAGTAGCCGACCCGATGCACGCGCAGTACGAGCTGCCGCGCACTCACCGGATCGGTGAGCGCGAAGGTCGCGTTCTCCGACACGTTCAACAAACGTATGGCGGTCGCGGGAGCGAGCCCCCAGCACGACAGGTCCCGTGCCACCATGAGCTCGAGCTCGGTCAGGACCTCTGGTGTGTACTCCCCGGCCACCGGCCTACGGTGCCTCGCTCAAGACCTCGTCCAAAGTCGCAATGAGTCGGTCGGCATGTTCGACCGAGAAGCACAGCGGGGGACGAATCTTGAGCACCGTGCCAAAGCGGCCCGCTGCGCCGATCAGCACCTGGCGCGCCCGCAGTCCATTGATCACGGCCGCGGCCCGCGCGGGTGCCGGGGCGCCATCAACGGGTTCTGTCAGCTCCACGCCCAGATAAAGACCGGCGCCCCGGACATCGCCGATCACGGGGTGGCGCGCCGCAAGCTCGAGCAGAGATCGCCTGAGGTATTCGCCGACTCGATGGGCATTCTGCATCAGGCCCTCCTCGGCAATGACCTGCAGTACCGCCCGTCCGACGGCGCCCGCAACCGGCGAGCCCGCGAAGGTATTGAAGTAGCCGACCTGGGCGCACAGGGCATCAAGAATCTCGGGGCGAGTGATGCTCGCGGCGATCGGGAAGCCGTTGCCCATGGGCTTGCCCAGGGTGATGATGTCGGGCTCGATGCCGTGCCGCTGGAAGCCCCAGAAAGAGTCGCCCGTGCGGGCAAAGCCTGACTGCACCTCGTCGGCGATGACCAGGCCGTTCGCGCGGTGGACGACGTCGACCGCGTCGCGCAGGAACCCCGGCGGATCGGCGAACACGCCGTCGCTCGAGAAGATGCTGTCGATCAGCAACGCGGAGAGCCGATGACCGTGCCGCTCCAGGTCGGCAATCGCCGCGGTCACTTCGCTCGCGAACGCATTTGCCAAGCCCGCCGCTGACGTACGGCGGCGATCGGGCGCGGGGATGGTCCGTACCTGCGGCGGTTGCACCCAATTCGTGAATGAGCTGGGCGACACCTCGGTCACACGGGCCGTATTGCCGTGGTAGGCCGATTCGGTGACGATGACCCCCGCGGCGCCCGTGAACTGCGCGGCCAGGCGCAACGCCAGATCATTCGCTTCACTGCCGGTACACGTAAAGGTGACATTGGCGAGACCAGCCGGTACGGTCGCCAGCAACGCCTGCGCGAACTCGATGATGCCGGCATCCAAGTAGCGGCTGTGAACGTTCAGCTGACCCAGCTGCCGCGTCGCCGCCTCGACCACCCGCGGGTGGCAATGGCCGACGGAGGGAACGTTGTTGTAGGCGTCCAGATACGCCACGCCCTGCGCATCGTAGAGCCAGCACCCGGCGCCGCGGACGAACTGCAGCGGCTGCTCGTAGAACAGCACCGATGCTGAGCCGAATACCTGCGCCCGCTGGCGCAGCAAGCCCTCGAGCGCGCCCCCGGCAGCCGCCGCCTTCATATCGAAGGCGTTCAGTGCCAGGATCGGTTTCATGATTCGGCAGGCGTCTCCGCCGGGGCGGAGGCGGCATGGATGGCCATGAACCCCGTCGGCAGCGGCGCGCTGGCGATCTTCGGACGCGCCCGCAGGATTGCCCAGGCAGCCAGCATCCAGGCCAGGGCCACGTAGGGCCACAGATTGTTGGGAAAATCGGGGACGGGGTACAGGCTGCAGTAAAGCACCCACAGCAGCAGGATCGGGCCCAGCACGCACACCGCCGGCCACAGCGAGCCCCCTTCGCGAGAGGCCTCCACGACTTCGGCACCCCCGACGGCGATGTAGACGAGGATCAGGGCGAGCACTGCGATGGTGCTGGTGTAGCTGTAGAAGTTGCTGGCCCCCACGAAAGGCGCCCAAATCACAAACGGCAGAATGAGGACGATCGCCGCTGCCGAGACCGCCGCCGCAGGTGTGCCGTGCACGGAATGGACACCCGCCAACGGCGGCGAAAGCCCTACCCGACCCAGCGCGAACAGAATGCGCCCGGCCGCGGCGAGACAGCCCAGCACCCCCGAGAAGCAACTGATCGCTGCGGCCAGATCCAGCGCGATGGCGACCTTGGGCGAGGCAAAGCGCAGGGCGAGATCATTGAGGGGTGCCTGGGAACTGGCCAATGCCTTGATCCCGGTCGCCCCGAAACCGATGACTTCGCAGTAGCCGACGAAAACGAAGAACACACCCGAGCCGATGACCGTAGCGAACAATGCGATCGGGATGTTGCGGCGCGGATGGACGGTCTCCTCACCGAGGGTCGCGGCACCCTCGAAACCCGCGAAACACAGAATGCTGAAGACCATGCCGAAACCCATTCCCGACCAGCCGCCAAAGCCCGCAGCGGGGTGGAAGGTCGCGACGGTTTGCGCGGCCCCCGGATGCACCTGCCGCAGAATGCTGATGCACAGTCCCAGGATCCCGATGACGGCGGCTCCCTCCAGCCACAGCATCAGACGGCCCGCCAACCGCATATCGCGATAGGCCAGCCACCAGGCAAGCAGGATCGCAGTGGCACCGATCATCAGCCACAGCGCCACGCCGTCGAACCCGAATGCCTGCTTGACTGCCGCGCTGGAAAAGCTGCCGACCAGCGCCGCAAAGCCCGTGCCGAAACCGAAGTACGTCAGCAACATGGTCCAGCCCGCGACAAAGCCCATGCGCCGGCCAAACGTATGCGCGATATACGCGTACGCGGAGCCCGCGTGGGCGACGCGATGCGTGAAGGCCATGAATGACAGGGCAATCAGCGCCATCGCGACGGTGCCGATCGCGAAGGCGAGCGGCGCGGCGGGTCCGGTCGCCTGGACGACCAGCGTGATGTTGAAAGCAGCGGTGACCGTAGGGGAGATGACGGCGAGCGAAAGGCCGATGGCCTCCGGCAGACTCAGGATGGTGCGTAGCGGTGGCATGCGTTCCCATCATAAAGGGTGTCACGGACCGCTCCAATCACTACTGGCGTCGCGCCCTCAAAGGGTGCAGCACGCCCCGCAATGTTACGCGCAGCGCGAGTCACCGGAACTGGGGATCGATCGGCGGATCCAGCGCGAAGATGTGACGGTTGGTCTCATTCGCCAAACCGACAATCCCGATAAGTTCCGCGTGCTGTTGCGGGGTCATGCCTTTGAGTCGCGCCGCGGCGCCATGGGAGGCGATGCAATAGCGGCAACCGTTGGACATACTGATGGCGAGATAGATCAGTTCCTTCGTGAGCGGGTCGAGCATGCCGGGGCCCATGACCTCTTTTACGTTGGCCCACATGCGCCGCAGAGTTGGCGGATCGTGCGCCAGGACCTTCCAGTAGTTATTCACCCAATCGGTCTTGCGCGTCGCCATGATGTCGTCATACACGGCGCGCACTTGCGCGGAAGCATCGCTGTACTCGATTGGCGTCGCCGTGGCTGGCATGCGGATCTCCTTAGCAATTACCGGACTTCGCTCAGGCGTGCCATCTCCTCGATCAGCTCGCGCGTGGTGATCTGGCGGCAGTAGCCCCTGTTGTTGCGCAGCGACCAGTCGTGTCGTTCCGCAGACAGGGTCACGCAGGCGTCGGTCGGCACGGTCACCAGGTAACCGAGGTCACACGCGTCGCGCACGGCCGAATCCACGCACTGATCGGTAAGACAACCGGCAATGATCAACGACCGGGTGCCCAGATTGCGCAGTATGTAATCGATGTTCGTCGAGATGAACACCGACGAGGAGGTTTTCGGAAAAACGATCTCATCGGTGATGGGTACAAGTTCCTTCACTACCTGAGCGTCGATCGAGCCCTTCGGCACATTGAACCCGCTGATCTTGTAGTCGAGCGAACGATCCCGGCCATCGGCCGTCAGGCTCTCGATGACCGTATAGGTGACCTCGATGCGGGCCCGGCGGGCGGCGGCCTGCAACCGCACCATGTTCGGCAGCGCGTGTTCCTCGAGCGTGCGGAAGAAATAACCGTAGCGCTGCTCTTTTTCGGCTGCGGACAGAGGGGCGTATTCGCCGCCGTCGGGCCGGCAGTTGTAGTTCTGCACATCCACGAACAGGAGCGCGGCGTGCGCCGGATCGATCTCGATCTCACGACTGAGCGGGGGGTTCATGAATGCGCTCCCAGAAAGGCGTGTTCGGCATCCTGCAATGCGCGGGTAATTCGCCGTGCCCAACTGGACTGGGCCGCCGCATCGCCGATCAGATCCTGACGGATCTCGATCTCCACGTGGGGCAGCCCGCGCGCCTCACCGTGGCGAGGAATCGTGTAGTCGGTTTCATCGCTGACAAAGTACGGTTGGTTATCGCCCACGACCAGCCCCTGCTCCCGGCGCAGCATCTCCAGCATCAGACCGGCGAAGCGGCGATCGCGGTTGTAGAGGATCGCCGCGTGCATTTCGCGCCGAACGTCCTTGTAGCTGTGCGTCATGCTGTGCTGCGCCACCAGAATCGTGGGACGGCCTGCCGCGAGTCTCGCATCCAGCAACGCGCGCACACAGGCATGGTAGGGATCGAAGATCGCGGTTCGCCGCGCGCTGATCTGCGCTGCGCTCAATCCCAGGTTGCCCGGAATGCTGGTCCACTCACTCAGCGTCGGAATCGAGCTGGCAACGTCCGGATCGCGGTTGCAGTCGATCACGAGCCGCGAATAGTTCTGGGCGATGAGCGGAGCATCAAGCGCCGCCGCAACTTCATGGGCTACGCCGAGGCAGCCGATGTCCCAGGCAATGTGCCTTTCCAGCTCGGACGCCGGCACGCCGAGGTCACCCAGCTTTCGCGGAATGCGCCGGCTCGCGTGGTCAACCACGATGACGAAGTTCGACGGCCCCTCCGGGCGCCACTGGCTGAAGGGCGGCGGCTCATCCGCCGCGAGCAATGGATCCACGGTATCAATAGACTTCGGCATAGCGGCGACAGATCTCGTGTTCGTCCAGATTCGCGAGGCTCTCGATCTCCGCTTGCTTGAAGCGCAGATAGGCGCGCAGGAGGTCTGCGCCCAGCCATTCCGCGGCCGCCTCGCTCGCCTCCAGCAGCGTCAGCGCCTGGCCCAGGCTGGCCGGCAACAGCGCCGGTTGGGTGGCTTCGATCTCGCGCTGATGCCGCACGCCGTCGAGGCCGGCCTGCACCAGCAGGGCGAGCGCCAGATAAGGACTGGCGGCGGCATCGGCGACCCGGAACTCGAGATTGAATTGTCGTGCGCGCAGGGCGGGGTCGTTCCCCGAGATGGGACAGATGCGCAGCGCTGCGCCACGGTCATGGGCATTCACGTCCGCACGCACGGGAGCCCAGCGATCCGGGCGCAAGCGATAGTAGGACGGTACCGAGGGCGCCGTCACGGCACACAGGGTCGGCAGGTGGTGCTGGATCCCCGCGAGAAAGCGGCGACCCAGCTGCGACAGCCGCCAGGGCTGGCGCTCGTCGTAGAGCACCGGTTGGCCGTCGTGATCCAGGAAGCTGAAATGAATGTGGGTGCCATTGCCCGTGCCGTCCGGTTCCGGCATGGGCGTAAAGCTTGCGCGATGCCCCAGCCGCAACGCGATCGCCTGCGCGACCTCACGCGTGATCACTGCGTCGTCAGCAGCGCGCAGCCCGAGTGATGGCGCCACGGTCACCTCGAACTGCTGCGGTCCAAATTCGCTCAGAAACGAATCCGGGATCACTCCGACCTGGCGCAACGCCGCGAGCAGCGCTTCGCCGAACACGCCCTGCCGGCGATAGGCGCTCAGCTGATAGGGTTCCCGCGGATGCGCGGGGACGCCGCTATAGGTGAGCTCCTGCTCGAAACTCGCCAGCAACTGCAGACCGGTCTCGGCCTCCAGCCGCTCGATGGCGCGGCGCAACACGTGACGGGGACAGAAGGCCCAGGGCGCCCCCTCTGCGGTGCGGATATCGCCGACATAGAAATGTTCCGTCGCACTGTCATCGAAGGCCAGCAGCACGCGCGTCGAGGCGTCGGGAATCAGGAACACCTCACCTGTCGTGCCGAAGGGAGTCACCTGGATGGGCCCGAAGGCCGAGATGAAAAGATTCGTCGGCGAAAGTCCAACGCCGCGCTCCAGCCTCGAGGGCAGAGCGGCAGCCGGGAAACTCTTGCCGCGAAAATGGCCGGACAGATCGCTGGTGCCGACGAAGACGATCGGTTCGCGTTGCATCCGGGAAATTCTCGCACACGCGGTGTAGCCTTGCGACTGGCTTTGGCGAGCGGAGAATAGGATGCGCGTTGCAATTCGATCCGGTGCTACCCTGATTGGACTCCTGATGATCGCGGCTCACCTACCAGTCGGCTGGGCCGCACCGTCAGCGAGCAGCCTTGATCAGGCTTTCACCATTATGCAGCAGGCCGACTTCGTCGATCTGACGCACGCTTTCGGGCCCGCCAGCCCGCATTGGAAAGGGTTCAAGCCCGAGACCGTCACGACCTTGTTCACCATCGCCAAGGATGGATTCCACGCCGAGGAGTTCTGCCATCCGGGGCAGTGGGGCACACATGTCGATCCACCGGCGCACTTCCATGATGGCCTGAAGACCGTAGATCAGATCGATCCGAAACAGTTCCTGCTGCGCCTGGTCGTCCTCGATATCCACGCGAAGGCGGCAAAGAATCCCGATTACGTCGTCACCATGGACGATGTGAAGGCCTGGGAGTCAAGGCACGGTGTCATTCCCACTGGCGCGTTCGTGGCTTTGCGCAGCGACTGGTCGAAGCGCTGGCCGGATGAGGCGGCCATGCAGAACCTCGACGGCAAGGGACTCGCCCATTACCCGGGCTGGAGCAAGCCGGTCCTGCAGTATCTGTATGAGCAGCGGAAAATCACTGCTTCAGGTCATGAAACCACCGACACCGATCCCGGGCTCGCCGTCAACAAGGACGACTATTCGCTCGAGAGCTGGATCCTCGGTACCAACCATTTCCAGATCGAACTGCTGGCCAATCTCGACAAGGTTCCGGAAGCCGGTGCGCTGGTCATGGTGAGCTTCCCGAAGCCTCTGAACGGCAGCGGCTTTCCGGCCCGTGTGGTCGCCCTCGTTCCGAAGCCCTAGAGATTACTCAAGGACGATTCGCGGGAAGTAGAAGGACACCGTCCAGTTGGGGATATCGACGATTTCACTGATGCGCAGGTCACCACAGACGCTGCACAAGAGGTAGGCGTCAATGGCAGGCAAGCCGTGCGACCGGGCCAGCAGTTCGATCATGGAGCGCACCGCCGCCCGCGCCGCCTCCATCAGATCCGGACCGATGCCGGTCGTCACTTCGTAACCCTTTGCGTCGAGATGGCGGGTAACGGGCCCCGGGGTCCGGAACCGTGGATAGGACAGTGGCACCTGTTTCATCAGCTCGAACCGCAGCGCCACCTGCATCGGGCTTTCGATCGCGGTACCGCACACCTCGCCATCGCCCTGCGCGGCATGCGTATCCCCAACGGAAAATAAGGCGCCTGCCACTTCGACGGGGAGGAACAGTTCGGTGCCTGCCGCAATGTCCCGGATATCCATGTTGCCGCCGACGCGCCGTGGCGGAACGATACTGTGCAGACCGGATTCGGCCGGCGCCACTCCGATCGTGCCGGCAAAGGGCTTGAGAGGTACCTTTCCCCAGTGACCGAACAATGCCGGTGCGAGCGTCGTGGGTTCATAGCGCCACAGGTGCAGTGCGGGCTCCCGGAACTCCTCGGCCAACAGTCCGAAACCGGGAATATTGGCCGTCCAGCCCCATCCGGATGGAGCGAACGACAGCCCGGTGACTTTCAGAACG
>Ga0302314_10010389_pt1 | contig 16295 bp, 17 predicted proteins | sample III_Palsa_N2_3_FD_200533 | JGI IMG/M metagenome (GOLD analysis project Ga0302314, IMG submission 200533) | Peat permafrost microbial communities from Stordalen Mire near Abisko, Sweden - III_Palsa_N2_3 | ecosystem: Environmental > Terrestrial > Soil > Palsa > Peat permafrost | place: Sweden... | reverse complement strand
GAGGCGCCCGCCTGGATGCAGAACTGGCCGCCCTCCCGAACCCGATGGTTCTCCCGCACCCGAACCCGCAGCCCACCCCGAAAAGCCTGAGCGCAACCCGGCGCCTCCGCACGCCTATATTGTTCCGATAAAGGAACAAAACCCCACCGGATGTCCGGTGGCCTTGCCGACAAACCGCGGGGCCGCGTACCGTCCGCCTCGCATGGACGAACCCGCGCACCGGCCGCCCCCCGACCCCGACGATGCGGCCCGGCGCTCGCTCGCGCGGCACAAGCTGTTCGCGACCGGGCTGCTGGTCGCCATGGCGGCGCTGACCGTGGCCAGCTACGCGCTGCCGGCGACCTTCGCGGGCGCCGTGCTGCAGGCCGCCGCGAAAGCCGGCTTCGTCGGCGGCATCGCCGACTGGTTCGCCGTCACCGCGCTGTTCCGCCACCCGCTCGGCCTGCCAATTCCGCACACGGCGATCATCCCGGCGCAGAAGGAACGGCTCGGCCGCGCGCTCGGCCGCTTCGTCGGCAACCACGTATTCACCGAGGCGGAGGTGCGCCGCACGCTCGGCCAGCTCGACCTCGCCGGCATCTTTTCCCGCGTGTTCGCCGACCCGGAGGCGATGGCCCCGGCGGCGCGGGCGCTGGCCGGCATGCTGCCAAAGCTGCTGGCGACCGTGGAGGACGGGCGCGCGCGCAAAACGCTGGCGCGGCTGATCCCCCGCCTCGTCGGCGGCCCCGCCGCCGGGCGGGTGATGGCGCGGGCGCTGCGCACGCTGGTCGAGGGCGGCCGGCACCAGGACGTGTTCGGCTTCATCCTGGGCAAGCTGAAACTGGTCATGGCCGACCGCGAGGAGGCGCTGCGCCGCGCCATCGAGGAGCGGGTGCGCGAGCAGGGCGGCAAGCTGGTCGGCTGGGCGCTCGGCGCCTCGATCGCCCGCCGCGTGCTGACGCAGGTCAACGCCGAACTGGACAAGATGGAGGATGACGGCTCCGAACTGCGCGCCGCGTTCGACGAGTGGATGCGCCGCGAGATCACCCGCATGGAGGAAGACCCCGCGCGCGCCGCCGAGATCGGGCGGGCGGTGCGGCAGGTGGTGGCGCACGACACGGTGCAGGCCTGGGTCTGGGATATCTGGTCGCGCCTGCGGCTGGCGCTGGAGGCGGACGCGACCCGGCCCAGCGGCCACACGGTGGCCTTCCTGGCCGGCGCGCTCGGCAATCTCGGCACGCTGCTGGAGAGCGATCCGGGCGCACGGGCGCGGGTGCAGCGGGTGGTGGAGGGCATCATCGTCGGCGTCCTGCCGGCGGCGCAGGCGCGCGTCTCCGGCTTCATCGCCGCCGTCGTCGGCAACTGGGATGCCGCCACCATCACGGAAAAACTCGAACTGCGCGTCGGCAGCGACCTGCAATACGTGCGCGTCAACGGCACGCTGGTCGGCTTCCTGGTGGGCGGCGTCCTCTACGCCGTGTTGCGCGCGCTGTTCGGGCCGGTGGCGTTCTGAGCGCTCAGCCGCCCGGCGCGGTGCCCTGCTCCACTTCCACCGTGGCCGTCCGGCCGATCACCAGTTGCACGCCCGGCGGCACCGATTCCAGCTTCACCCGCACCGGGATGCGCTGCGCGAGGCGCACCCAGTTGAAGGTCGGGTTGATGTTGGCCAGCAGGTCCGGGCTGTCCGAGCGTTCGCGGTCGGCGATGCCGGCGGCGATGCTTTCGACCCGCCCGGACAGCATCTGCGGCTCGCCCATCAACTGCACCCGCACGCGGTCGCCGACGTGGATCTTCGGCAACTTGGTCTCCTCGAAATAGCCTTCCACCCGCAGCGTCGCGCTGTCGACCAGCGCCATCACCGGCTTGCCGGTGACGGCATAGTCGCCCGGCTCCAGATCGACGTTGGTGACGGTTCCATCCACCGGGCTGATCACGTCCGAGCGTTTCAGGTTCAGTTGCGCGACCGCGAGGTCCGCCAGCGCCTGATGATAGGCCGCCGCGGCTGCCTCCGCCTTCGCGACCCGCTGCTGTTGCTGTTCCAGCGACACCGACAACTCGTTCAGCCGCTCGTAGCGCACCGATTCGCGCTGCGTCTCGTCGTTGTCCGCCTTGCGGTTGGCGACCGCCGCCTCGGCTTCCTGCACGGCGAGCTGGAACCGGTCCGGGTCGATGCGGAACAGCACATCGCCGCGCTTGACCGGCTGATTGTCGTGCACGAGCACGTCCGCGACCAGCCCGGACACGTCGGGCGTGATCGTCACCACGTCGGCGCGCACCCGGCCGTCCCGCGTCCACGGGGCCTCCTGATAATAGGCCCACAGGTAGCGGCCGGCGACCAGCGCGGCGGCGACGATCACCAGTGTCAGCAGGGCGCGGCCGGAGGCGAGGGCGAACCGGCGCAGGAAGGATTTCATGGTGCGATCCAACGTGGCAGGACGGCGGCGACCGCCGCGATAATCAGGACCAGCAGCGACAGGTCCACCAGCGGCCGGTGCCAGACCAGCCGGTAGAAGCCGATCCGGCCGAGGATGGCGCGCAGCGCCATGGCGATCGGCAGCGCGATCACGCCCCAGGCCAGAAGGGGCGGGATGAACACGCCGTAGATGTCGATCTCGCCGATCATGCGGCCGCCTTCATGTCGGGCTCGGCCGGCACCTGTTCGTCCGGAGGCGGCGGCGGCGGCTGGTACGGCGGGGCATCGACAAACAGGCTGCGGCGGATGCCCACGAGGTGCAGCAGCAGGTCGCGCCCAGGCGCACCCGGCACCGTGATGGCGGCGTCCAGCGCGCGGTCGATGTCGCGCAGCAGCGCCGGCTCGGGCCGCCGCACATGCCCCGCCGCCGCCTGCGCCGCAAATTGGGTCGCGGCGCCGAACAGCACGTCGTCGACGGCGGTGCGGACCGGTGGCGGCAGCGCTTCGCGGTTGCGCTGCAGTTCCACCATGTTCATGCCGACGCGCAGGTCCGCCAGCACGTCCACCGCCGCCAGGTCGTTGCCCTCGCCCACCGCCGCCAGCCGCGGCACCAGCAGGCCCAGCCGGTCCAGCAGCAGCTCGGCCAGCGCCGTGCGCTCGCCGGGCGTCCGGCTTTGCGGGATCGCCGCCAACTCGCGCCAGCCGGCGCGCAGCAGCCGGCGGGCGCTCCATTCCGCGCCGACCGAGCGCACCAGCGCCGTCATCACCGCGGCGCCGGCAAGTCCGAGCAGGGCGGCGATGCTGCCGTCGGCATAGGTCGGGAAGTCGGCCGCGTAGGTGCTTTGCAGGCTCAGCAGCGTCGCGGTGATGAAGCCGAGCGCGAAGCCGAGCGGCTGCGTGGCGGGCGTTGCGCTGAGCAGGCCCACCGGCACGAAGAACGCGGCGAGCACGAGCACCAGCGTTTCGAAGTCGTGCACCAGCGGCAGGATGCCGAACAGCCCGATGCCCACCGACACGATGCCCAGTGCCGCGCAGACCAGGAACTTGGTCAGCGCCGGGGCGGGATCGTCGAGCGCGGCGAACAGGCAGCAGGCCGCCGCCGCCAGCTCCGCCGCGCCGCCGCCGGCCTGCCAGCCGGAGGCGATCCAGAACGCGCAGAGTACCAGGATCGTCAGCACGGCGGAGAAGGCGGAGAGCAGCGCCAGCCCGTGATCGTGGTGCAGCCGCTCCGGCCCGTCGGTGCGCACGGCGAGCGGCGTCGGCAGTGCCCCGCCGCCGCCTTCGATGTGCTTGCGCAGGTCGCGCATGTCCTGCCGCAGATCCACCAGCTCGCTCAGCCGCAACAGCAGGCTGGCGCGCATCACCTCGTTCCAGCCGGCGCGCGGGTCGGTGTCCTGCTCCAGTTGCGCGATGGCCGCGCGCAGCCGGTCGGCTTCGCTGCGCGGCGGTGGGGCCCCGGCGCGCACCCAGACGCGCATGTCCGCCAGCAGCCGTTCCAGCGCCGGCGTCACCCCGTTCGCGGCCCGCAACGCGGCCATGCGATCGGCGATCGAGGACAGCAGCGGCAGCAGCAGCACCATGCGCCGCTGCAATTCGCCGACCCACCGGGTCGCCGGCTGCAACTGCGAGGTGTCGTAGGCGAGGTTGGAGGCGAGCAGGCGCAGTTCCACCGCGTCCGCCGCCAGCCGCAGGCGCGCCGCGCGGCCGGCCGCGTCCTTGCCGCCGAGCGCTTCCTCCGCCCACTCGCTCGCGTTGCCGACCCAGGCGAGGATCTGCGCGCTCAGCAGCGGCCCCAGCGCGCGCGGGAACACGACGCTGCCGACCACGGTCGCGCAGATGATGCCGAGCCAGATCTCCTCGACCCGCGCCAGCGCGACATCCCACATCTGCTCCGGCGTGGTCACCGTGGGGAAGCCGATCAGTGCTGCGGTGTAGCCGGCGAGCAGGAACACGTAGCTGCGCGGCGTGCGGTCGAGCAGCGCGAGGTACAGGCACAGCCCGGTCCACAGTGCCATGGCGGCGCAAAGCAGTTCGGGCGAGTTGGCGAGGTTCGGCACCATCACCACGGTGGCGGTCGCGCCGATCAGGGTGCCGATCAGCCGATAGAGCGCCTTGGAGCGCAACGAGCCGCTCAACGGCTGCGAGACGATATAGACGGTCGCCATCGCCCAGTACGGACGGTCCAGCCCGATCGAGAATGCGATGTACAGCGCGAGCATCGCGGCGCCGAAGGTCTTGAACGCGAACAGCCACTCGTTGACGCCGGGCCATCGACTCATCGCGGCGTCCCTCGGCCGTGCGGCATGATCAATGCGTTAGCGCAAATCATGGTGCATCATAGCGGCAACGGGGGTCCGGGTCAGGGTCGCCCGATCATTCGCCCTGGGGTGCGGCAGAAATCTAGCACGAATGCGCCGAGCCGCCGACCGGGCCGGCCTGCTTGAAGTCGCCCCGCCGATGGCCGATGCTTCGCCGCGACACCGGCGGCGGCACGCCAGCGTGTCAGGGAGGGCAGCAAATGTCCGAAGCAGCCGCGGCCGGGCAACGCGACCGGCGGGGCGACTGGCGGCCGGCGAAGCCGATATCGGCCGCGCCGCTTTATGGCTGGCCGCCGCGCCCGCGCGCGGCACTCAAATGGTTCCTCGGCTTCCCCGGCTATCTCTGGCCCTGGAACGTCTCCTACGTTGTCGTCGCGGTGCTGACCTGGGTGTATCTGACGCCCGCCATGGCCGACATGAAGACGTTTGCGGCCGGCTGGATCGCGGTCATCCTCGGCCGCAATTGTGCGCTGATGCTGCTGGTGTACGGGGCGTGGCACGTCCGGCTATATGTCCAGAAGCGCCAGGGGCTCGACTACAAATACACCAGCCGGTGGCCGGCGACCGACAACCCGACTTTCCTGTTCCGTCGCCAGGTGCTGGACAACATCTTCTGGACCCTCGGCAGCGCGCTGCCGATCTGGACCGGCTACGAGGTGGTCACGCTCTGGGCTCAGGCCAACGGGTTCCTGCCCTATGTCGCGTGGGCGGACCATCCGGTCTGGTGCGCGCTGCTGATGCTGGTCATTCCGGCGTGGCGCGACGTGCATTTCTACCTGGTCCACCGTCTGATCCACTGGCCGCCGCTCTATCGCTCGGTGCACAGCCTGCACCACAAGAACGTCGACCCCGGACCGTGGTCGGGACTGGCGATGCATCCCGTCGAGCATCTGCTGTATTTCTCCGGCGTGCTGCTGCATTGGGTGCTGCCGTCGAACGGGCTGCATGTCGTGTTCCACCTCCAACACCTCGCCTTCGTGCCGGCGCAGGGCCACGCCGGCTTCGCGAAACTCCGTGTTGCCGACACCGCTGCGATCGAGACCGGCAACTACATGCATTATCTCCATCACCGGTATTTCGAGGTGAACTACGGCAGCGACATCGTACCGATCGACCAATGGTGTGGCACCTGGCACGATGGATCGGAGGCGGCCGAAGGCCGCATGAACGCGCGGCTGCGGGTGCGCGCCGAGCGCATGGCGGCGCGGAAACCTCGGGCCTGACGCCTGCCCTGGACCCGCGTTGTCGCCGGGACGGCGATGTGCGAGTGAAAACGATGTATGGGGGTGGAAATCCGGATCGAGGTGACGCCGATGAATGCCCGAAATGCCGCGAACGACTTTCCGGTCGTCTGCGTCGGCGGTTCGGCCGGTGGCCTCGACGCTTACAAGCGGCTGCTCCAGCATTTGCCGGGCGACATGGGCGTTGCCGTCGTCATCGTCAATCATCTCCGCACCGTCGCCACCTCGCTGCACGAGATTCTGCCGCGCTACACGACGATGCCGGTCGAACTGATCACCGAGGGATTGGTCATTCGGCCTAACCACGTGTTCATCATTCCGGCGCAGCGGGATTTGCATGTCCTCGGGGGCGAGTTTCGTCTCAAGCCGATATCGAAACCGCGTGGCTGGCCGGATGTGATCACGGTGTTTCTGCGCTCGCTCACCGAGCACTGGAGCGGCCAACTGATCGCCGTCATCGTCTCCGGCTACGACGGCGACGGGGCCGCCGCGCTGTGCGGGATCAGGGAGGTGGGCGGCATCACCATCGCACAAAAACTGGACACCGCGGGCCAGCCGGACATGCCCGAAAGCGCGATCGAGAGTGGATGCATCGACTTCGTGCTGTCGCCGGAGGACATCGCCCAGCGGATCGTGCGGATCGCGCACGGGCAAACCTGAACCGGCGCCGCGCGGTTGCCATCCCGTCGCTGCACCGCCACATGAGCCCCGGCGACGACGGGGGATAGAATGCGCCTGGCAGTGCTCGACCAATCGACCGTGGTGACGGGCCGTACGCCGGCCGAGTCGATCCGCGAAACGCTGGTGCTCGCACGGCATTGCGAGGCGCTGGGCTATTCCCGGTACTGGCTCGCCGAGCACCATAATTCCGAGGCTGTTGCCGGCGCCGCGCCGGAAGTGCTGATGGCGGCGATTGCGGCCACGACGAAAACCATCCGCGTCGGCAGCGCCGGCATCATGCTGCCGCACTATTCCTCGTTGAAAGTGGCAGAACAGTTCCGCGTGCTGGAAGCCATCGCCCCCGGCCGCATCGACATGGGCCTCGGCCGTGCGCCGGGCTCGGACGGGCTGACCGCGCACGCGCTGAACCCGAACGCGGCGACGGCCGCCGACAACTTTCCCGCCCAGGTGCGCGACCTGCTCGCCTGGGTCGCCGGCGCGCCGCTGGTGGACAAGCATCCGTTCCGCAGCATCGTCGCACAACCCGCGGGGCCGACGGCGCCGGAGGCATGGATCCTCGGCAGCAGCGACTACGGCGCCCAGGTCGCCGCCCATTTCGGCCTGCCCTACTGCTTCGCCCATTTCATTACCGACGGTCAGGGCTGCGCCGAGGCGATTGACCTGTATCGACATAATTATCGGCCCAGCGAGCGCCATCCGGCGCCCTATGCCTCCGTGTGCGTCTGGTCGCTGGCGGCGGAGACCGAGGCGGAGGCGGAGTGGCAATACAGCGCGCGGGCGCTCTGGCGGCTGTCGCGCGACCGCGGCGTGTTCGTCGCCACGCCCTCGCCGGAGGAAGCGGCGGCGCATGCCTGGACGGAGACCGAGCGGGCGCGGGCCGAGCGCAACCGGGCGCACGCGATCGTCGGCACCGGGCCGCAGGTGGTGGCGCGATTGCAGGCGCTGGCCGACGAGGTGGGCGTGGACGAGGTGGCGATCCTCAGCACCGCGCACGATCCGGCGGTGCGCCGGGCGTCCTACGCGCTGATCGCCGACGCCGCCGGGCTACGGCCGGAACAGGTCGCGCTGGCCGCTGAGTGACCGGTGGCGCGCGCGCCATAGCTGCACGCGGAACACACCGTAGGCGATCAGCGCCCCACCGATCGCGATCGGGATCAGGGTGAGTGCCAGCCACAGCGCCAGCAGCGCGATCCCCACCGCACCGGCAACCACGGCGACCAGCATGCCGACGCCGATCACCTTGACGGGAAACGGCGCGGCGAAGGGCGGCGGGCCGCCCGGCTGGCGAACGTCGACGAACTCGCCATCCGGCGTCATGTCGATCACCGGACCCTCGTTGGGTCGCCGGACGTGCCAGCGTGGATCGGATTGGCTCATCCGACAGACGTGGCACCGGGGCGGAGCCGGCGCAAGCGGGCACCGGATGAACAGCGGGTCACCTCCGCTCAGGATGGGGAGTGTCGTGCCGGCGGCGCTGGAGTAAGGTTGCGTTACACACGGTTGGATGAGTTTCCTGACATGCCCTACCAGGGCTATCTCGGCCGCAGCGAGACGCGGGCCGACATGGTTGTGCCGGCGCTGGTGCAGGGGCTCGCCGCCAGTCTGGACCTGCCCGACCCCGGCCCTGAGTTGCCGCCGCTGTGGCACTGGATGCTGTTCCAGCACTGGGCGCCGGCGAGCGGCCTGGGGCCGGACGGACACCCGAAGCGGGGCGGCTTCCTGCCGCCGGTGGACGACCTGCCGCGCCGGATGTGGGCCGGCGGGCGCGTGATATTCCTGGCGCCGCTGCATGTTGGCGAGGCGGTGTCGCGTACCAGCACCATCCGGTCGATCGAGGAAAAGACCGGCGGCAGCGGCCGCCTGGTCTTCGTCACCGTACGCCACGAGATCGCCGGCGAAGCGGGGCCGGCGATCCGGGAGGAGCAGGACATCGTCTACCGCGGCACCGCGGGCGCCGCGGTGAAGCTGGGTGCTGCTGCCGCGCCGGTGCCGGCGGGCGCCGTGGTGCGCAGCCTGCGGCCGGACAGCGTGCTGCTGTTCCGCTACTCGGCGCTGACCGGCAACGGCCACCGCATCCACTACGACCTCGACTACGTGACGCGGCAGGAGGGCTATCCCGGCCTCGTCGTGCACGGGCCGTTGCAGGCGACGCTGCTGGCGGCGCTGGCGCGGCAGGTGGCGGCGGGCGCGAGGCTTGCCCGGTTCGCCTATCGCGGCCGCCGGCCGGCGTTCCACGACCGCGACCTGACGCTTGTCGCGGTGCGCGAGGGCGCGCGCGTGCGGGTGGAGAGCCGCGACGATACCGGGGCAATCTGCATGGATGGGGAGGCGAACGTTGCCTGAGATCGCCGGCCGCCGGGTGCTGCGCGACACCGGCGCCGATACCGTGCGCGGCATTCTGCTGGTCAATGTCTGCTTCTTCCTGCTGACGGTGGGCGACGTGGCCACCATCCTGGCGCTGCCGGTCGCGGGCGTGGTCGGCGCCATGCTCGGCCGCGGCGCGATCGGCGGCCTCATGGTCGCGGCGCTGGCGGTGCGCCATCCCGGCGACACCGGCCGGCCGGCCGGGTTGCGCCGGCTGTGGCCGGTGCGCTGGCAGCTGGTGCTGTTCCGCAGCATCGTGCACGCCCTGGCGACGCTGACCTGGTACATCGCCTGGCAGCACGGCATGGAACTGGCCGGCAGCTACGCGCTGGCCTACGCGGCGCCGCTGCTGATGATCCTGCTGGCCGTGCCGATGGTGGGCGAGCGCCTCGGTCTGCCGCGGGTCGCGGCGACGGCAGTGGGGTTCCTGGGCATGCTGGTGATGCTGCGGCCCGGCGGCGACCTGTGGACGCCGCTGTCGGCGCTGGTGCTGCTGGGCGTGGCCGGCATGGCGGTCAGCCGCATCATGGCGCGGGTGCTGGCGACGACGGAGACGCCGGAATGCCTCGCCTTCTGGCTGATGGCGCTGCACGTGCCGATCGGCTTGCTGATGCTGGGCCTCGACTTCCCGATGCCGGGCGTGAGCGGGCTGGCGCTGCTCGGGCTGCTGGTGCTCGGCCTGAGCAACGGCGTGGCGCACTGGCTGCACTCCCGCGCCTCGGCGTTGGCGCCGGTCGGGGCGCTGGCGCCGTACGAATACACCGGGATGATCTGGGCGGTGCCGCTCGGCTACCTGACGTTCGCGCAGGTGCCATCCTGGACGACGCTTGGCGGCGCCGCGGTGGTGGCGGCGGCCGGCATGTTCAATTTTGGCCGCGAACACCGCCGCCGCCGCGCCGAGCGGACGGCGCCGGTGGCGGACGGGCCGATCGTGGTGGCCGCACCGGCGCTGGCGCAGCGTAGCGACCAATGAGTGGCCCGCGCTTCCTGACCGAGCCGGAGCCGCCGCGCGGCGTCGCAGTGCCGGTGGCGCCCGGCATCCGGCGGATCGTCGCCGGCAATCCGGGCCCGATGACCTATCACGGCACTAACACCTACCTGATCGACGACGCGGCCGGCGTCAGCGTGCTGGACCCCGGCCCCGACGACGCGCGGCATGTCGCCGACATCCTGGCGGCGGCGGGCGGCCCGGTGGTGCGCATCCTGCTGAGCCATGGCCACGCGGACCATTCTGGCGCGCTGCCGGCGCTGGCGGCGGCGGCCGAGGCGCCGGTGTTTGCCGCGTCGGACCGGTTCGGCGCGGCGGTGGGCGAGAGCGACGGTGTCGGTGACTTTGTTGCGCTGGCGACGCCGGGGCACGCGCCGGACCATCTGTGCTTCGCCCGCCCCGACGGCGTGGTGTTCAGCGCCGACCACGTGATGTCGTTCTCCACCAGCGTGGTGATCCCGCCCGACGGCGACATGGCCGCCTACATCGCCGGCCTGCGCCGCATGCTTTCGCGGGATGCCCGGCTGCTGCTGCCGGGCCATGGGCCGCCGATCACGGAGCCACGGCCGTTCATCGCCGCGCTGCTGGAGCATCGGCTGCGGCGGGAAGCGGCTGTTCTGGCGCTCGTGCGCAGCGGGCCGCAAACGGTGGTGGCGATCGTCGCGGCGCTTTACGTGCCGCTCGACCCACGCCTGCGCGGGGCGGCAGAGGCGAGCGTGCTGGCGCATCTGCTCAAGCTGCGGGCGGAGGGGCTGGCGGAGGAACGCGAGGGAGTGTGGCGGGGGTAGTCCAACCGCAACAATCTACCGATGGGCAATAGCGCTTGGACGGGAGATGCACGATCACCGTCCGTGCGAAAGCTGAGCTTCGATAGCCGGCTTGTCGATTACCGACCAAACCTCGCGAATTTTTGTTTCTTGAAATTCATAGAAGACGTTCTCGGAAAATGAGACCTTCTTTCCATTGACTTGGAGATCGAGGAAAGTTGCTTTTGGCGTACAGTCGAAATCCAGCCGGCTCGCTATACAGGGCGGATCGGAAATCAGCATCCGGATGTTGAAATAAAGGTCCGGAATTTCATCGAAATCCTTCTTCAGCATGTCGATGTAACCTGATAGCCCAAACTGCCGACCGTTGTGAATCACTTGATCATGAACAAACTGCCCCAGATTCGGCCAGTCCTGTTTGTTCAGGCAGGCAAGGTAGGCTCGATAGAGGTCGGAGAGGTCGGTTTTAATCACGGCAATTGCCTGTCGTCTTCTGGCGCTGATCGGAGCCTCCTGCGCTTGCGGTCAACAAGCCCGCCAATTCGACCGCTCCGAGGCCGAATCCGGGCGAAGAGCGCCCCTTGCTTGCCTCCCGGATTGGCTTGTCACTTGGAGGCCACGACCTCCCGCGGGGCGGATACGGGCACGGGTGCCATCGCCTCGAACACGCCATCGCGCCGCACGAGCGCATGAAACAAGGCCGCTGCCACGTGCAGCAGGATCAGGGCGAAGAACGCGAAGGCAAGATAGAAGTGCGCGTCCCACAACAGCGTATGCAGGCTGTCGCTCTGCGGCAGGAGCGCCGGCAGGCGCACGCCCCAGACCAGGACGACCGGATAGGCGGCGGCCGACAGCATCGCCCAGCCGATCAGCGGCATGCCGATCATCAGGATGTAAAGCGCGTAGTGCGACAGGTGGGCCGCCAGCCGCATCGGCTCTGGCAGGTCGGCCGGCAGCGAAGGCGCACCGTCGCGCAGACGCACCACCAAGCGGATCACCACCAGCACGAGGATCGCGATGCCGAGCGGCTTGTGAATTGAAACCAGCGCCAAATATGTCGGCGCAATCGTGGACACCATGCCCACGCCGATGAACAGCATCGCCAGGATGCACACGGCCATGAGCCAGTGCAGCAGCCGCTGGAACACGGTGAACTGCCGGCGATGCTCGGTCACGGCTTCGCCTCCGTTGCGGTTTCAGGATAGTATTTCGCTTCCGCCGTGCGACGGTCATACGACTTCGCGTAGGCGGACGAGCGCGCCGCCGGGAATGGGTCGTCCGATGTACGGATTCCGGCCGGCAGGACGGTCGGGTCAAAGTTGATGTCGCGGCACGGGCCGTCCTGCTCGGCCTCGATCTGCTGCACGATGAGCGTGCCGACCTCGAGGGTGCGGCGCCCATCCGGCCAGGCTTTGCTCGGGTCTGACGTGGGGTCGCCGGGATCGGCGACGGTTAACGCCATGGTCCAGCGCTGCGGCCCGCCATGCACCCGGTCGGTGATTTCTGGTTCGAGGAAATTGGGGCCGCGCTTCGCGAGATCACCCGGTGGGACCGGGACCGCCTGCGCCGCCGGCAGCAGCGACCATCGCACCGTCTTGTCTGCCCCGGACCCGTCGGTGAAGACGAAACTGTTGATGCTGTTGTACCGTTCTTCGGCATAGCTGCCGGTCCAGGGCGCGCTGCCGGCCCAGGCGCCGAATGCCGCGAACTCGGGATGGGCGCCGGCGAATGTCTTGATCGCGTCCGGGGCTTTGCTCCCCAAGGCCAGCAGCAGTTCGTAAAATGCCTGCGGCGTCGCGACCGGGAAGAACGGGACGTCGATCATGGCCATGCGCCACTCCTGCCCGTCCGGTGTCGAGACACGCAGCCCCATGCCGCGAACCCGGACCGTCGCATCCGGCGCGGTCGGATCAGGGGTGCCGAGATTGAAGCGACCCAGGGCGGGATATTGGCCGCTGGTGAAGATCTGAGCGGATGACAGGGCCGAGCCGGCTCCGTTCGCTTCGAAGGTGCCGGTGAAGCAGATGCCCTTGGCATGGTTCCGGCGATGGCCGAGCGGCTCGGCGCCGGGCGGCGAAAACGCATCCACCAGCCTGTCCGGGGTGAGTCGCTGCGGCGAAAACCAACCCGCGGTGTAGGCGAAGGCGGCGGCACCGCCACCAACGACTACAGCGATCAGCACCAGCGACCCCAGAGCGGAACGCGCGGGCGATCGGTTTGGCTCAGTCATCCCGACCTCATTGTTACAAGTGCAACCGAGGGGAACTGGCCATGCGGCTCTCACGGCCAGTCTGCGGTGGAGCTAGGCAGCCAACGATCCGCCGCCGTCTTGTGCAAACCTGCTATCTTTACGCGGCGTCGCCGCAAGGGGCGTCCGCGGCTGGATGCCGGTTCGCGGCTATTCCTCGTACCACGTCCGCTCGATCAGCACTGGCGTCCGCACGCGCGCGGCGCGTTGCTTCGGCGACCATTCCAGCCACGCCAGCAGTTTTTGCAGCACGCCGCGGGTCGCACCGGCAAGGTCGAGGGCGAGGGCGTCGGTGACCGCGATGTAGCTCAGCCCCTCCAGCTCGCCGTCGCCGCCGAGCGTGCCGGAGACGGCGGCTTCGTCCGCGACGAAGAAGCGGGCGTCGAACCGCTTGGGCAGGCTCGGCGGCGTGATGGCGCGGCACAGATAGTCGAGCGGATCGAAGTTTGGCGGGGTGCCGAGGCTGAGGCCGGCTTCCTCGTCCAGCTCGCGCGCCGCGGCGGCGGCGAGGGCGCCGGCCAGCGAGGGATCGGCGGCGACTTCGAGCCGGCGCCGCACCTCGGGGCGCAATGGGGTGGCGAACGGCGCCGTGTGGTCGGCCGGGTCCACGGCGCCGCCGGGGAACACCAGCTTGTTCGGCATGAAACTGTGGCCGGCGCCGCGCAGCCCCATCAGCACCTCCGGCTCCGCCTGCGTGCGGCGCAGCACCAGCAGGCTGGCGGCGGGGCGCGGGATCGGCGGGGCGACGGGCTCGGACATGCGGCAAGGCTAACCCCGCGCGGGCGGCGGGGCCAGACGGCGCCTGCCGCATGGGCGGTTTACAGCCGGTGGCGGGCGGAGGCAGAAACATGCCTTGACGGTTCGGACGCAATGCCCCATCTCCGCCATACAGTACTGCCACGGTCCGGATATGACCGGCAGACGAGGATCATCCGACCATGCTCAGGCTCTCCAAGCTCACCGACTATGCCGTGGTGGTGCTGATTCGCCTGTCGGAAGGGGATCGCCCGTGGCGCGGCGGCTGCGATGACGCGGTGCAGACCTCGCCGGGCATCGCCGCTGTCACCGGGGTGCCGGAGCCGACGGTCGCCAAGGTGCTGAAGGCGCTCGCCGGTGCCAGCCTGGTGGCGTCGCAGCGCGGCGCGCGCGGCGGCTACCGGCTGGCGCGGCCGCTCGGCGAGATTTCGGTGGCGGACGTGATCACCGCCGTCGATGGCCCGATCGCGCTGACCGCCTGCGTCGACGGCGGCGCCGGCGGCTGCGACGTGCAGAGCGTGTGCGCCGTGCGCGGGCGCTGGGATCTGGTGAACGACGCGATCCGCTCCGCGCTGACCAGTATCACCTTGGCCGACATGCGCGCGGCATCCATCCCACTGGCCTTTCGCGCCTCGGCGGAGCCCGCGCGCACGGGCACCACCGCCGAATAGGAATTTCCCATGTCCGACGTCGCCGATACCATGCAAGCCGTCCATGATGTCACGCAGAACCCCTACAAATGGGGGTTCACGACCGACATCGAGATGGATCTCGCCCCCAAGGGGCTGAACGAGGACATCATCCGCCTGATCTCCGCCCGCAAGGAAGAGCCGGCGTGGATGCTGGACTGGCGCTTGCAGGCGTATGCCGCGTGGCAGCAGATGGAGGAGCCGAACTGGGCGCGCGTGGAGCATCCGCCGATCGACTACCAGGGCCTGCATTACTACGCGGCGCCGAAGCGCAAGCACGGGCCGAAGAGTCTCGACGAGGTCGATCCGGAATTGCTCGCGACCTACGAAAAACTCGGCATTCCGCTGAAGGAGCGTGCGATTCTGGCGGGCGTGGAGCCGGACCCGGACGAGCGGCCGCAGATCGCTGTGGACGCGGTGTTCGACAGCGTCTCGGTGGCGACGACGTTCCGCGCCACGCTGCAGAAGGCCGGCGTGATCTTCTGCCCGATCAGCGAGGCGGTGCGCGAGCATCCCGAGCTCGTGCGCAAGTGGCTCGGCAGCGTGGTGCCGCAGAACGACAATTTCTTTGCGGCGCTGAACTCGGCCGTGTTTACCGACGGCAGCTTCGTGTTCATTCCCAAGGGCGTACGCTGCCCGATGGAGCTGTCGACGTATTTCCGTATCAACGCGCGCAATACGGGGCAGTTCGAGCGCACGCTGATCATCGCCGAGGAAGGCAGCTACGTCAGCTATCTGGAAGGCTGCACGGCGCCGCAGCGCGACGAGAACCAGTTGCATGCGGCGGTGGTGGAACTGGTGGCGCTGGACGATGCCCGCATCAAGTACAGCACGGTGCAGAACTGGTACCCCGGCGACGCGCAAGGCCGCGGCGGCATCTACAACTTCGTCACCAAGCGCGGTGCGTGCCGGGGTGCGCGCAGCCAGATCAGTTGGACGCAGGTGGAAACCGGCTCGGCGATCACCTGGAAATATCCGAGTTGTATTCTCCAGGGCGAAGACAGCGTCGGCGAGTTTTATTCCGTCGCGGTGACGACGAACCGGCAGCAAGCCGACACCGGGACGAAGATGATCCATATCGGCAAGAACACGCGCAGCACGATCGTCAGCAAGGGCATCAGCGCCGGGCGGTCGAACAACACCTATCGTGGGCAGGTGCGCATCATGCCGCGGGCGAGTGGGGCGCGGAACCACACGCAATGCGACAGCCTGCTGATCGGCGATACCTGCGGCGCGCACACGGTGCCATATATCGAAAGCCGCAACCCGACGGCGAAGGTGGAGCACGAGGCGACAACGTCCAAGATCGCCGACGACCAGTTGTTCTATTGCCGGCAACGGGGACTTTCGGAGGAAGATGCGGTGAACCTGATCGTCAACGGGTTCTGCAAGGACGTGCTGAAGGAATTGCCGATGGAGTTCGCGGTGGAAGCGCAAAAGCTGCTCGCCGTGAGCCTCGAAGGCTCGGTGGGCTGAGGAACGACGCAATGTTGGAGATCAAGGGCCTGACGGCCACCGTCGACGGCAAGACGATCCTGCACGGGATCGACCTGACGGTGCCGACGGGCGAAGTGCACGCGATCATGGGGCCGAACGGCTCCGGCAAGTCGACGCTGTCGTACGTGCTGGCCGGGCGTGACGGCTACGAGGTGACGGGCGGCACGGCAACGCTCGATGGCCAGGACCTGCTGGCGATGGAGCCGGAGCAACGCGCCGCCGTCGGGCTGTTTCTGGCGTTCCAGTATCCGGTGGAATTGCCGGGCGTCGGCAACGCGAATTTCCTGCGCACCGCGCTGAACGCGCTGCGGCGCTCGCGTGGCGAGGTGGAGCTGGACGCGGTGCAGTTCCTGA
>Ga0302314_10010388_pt1 | contig 16297 bp, 13 predicted proteins | sample III_Palsa_N2_3_FD_200533 | JGI IMG/M metagenome (GOLD analysis project Ga0302314, IMG submission 200533) | Peat permafrost microbial communities from Stordalen Mire near Abisko, Sweden - III_Palsa_N2_3 | ecosystem: Environmental > Terrestrial > Soil > Palsa > Peat permafrost | place: Sweden... | reverse complement strand
CTCAGACTCGTCCGTAAGGAGTGCCGATGCTTACGAAGATCTTTCGCTGGGTGAGTTCGACAGGAATCGCCGCCGGCATGCTGTTGGGGAGTGCAGCGGTGGCGCAGAGCTCGGAGCCCATGTGCTCCATGGGCTTTAACTACTTCATGGGCTATGGTTCGATAAATTCGAGCAAACTTCCCTACAGTGCGACAGCGAAGACGAGCTTTGAACAAAGACTTCCGGACGGTAGTTATATTCGCGCGTATGCCATCTCGCACCAGGCGCGCGATAGCTCCGGGAAGACGAGATCAGAGATGGCTCAGAATTGCTACCGAGGGGAAGACGGCCAGCCAGAGCTACAGTATTCGGTGAGTGTGTATGATCCGGCGGCGAAGACGTCTTTGTCCTGGCAGATGAATCCATACAACGTGCCTAAGGTTGCGAGTATGTATCACCAGCCCGAAATGCTACCTCGCAAGCCGCTTACGCCGGCTGAGTTGGAGGCGCGACCGAAGATGCAACAGGCGAGGCAAATAGACCGAAAAGAGTACAAGACAGAAGACCTTGGAATGCGGAGTCTTGCGGGCATCGAGGCGCATGGCAGTCGCACTACGCGGACAATTCCGGCGGGAGAAGAGGGTAATGAACTTCCACTGGCGATTGTGAACGAAACGTGGAATTCAAAGGAACTGGGGCTGGTAATGATGGCAGTCTCGGACGATCCAAGGCACGGGCGGACGACCTTCGAGATCCAAGAGGTAAACCGCGCAGAGCCGGACCCCTCACTGTTTGTGCCTCCAGCGGATTACAAAGTGGAAGACCGGACTCCGGTGGTACCAGCAAGTGCGCCGTAGTGTTTAGCTTCCAGCCTCACTTCGGCTGACCCCAGAGACTATCCAGAAAGAGATACCGGCCACGCTGCGTATCTGGCTTTGCCTCGGATGCCTTATCCAGATGCATAACCTCCCAGCCGGTAGCCGCCTTATAGGTGGGCCAGGTTGGCAGCCCGGGCCCATTGGGGTCGCCGGCGCGCGCGAAGTTTGTCCAGTACTGCTGGATCTGACTGGAGAGCTCGCGGTCTCCCGACCGCCAGGTGGCCTGCTGCCTCGAGTCCAGCGTGCCGAAGACGTATTCGATATCGTCGGAGTGAAATGCACCTGACCCGGCGGGGTGGAACTTGTCGCCGGGCGGCACCAGGTCCAGCCGATAGCGGTAGGTGGGCGCACCGGCGGTAGCGGCATGAGCTTCCAGCCAGCGCCATGTGGTGTAAACAATGAACTTGTCAGAGGCGTAATCCCCAGCCGAGCGCAGTGCTTCAACGTCGGTGGCGGCAGGATAAAGCTGAAGGAAGGCATCGGCCTTATCCTTGAAGCCAGCCTGAGCAAGTTTCGTCCAGTTGTCGGCGGTCATCGGGACCTTGGCGCGAGTGGCATTGGTGCGAACCTCGTCAGCGTTCCACCCTGCCAGCAGCGGGATGTGGGCCTCTTCACCGGCGGCGTAAAGATTGGCCAACGTATCGGGCAGGAAATACCCGTCGATGCCGGGCGGAAACGCGCGCGAATCGCGGAAGGCTTCAGCCTTGGCGAGCGTCTCCGCGGGCATCTTTCTCAGCTCTGCCAGCGAGCTTGTGTTGAGCGCCTTCTGCGTCAACTCAGCATCATGTGCTTCGCGCTCAGCGAGCGGCCGAAAAGGCATCGAAACGCTGTAGAAACCCGCGCCGCTCTCGCCGATCGCCTTGGCAATCAAACTCTTGCTCACCGGCGACGCCATCTGCGCACTCACGGAAAACGACCCGGCAGACTCGCCAAACACAGTAATATTGCCTGGATCGCCGCCAAAAGCACGGATATTACGGCTAACCCAAGCGATTGCCGCCGCCTGATCCATCAGCCCATAGTTGCCTGACGCATGATGCGGCGACTCCTTGGTCAGCTCGGCCGACGTGAAGTACCCCAGCATCCCCAGCCGGTAGTTCATCGAAACCACAACAACCCCTCGCTGAGCGAGAAACTGCCCATCCTGCCGTGGCTCCGAGACAGCGCCGGTCGTAAACCCGCCGCCATAGATCCAAACCATAACCGGCAGCGAACCAGGCTTTGCCCCAACGGGCTCCCAGACATTGAGATTCAGGCAATCCTCACTCTGCCCAGGATCGAGAAACACCATATCGGCATTGGTACCGAACTGGATGCAGTGGTGCCCAAAGTCCTTTGCCGCGAACGTCCCCTGCCACGCCGCAGCGGGTTCCGGCGGCGCCCAGCGCAGATCGCCCACAGGCGGCGCGGCATACGGAATCCCCTTGAAAGCGACGACCTTACCGCCGGGCGCCAGCACGCCCTCAACAACACCTTTTTCGGTTTTTACCTTGAGCGGATCGGCAGCATGTGCGGCGGTGGCCACGAGCAGCAGGGCAGAGAGCAGATACAAACGACGCATGGGTTCTCCCGAGGCCAAACTAACACAGCGTTGCGTCGTTTGCGGCCCATTACAATCAAAGGTGTATGCCAGAGATTGAGAAGAACGAAACCCAGGGCCGGTACTTCCCGGCGGAGATTGAACCTAAGTGGCAGGCCCGCTGGGACGCCGACCCGGCGCTCTACGCCGCCGAACCGCACTCCAGCGGCAAGCCCAAGTTTTATTGCCTGGAGATGCTCCCTTATCCCAGCGGCCAGCTCCACATCGGCCACGTCCGCAACTACGCCATTGGCGACGCGCTCGCTCGCTTTATGTGGATGCGCGGCTACAACGTGCTGCACCCCATGGGCTGGGACGCCTTCGGCCTTCCCGCCGAAAACGCCGCGCTCAAAAACAACACGCCGCCCCGCGAGTGGACGCTCAAGAACATCGCGCAGATGAAGGTGCAGATGCGCCAGCTCGGCCTCAGCTACGACTGGGCCGGCACCGAGGTCACCACCTGCCTGCCCGAGTACTACCGCTGGAACCAGTGGTTCTTCCTCAAGATGGTGGAGAAAGACCTCGCCTACCGCAAGTCGAGCAAGGTGAACTGGTGTCCGGACTGCGCCACCGTCCTCGCCAACGAGCAGGTTGTCGGCGGCTGCTGCTGGCGGCACGAAGACACCATCGTCGAGCAACGCGAGCTGGAGCAGTGGTTCCTGCGTATCACAAAGTATGCCGACGAGCTGCTCGACGGCCTAGACAAGATGCCCGGCTGGCCTGAAAAAGTCCGCACCATGCAGCGCAACTGGATCGGCCGCAGCGAAGGCGCGCACGTCGACTTCCGCGTTGCCGCCATGGCCAACACACCGGCCATCACCGTCTTCACCACGCGCGTCGACACGATCTTCGGCGCGACTTCCATCCAACTCGCACCTGAGCACGCTCTCGTAAAGGAGTGGGTAAAGACCGACGCCGCGCTTGCTGCCTCCGTGGACGAGATGATCGCCCAGCAGAAGGTCGCGCGAGAGACCGGAGACATCGGCAACATTGAAAAGCGCGGCGTCTCCACCGGCAAGCAAGCCGTCAATCCGTACAACGGAGAGATGCTGCCCATCTGGGTCGCGAACTACATCCTCGCCGACTACGGCACCGGCGCCATCATGAGCGTCCCTGCGCACGACGAGCGCGACTTCGAGTTCGCCACCAAGTACGGCCTGCCCATCAAGCGCGTCATCGCACCAAACCTCGACACCGACGAGCTCCCGCTGCCTTACACCGGCGAAGAAGAGGCTGTCCTCATCGACTCCGGCGAGTGGACAGGCGAGGCCTGCCTTGAAGCGCAGGACAAGATGGCGAACTTCGCCGAGCAACACGGCTTCGGCAAGAAGACCACCACCTACCGCCTCAAGGATTGGGGCGTAAGCCGCCAGCGCTACTGGGGCACGCCCATCCCAATGATCTACTGCCCCGAGCACGGCGTCGTCCCTGTGCCGGAGAAGAATTTGCCTGTTCTGCTCCCGGAGAAGATCGAGATCACGCAGGAAGGCGGCAGCCCACTCGGCAAGGTCCCCGAGTTCGTCAACACCACCTGCCCCATCTGCGGTGGCCCCGCGCGTCGCGAGACCGACACCATGGACACCTTCGTCGATTCAAGCTGGTACTTCTACCGCTACACCGACGCGAAGAATTCAACCGCGCCCTTCGACTCCGAGAAGGCCAACTACTGGTTCCCCATCGACCAGTACATCGGCGGCGTCGAGCACGCGATTCTGCACCTCATCTACTCGCGCTTCTGGACCAAGGTCATGCGCGACCTCGGCCTCATCAAAAACGACGAGCCCGCGGAGCGGATGTTTACGCAGGGAATGGTCATTAAGAACGGTGCGAAGATGTCGAAATCCAAGGGCAACGTGGTCTCGCCCGACGATATGATCTCTCGCTACGGCACCGACGCCACGCGTATGTACGCACTCTTCGCCGCACCGCCCGACCGCGATCTCGAGTGGCAGGAAGAAGGCGTCGCCGGCGTCAGCCGCTTCGTCGCCCGCGTCTACCGCCTCACCTCGAAGTTCGCGCCGGTCGTCGTGCAGGTTGAGAGCGGCACACACGGCGACGAGATCGCCAATGTAGCCTTCGCCGCGCAGACGCCCGCGGGCGAGAAGCTCATCCGGACGCTCCATCAGACCATCGCGAAGATAACCGAAGACTTCAGCGGTCGCTGGCACTTCAACACCTGCATAGCCGCCGTCATGATCCTCGTCAACGAAATCCAATCGGCGGAAGCCGCCATGGACTCCGGCGAGATCTCCCCCGCAACTATCGCCGAGGTCTTCAAAACCCTCGTCCTGCTGCTCGCGCCGTTCGCGCCGTTCGTAGCCGCGGAGCTCTGGGAGCAGATGGGCGGCACCGGAGTCCTCTTCCGCCAACCCTGGCCCGCAGCCGATGCCGAACTCGCCCGCGAAAGCGAGATCGAGATCCCCGTGCAAATCAACGGTAAGCTCGTCGTCGTTGTGAAGATTGCCGCCGACAGCGACGAAGAAGCCATGAAGGCCGCCGCGATGGCCGAAGAAAAGGTCACTACACGCATCGAAGGCAAGACCGTCGTCAAGACCATCGTCGTAAAAGGCAAGATGGTCAACCTGGTGGTGAAGTAGTGCAGAGCACTACCCCGGTACGTGGCGCACAATCCTTCGTCGGCGTCATGGCAGAGGTCTTCAAGCGGCCCGGGCTGACGGCCATAGAAATTGCCTGGCGATGGGCATTTGGTGTCGTCGCGCTCTCGATCATCTGGTGGCAATCGGGGGTGGCATGGGTGCAATGGTGGAACGGAGCTGCGGCAACTTCGAGCATTGCGCTGCACAGCGGATTCATTCTCGGATTCGATCCGAAAGCGTTTGCACATGCGTCGCCATTATTGCTTGTGATCTGTCTCGCATGGGCGGTCGTCTCTGCGTTGGGAAGAGACGTGTTGTTGCGACGCCTGGACGTGACGTTGCAGCAGATGCGAAGCACATTGATCGGGCTGGCTGTCCTGCGAGTCCTGGCATTGATTGCAGTTCTCAGTGTGTGGGCTACAGGTTTTGTTGCGACTTATAAAGCGACAGTGTCAGGCCCGGTCGCACGCGGTGCCGATCCAGGCTATGTTCCGGGATTTGCGCTCATCGTCTCGATGACTCTGGTTTTGTTCGTGTTTTGGGGCTGGGTAAGCTGGGTATTTCGTATCGCCCCTATCCTCGCCATGTCGCGCGGGCTTGGAGTTTGGCAGAGCCTGCGGGCCGCCGGGCAGAACCACACCCTCCGCGGAAAGCTAATCGAAATCAACCTCGTCATGGGCATCGTAAAGGTCTGCCTCATCGTCCTTGCGATGGTCTTCTCCGCCTGCCCGCTCCCCTTCGAAAGTGTCGAAACCCGAACATTTCTAGTCTGTTGGACCCTCGGCGTTGGCGTCCTCTACCTCATCGCCTCGGATTACTTCCACGTAGTCCGCGCGGCGGCCTATCTCCGCCTCTGGCAGGCCTTCGAAATTCTTCCGCAAACCGTGTCGCCAGCCGAAAAACCTGCATCGTAGCTTCCAGAGACCTTTTTACGGGCTCGGAGGAACGTCCATGTCATTCCCGCTCTATCTCATTGGAACCCTGATCCTCATCGGCGGTGTCGTCTATGTATGCCACCTGATGCATATGCCGTCCCATTGGGTTGCGGCCATCGCGATCGTCCTGCTCGGCGCCGGCGTCATGGGCGCAGTCGCGTCCACGCGGCAGAAGGACCCCAGCAGCTAAAACCGGGGTCAAGCGCCACCGATTTAGACTGTAAAGGTGAACGCCACTCAGACCTCTACCATCGTCATCCTCGACTTCGGCTCGCAGTACACCCAGCTCATCGCGCGCCGTATCCGCGAGTTCAACGTGTTCTCCGTCGTGCTCCCCTGCACGGCTTCGCTGGAGAAGATCCTCGCGCTCAACCCGAAGGGCATCGTCCTCTCCGGCGGCCCTTCGAGCGTCTATGACGACGCAGCCCCCAAAGCCGATCCCGCCATCCTCGCCGCCGGCCTCCCGGTCCTCGGCATCTGCTACGGCCTGCAGTTCATGACCCACCATCTCGGCGGCAAAGTAGTCCCCGCCGCAGCGCGCGAGTACGGCCACGCCGAAGTCGAAGTCGTCGAGCCCACTGCCATCTTCCACGGCCTCCCGCAAACCCTCTCCGTCTGGATGTCCCACGGCGACCACGCCGAAACCCTCCCCACCGGCTTCCGCATCACCGCCCGCACCGCCAACGCCGTAGCCGGCATCGCGGACGAATCGCGCAAGATGTGGGCCGTACAGTTTCACCCCGAAGTAGCCCACACCAAGCACGGCATGGCGCTGCTGAAAAACTTCGCCGTCGATATCTGCGGCGCCACGCAGGATTGGACCCCCGAGCACTTCATCGCCACCACCGTCGCCAAAATCCGCGAGCAGGTCGGCGAAACCGGCCACGCCATCTGCGGCCTCAGCGGCGGCGTCGACAGCTCCGTAGCCGCCGTCCTCGTAGCCCGCGCCATCGGCGACCGCCTCACCTGCATCTTCGTCAACAACGGCGTCCTCCGCAAAGACGAGTTCGCCAAGGTCCAGAAGACCATGCGCGAAGAGCTCCACCTGAACGTCGTCGCCGTCGACGCCAGCGACCGCTTCCTCTCCAAGCTCGCCGGCGTCACCGACCCCGAGATCAAACGCAAGGCCATCGGCAACGAGTTCATCGCGGTCTTTGACGATGAAGCCAAGAAGATCTTCGACGCTGAAAAGTCCAGCGGAGAAGAAGTAGCATGGCTCGTTCAGGGAACACTCTATCCCGACGTCATCGAATCGGCCAGCGTTCACGGCCCTTCGCACGTCATCAAGTCCCACCACAATGTAGGCGGCCTGCCCGAAGACATGAAGCTCAAGCTCATCGAGCCACTCCGCGATCTCTTCAAGGACGAGGTCCGCCGCATCGGCCGCGACCTCCAGATGCCCGAAGAGATTCTCGAACGCCAACCATTCCCCGGCCCCGGCCTGGCCGTGCGAATCCTCGGCGAAGTCACCCCGGAGCGCGTCGCCATCTTGCAGGAAGCCGACGCCATCTGCGTAGAAGAGATCAAGCGCGCGGGCCTCTATCGCAAGGTCTGGCAGAGCTTCGCCGTGTTGCTGCCGGTCAAGTCCGTTGGAGTCATGGGCGACCAACGCACCTACGCCTACACTTGCGCCATCCGCGCGGTAGAAAGCGAAGACGGCATGACCGCCGACTGGGCCGCACTACCCTACGAAGTTCTCCGCGCCATCTCCAGCCGCATCGTCAGCGAAGTCCGCGGCATTAACCGCGTCGTCTACGACATCACCTCGAAGCCACCGGGAACAATCGAGTGGGAGTAGTCTGCTACAACTTGCTTTGAAGGTCAGCCAGAATGGCTTTCTTCTTGGCTTTTTCGATGTCGGGATCTTCAACTTGAATGAATTCCACCGCGCTGAATCTATCGCCCCGCCGTCTATTCTGTCTTGGTTCCACGGCCTCGATTAGTAGGGCTTCCATAGTGGCTATGAGAAGACCGCGATCATAATTTTGCTCTGCCGAATCCAAGCTGCCATCGTCCGAGACTTTATAAACGCCAAACCATGAAAAGCGATCCCATCGTCCACTAAGGCGATCAAAAACGTGTTCTCTCAAACGAATACCGATGCCTCTGTCGATTGCGCGGCCTACGTAGATGACTTCGCCGCGGTCGTACAAGAGGTAAACTCCCCGTTGATCTGAGAAGTCGACTGAATCGCTCCTCAAGTCTTGCTTTCCGAAAAGCTTTGTTATGGAAGACCCCCATTGCACTTTATCCCGTGACCAGAACATACCGAAAGCATTGATGAGTCCAGTTGTTTCCTTCTTTTCTTCAATCTCCTCTGCTTCAAGTGAAGCGACGGAATGGGCAGTGGGCAGCGGAGATTGGCCCTGAGAGAAAGATCGGAGGCGATAACGGCCTGGCCCTACCCTTTCAAATGGTTTGTTCTCACCGTCCCATCGGATCGATTCTGATAGCGTCGTGTTTAAACTGGATGCGGGTGTTGCTCCCAACTTTGTGCGTAGGCCGCGATCGATAATTTGCTGAGTAATGTCGGTGTAGAGCATGCCTTCGGGTTGATCTTTGAGTACCTCTATTGCTGCTTCTTTCCAACCCATTTGTAGGGGCATGCTAGTCTTACTCCTCATGTGCGGTGTCGATTGATTGTAAAGCGGTTGCGGCCATCTTTATCTTTGATTTGTACGCGTTAGTTGCAGGCTAGTGCCCATACCCCTCGGCACTCCGCGCCACCTTCCCCCGAAACAGCCAATAAACAATCCCGAAGTACATCAGCGCCAGTACCATCCCAAAGCTCCACCACACCAGCCCCACACGCAGCGTATGCGGCCCGGAGATCGCGCTCGCAATTGTCAGATCATGCCCCGCCCCACCAAGCGCCGGCAGCAACACCGGAAACAGACCCAGGCACGCCCCAACCATCATCGAGCCCAGATAAAGACACGACCCCAGAAATGACTTCAGCCGCGACCGCGCCGGCAGCCCCGGGCGCATCATCACCAACCCCACAATCACCCCCACCGGAGCCAGAAAGTCCCCCGGATGTCCCCGGTAGTTCGCCAGCGATTCAAGCCGCGCAAACACCGTCGCCGGAACGCCCAGCAGCGTAAGCACAACCACCACCGGCCAAAGCCGCAGCGCCGCCGCCAGCGACCGATGCTCCAAACTCCCCTCAGTCTTCAGCGCAAGATACAGCGACCCATGCAGCGCCAGCGCAGCCAGCGCCATCACGCCACCCAGCACCGTATACCAGTCCAGAATCCCGGGGCTCGGCCCCGTTCGCCAGTCCGTCCACAGCGGCAAAAAGAAGTAGTTATCCGCCCCCAGCGGCACACCCCGCACTACATTCCCCAGCGCCGCTCCAAAGAAGATCGTCAGCAAAATGCTGGCAACAGAAAACAGCCCATCGAAGAACGTCCGCCACAGCGGATCAGTCGAGTGACTCCGCAGCTCAATCGAAATCCCCCGCAAAATCAGCAGCCAAAGCACGATCATCAGCGGCAGATAAAACCCGCTGAACGCCGACGCATACAGCAGCGGAAACGCAAAGAACAGCGTGCCTCCCGCCGCCAGCAACCAAACCTCATTCCCATCCCACACCGGCCCGATAGCCCTTAGCGCCTGCCCCCGCTCTTCCTCCGTCCGCGCCACAAACAGATACACCGCGCCCACGCCAAGGTCGAACCCATCCAGCACCACATAAGCGGTCAGCATCACAGCGACGATCCAGAACCAGAGGGTTCCCATAAGGCGTGCTCCTAGTCAGACGTGAGTGCGGGTGGATCAGGATTATGTTCCACCTTCAGCGGCCCATCCTGAATGTGGTTGTAGACGATCACGATCCAAAGTATCGACAGCAGCGAATACAGCCCCAGAAATCCCAGCAGCGTAAACAAACTATTGCCCGCGCCCACATGCGTCGACGAACCTTGCGACGTCCGTATCAACCCATACACCAGCCACGGCTGCCGCCCGATCTCCGCCGTCATCCACCCGGCGGTCGTCGCAATATAAGGCAGCGGCCAGCTAAGCAGAATCGGCCACAAGATCCATCGCGATGTATACAGCTTCCCCCGCCACAACAGAAACCCAGCCACCGCCATCAGCGCCGCAAAGTAAGTCCCAAGCCCCGCCATGATGTGGTACGCATAAAACAAGAGCGGCAGCGTAGAAGGCCACTGGTCCCGCGGAAAATGATCCAGCCCCTCGACCTCCGCCGCCGTCGTGCCATAGATCAAAAAGCTCAACACCTTGTTCACTGCAATCGGATTATCGATCGTCTGCGACACATAATCCGGCTGCCCCATAATGGCAATCGGCGCGCCCTTGGTTGAGTGAAACAGCCCTTCCATGGCCGCCGTCGCCGCCGGCTGATGCTTCGCCATGTACTTGCCATGCAGGTCACCCGTAGGAAACACCTGCAACACACAAGAAATAACCCCGGCCACCACTCCCAGCTTCAGAAAGATCCGCCCATAATCCCCCGGCCTTCGCTGCAACAAATAAAGCGCCCCCACCGACGACATCACAAACGACGCCGTAATCACCGCCGCGCACATATTGTGCGCATACTCCAGCAGCGCCCACGGATTCAGCAGCAGCCCCCAGAAGCTTGCCACCTCATACACCCCATTCGGCAACAGCGTATAAGCTACCGGATGCTGCATCCACGCGTTCGTCACAATAATGAAGAACCCCGAAATCCACGACCCCACAAACACCAGGAACGCCGAAAGCCAGTGCATCTTCCGCGAAAGCCGATGCTCGCCAAACAGAAACAGCCCCAAAAACGCCGACTCCAGGAAGAACGAAAAGATCCCCTCCATCGCCAGCGGCATCCCGATCACGCCGCCCGTCCGCCGCGAAAACTCCGACCAGTTCGTGCCGAACTGAAACTCCATCGGAATCCCCGTCACCACCCCAAGCACGAAGTTGATCGCAAAGATCTTCGCCCAGAACCGCGCACAAACGTCGTACTTCTCGTCGCCCGTCTTCAGCGCCAGCGTCTTCAGCACGACGATCAGCAGCGCCAACCCCATCGTCAGCTGCGGAAACAGATAGTGATACGTAATGGTGAAACCAAAATGGATTCGATGAAGTGTAAGGGCGTCCAATGCGTGCTCCCTTCAGTACGTCGCGAAAGAGCTTAGGAACTACAAGCGATCTTCTCACCTAATGTGCGGTACGGACATAATTCAAGCGCGATAAAAGAACGTTGGTGCGATAAGCGCCATCTCCAGTGCAGGCAAATGAATGTAAGATAGCCATCGAGCTTGTCTGACAGATTTGAACGAGGTGTAAGTAAAGATGCGGTTCCTGGCCTTCATCGCAACAGCAGCATTGGTCTCTGGCAGCTCACAAGCGTGGGCAGTAACAGGCATCACAGCCAAGACCTGCGACGCCCGTGAATACGGCGCCAAAGCCGATGGGGTCACCAAAGACACCGCCGCCATCCAGAAGGCCATCGACACCTGCGCCGCCGCCGTCGCAGCGAGCAAGGCCTCCACCGGCATCGTCCTTCTCAGCGGAGGCGCCTTCCTCAGCGGCCCCATCTCGCTGAAGTCCGGCATCACGCTCAACATCACCGCGGACGCCACACTGCTCGGCTCGCCAGACCGCGCCGACTATCCCGCCTTCACCTTCGCCCGCAAGCAAACCGTACAGCCGCTCGTCAGCGCCGTCAACGCGGAAAACATCGTCATCACCGGCGGCGGCACAATCGACGGCCAGGGCCACATCTGGTGGGAGTACGTCAAAGGCGTCAAAGACTCCGGCGTCCTCGGCACCGACCACCCCCGCCCCATGGGCGTTCTCTTCGATCACTCCAAACACATCCGCATGGAAAACATCACCGTGCAGAACTCCGGCTTCTGGCAGATCGTCCCCTACTACTCGCAGGACCTCACCTTCCGTAGCATGAAGGTCCTCGCTCCTCTCTCACCAAACACCGACGCAATAGATCCCTTCAGTTCCAACCACATCGTCATCGACCACGTCTTCGCCTCCACCGGCGACGACAACATCGCCATCAAGTCCGGCGCCATCGACTCTCCCGGCCCCGACGATCCCAGTGAGTACATCACCATCACCGACTGCACCTTCGAGCACGGACACGGCCTCTCCATCGGCAGCGAGGTTGCCGGCGGAGTCAATCACATCCACGCCGAGCGCATCCACTTCAAGGGCACCGACAACGGCATCCGCATCAAGGCCAACCGCGACCGCGGCCACGACGTCAGCGACATCACCTTCAAAGACATCGACATGGTCGACGTAAAAACCGCCATCCTCATCAGCGAGTACTACCCCAAGGTCTATCCCGAAGGCGACGTAGCCGCCGCCCCGGTCACGCGTCTCACTCCGCACTTCCACGACATCTCCATCGAAAATCTCAAGGCCACCGGCAGCGCCTCCGCCGGCGTCATCGTCGGCCTGCCGGAGTCACCCGTAGTAGACGTAGCCCTCAAGAACGTAGATATCTCTGCCAGGACCGGCATGAAGATCGCCTACGCGACAGTAGCCTTCAATCATGTGAAAGTCACCGCGGCCGAGGGCGAAGCCATCACAGTCTCGCCCACGGCAACGCTCGCGCAGAAGTAAACTCAATCCATGGCGTTTGCGTGGCGTGCTGCGGTAGTTCTTCTGGTCTTTGCCGGCGTAGGCGTTGCGACGGCAAAGATCGTCATCACCCACGCAGTCAACGCCGGAGCAGCAGAGTCGCAGGTATATCTGGCCGGCGCCATGGCAGGCCTATTCGCCGGCGGCCTGGCCGCCCTCCTTGTAGGCATCGTCCTGGCTCTATCCCAAAGCCGCCGCAACTAAACATTCCTGCTGTTGTTCTTGCTATTGCTTTTCTTGTTTGTCATTCCCGAAGGGAATCTGCTTTTGCGGTTGCCGTTGCTCGTTCTTTCCCGAATCCCGCACCCACCCCTACACTCGTCATCCTGAACGCAGTGAAGGACCCCTGTATTGGCTCTCCTCCAACGCAGCACGAAATCGGGTGCCCCAGGTCCCTCGCACTTGGGGACCTGGGTGTCCACAGAGCCACACTCTTCTCCGGTCCACCCCCACTTTGGGTGCGCCCACCCTTTGCGTTCTTTGCAAAGGGGTGGGGTATCGCGAAGCGACCGCTCTCTTCAACCCCAACTCAACCCCTCACGCGTAAACCCGCTTCCCAAAGATCGCCGTCCCCACCCTCACCGTCGTCGATCCCTCCTCAATCGCTACCCGAAAGTCATTCGACATCCCCATAGAAAGCTCCGTCATTCCCGGATATTCCTTCAAACTCTCATCCCGCAACCGCCTCAGATGCTGAAAGTAAGGCCGCGCCGTCTCAGCATCCTCACTCCACGGTGGCACCGTCATCAACCCACTCACACGCAAATTAGCAAGCCCTGCCAGCGCCTTCAAAAACTCCGGCAGCGCGTCGGGCGCGAGCCCATGCTTGCTCTCCTCATGCGAGAGCTTTATCTCAACCAGCACCGGAATCATCTTGCCCAGCACCGCCGCCGCCTCGTTCAACCGGCCAGCGGTCTTCACTGAATCCAGCGTATCCACAGCGTCAAACAACTCCGCCGCCTTACCAGTCTTGTTATTCTGCAGCGGCCCAATCAGATGGACACGAGGCGCATCATCCACGGCCCACACAAACTCCGCCGCCTTACCCGCAAACTCCTGCACCCGATTCTCGCCAAACAGCCGCTGTCCGGCAGCATAGGCCTCCAGCAGTGCCTCCGCAGGATGCACCTTGCTCACAGCCATCAACGCAACCTCAGTCGGGCTTCGCCCCGCCCGCGCACACGCGTCAGCCACTTCATTACGCACCTGTTCGAGATTGGCAGCAATCGACATGATCTAAGTCTCAATGATCCGAGGCGTAATTGCCCCCAGAATTGTCACCCACCACTAGAATTGTCATCCTGACCCTGAGCGAAACCGAAGAGGGAAGGACCTGCTTCTCGTCTGGGTCGCCATAATCGGCGGCCTGGGCAGCACATAGGCTCAGAACTCTACCGTGGCGCACTACCCGGCGTCTGAGCGGCTTGCGCATCCTTCTCTGCCTGTAGCGCAGCCTTCTGGCGGTGCTTGCGGATATAGTGCGCCGCAACATCCGGATAGAACTCGCGAATCGCCGAGAACCCAACGTCCCGCATCACGGAGTAGCCGAACTTGCTCGCCAGCACACCAAAGTCTTCGCTGCTCGTCGGGTAATAAAAGCGCGAGATGTACTGCGTCAGTACCTTGCCGCCCAGCGTAGCGAACGCCGGCGTATTGTGCTCGCTATAGGTCCGCGAAACAGCCTGCCGGCTGATCACATACATCGAGCGCACAAAGATGCTATGCCCGTTTCCCAGCGGATAGTATCGCGTATCTTCGTGCAACAGGCTCGGAAGAAGCCATGCCGAGAGATAAGTGCCATCGGTCTTATCCAGAAACCCGCGCCACGTATACGCGTAATAGCCGCCTATGCCTTTACCCAGCGACGGGTGGGAGTTCAGTCCTTCAGCCGTCAGCGAGGTCAGCCCCAGAAAGAGAAACGTGGAGTAGTCCGTAGCCTGATGCGTCGCCACCGTGAAGTTGTACTTCCAACCCGGTGGATGCACTGCCGCCCCTGCCGAAACCGTCCGGAAGTTCGGCATAATGCCCAGGATGCGCTGCGGCTGCTGCCGCTCCAGCGGAATAGGCTTGCCATTGGCATCCAGGTGCTCGTTGGTCTGTGCCGCAGGTGTATCGGTCTGCTGCGGCGTCTGCTGGCTGGCGTCCTCGGCGGCCAGCAGGGCCGAGGGATCATCCGGCAGGGAAATCGGGAACGACGGTGCGGCCACCGGCTGGGCAGTCGGCAGCGCAGCCACCAGCAGGGCCGATTGGGCAATCGATGGGGAAGAGTGCAAAAGGAAGGCCGAAACGGTCAAAAGCAAAGCTGCAAAAGCGACAGGAGCGGGTTTATGCGCCGATCGGTCGTTCAAAAAATAAAACAAAAAGGAATACCATCCGGGAAAAAGAGGTACGTGGGCGATAATCGCCAACGAGTCGAACTGTTTGGATCTTTGTCTATCCATTTTAGACGTCTTGAATCCGCCGAAGATGCGGCAAATTTGGGGACTGGCCCACGATCCATCGCCTTCCTTTGCGAAACATGGCTCCCCTTCGTGCCCTTTGCGTTCAAAGCACTCCTCCCGCCTCAGCCCCGGCGCCCGCCCTATAATCGACAGAACAAGGAAGAACCCACCGGATGCATTACTGCATCCAGTCGACCACTTTAACCGTCCTACGCTGTAGGAAGGCCAGACGAACCCGGGTACGCACAACTAATTTCAGTGAATCGGGTCTGTTTTGTCGTTGATGCTTCCAATCGACAAGGAGTTGAAACCAGAGATGTCTACCCTTACTCAATCTACAGAATTTGTGCGCCGCAGCCTCACGCTCGCGGTGGCGATGTCGGCCATCTGCGCTGCAGGCGTGGCCGTAATGAGCGCCCAGACCCCGGCAGCAGCACCGCCGGCCCAGGGCCAGGTCACGGCCCCGCTGGTGAACTTCAACGCCTACGCGACCCTGCCGGCAGCCTTCGCCGCAACCTCAGACAGCAGCTCGAGCAGCTCCAGCGCTGACGCCGCGACCGAAGCCTCCATCACCACCGTAGACCCTCTGCATCTGAACGCGATGCAGTACGGCGGACGCCAGCGCTACGGAAAGCCCCGCTATCGCGGTGGCAACACCAATCCCGACGGCTCCAACAGGTGGATGGCCTACGGCGGCGGTGGCTTATCGCAACCCTCCGGCAACACCTGGAAGTACTTCACCCCCAGCTGGGGTCTCCAAGCGGGCGTGGGACGCCAGTTCTCTTACAGATTTGCGTTGCCGGTTGAGTTCGATTACGACAACTTCGGGCTAACCAAACAGACCCTCGTCAATCAATTCACCCTCTACAACAACCAGATCAACTATTACTGCAACCAGAATCCTGCAACTTGCGTGGCTGATGGCGTATCGGATTTCAGCTCACTCGATGGCAATGCGCACGTCTGGTCCTTCTCCTTCCAGCCGACGTACACCCTCTTCCACCCGGGTGGGGATGGCCTCGGGGCCTATGTCCTCGCAGGTGCCGGTTTCTACCATAAGGTGACCAACTTCACGACGCCGGCGCTGGAAGAGTACTGCGATTACTACTACGGTTGCGGGGAGTACGAAGCCAACGAAATCGTGGATCATTACACGTCCAACGCGCCCGGATTCGACGGAGGCATTGGATTCACCTACAAGCCCTCCCACTTCTCCGGCCTGCGGTTTTATGCCGAAGGCCGGTATGTCGTCGTGCTGAACTCGCAGCGCACCGGC
>Ga0302314_10010387_pt1 | contig 16298 bp, 13 predicted proteins | sample III_Palsa_N2_3_FD_200533 | JGI IMG/M metagenome (GOLD analysis project Ga0302314, IMG submission 200533) | Peat permafrost microbial communities from Stordalen Mire near Abisko, Sweden - III_Palsa_N2_3 | ecosystem: Environmental > Terrestrial > Soil > Palsa > Peat permafrost | place: Sweden... | reverse complement strand
CGAAATCCGCTATTTCGACATCGAGGGCCAGCAGACCGGCCTGGTGTCCAAGGCCATGACCAGCCCGTGCGGCAAGATCCGCATTCCGCTGAACGAGAGCCAGGATGAGCACAGCCAGATCGAGGAGTTCCTGAAGGACTACCACGGCGAGGGCATCCAGCACCTGGCCTTCGGCACGGGCGACATCTTCGCCTCGGTGGAGGCGATGGGCACGCGGGGCGTCACCTTCCAGACCACCCCCTCCACCTATTACGAGCAGCTCGACGCCCGGGTGCCGGGGCATGGCCACAACCTGCAGCGTTTGCAGGCGGACAAGATCCTGCTCGACGGCGCGCCCACGGAGGGCCAGGGCCTTCTGCTGCAGATCTTCACCGAAAACATGGTCGGGCCGATCTTCTTCGAGCTGATCCAGCGCCAGGGCAACGAGGGCTTTGGCGAAGGCAACTTCAAGGCCCTGTTCGAGTCCATCGAGTTGGACCAGGTCCGCCGGGGCGTCCTGCCGGACATGGCGGCGAAGGCGTAACATCATGGCTACGAAGAACTGGATTCCGGTTCGCGCCGCCCAGGGCGCCCACTCCCGCCAGGCTCACGCCGACCTGCCCGAGGGCGCCTATGAGCGGGAGGTGTCGAAGGAGGGCTTCTTCGGCCCCGCCGCCTTCTTCTACCACCGCAAGCCGCCCACGGGCTGGACCAGCTTCGAGGGACCCCTGCGTCCACGCGCCTTCGACCTCAACGCCCTGAACGCCCCTTCCAGCAGCCCTTGGGATGCGCCGGTGGTGCTGAGCAACGCGGCCTGCGAAATGCGGTTCTGGAAGCTGGCCGGGGCCATGCCGGGCCTGGCCCGCGACGCCGACGGCGACCTGTTGATCTTCGTCCACCAGGGAACCGGCGATCTGTTCTGCGACTACGGCCGCCTGACCTACGCGCCCGGCGACTACCTCTATCTGCCGCGCGGAACCATGTGGCGATTGGCGCCGACAGAGCCCACCGCAGCGCTGGTGATCGAAGCCACCAACGCCCACTTCGGCCTGCCGGACAGGGGCATGCTCGGCGGCCATGCGGTGTTCGACCCCGCCATCCTCGACATCCCCGCGATGGACGAGGCCTTCCGCGCCCACCAGGCGGCGCCCGGCCCTGTCGCCGTGGCGATCAAGAAGCGCGGCCAGGTGTCGGTCGCGACCTTCCCCTACAACCCGCTGGACGCCATCGGCTGGCATGGCGATCTGGCGCCCGTGCGGCTGAACGTGAAGGATATCCGCCCGGTGGTCAGCGCCCGCTACCACCTGCCGCCCTCGGCCCACACCACCTTCGTCTCCGACCGGTTCGTGGTCTGCACCTTCGCGCCGCGGCCGTTCGAGACCGACCCCGGCGCGATCAAGGTGCCCTTCTTCCACAACAACGACGACTATGAAGAGGTGATCTTCTACCACGCAGGCGACTTCTTCAGCCGCGACCATATCGAGGCGGGGATGATGACGTTTCACCCGTCCGGCTTCACCCACGGCCCACACCCCAAGGCGCTGTCGCGCATGCTGGTTCAGCCCAAGGCGATGACCGACGAATATGCGGTGATGATCGATGTGCGCGATCCGCTGGAGGTCGGCGAAGGCGCGGCCTCGGTGGAGAACCACGCCTATGTGGATAGCTGGAAGACGCCGGAATGAAGCCGGCTGAAGCCGCCGGGCCCGACACCGTTCTGCGGCTGGACGACTACCTGCCCTACCGCCTGTCGGTGGCCGCCAATGCCGTCTCCGACCTGGTCGCCAGCGCCTACCAGAGCCGGTTTGGCCTCTCGATCCCGCAATGGCGGCTGATGGCGGTGCTGGGCGAGGACGGGCCGATGACGCCCCAGGCGCTGTGCGCGCGCACCGTGATGGACAAGGTCACCGTCAGCCGCGCCGCCGCCGCCCTGCATGAGCGCAAGCTGGTGGAGCGGGAGCCGAACGCCACCGACGGCCGCTCCCACCGCGTCGGCCTGACCGCGTCCGGCGCCGCCCTCTATGCCGACATCGCGCCCCTGGCCTTGGCCTATGAGGCGCGGCTGCTTGAGGCCTTCACAACCTTCGAACGGCAGACGGCGCAAAGCCTGTTGCGGCGGCTGCAGGACGCGGCCGTGGCGTTGCAGACGACCTAGGCCTCAATCGTAAGGCCGCCACTCCCCCGGCGCCGGAGTGGGCGCGGTCGGGGGATCTTCATCCGGTATGGCGGGCGGGTCGATCTCCGGCTCGGGCGGCGGCGGCGCGAGCGGAGGATCGGCCAGTGGCGGGTTGGGGTCGGTCGCCAACGCGGCGCCTACCAATAGGCCGGGACGCCGTAGTTGGCGTAGTAGGCATAGACCGGGTCGCGATAGCGCTCGTCGGAGTCGCCGAGGTCGGCCAGTTCTTCCAGGGTGTAGGACGGCGCGGCCTTGAGCTGATCCTTGTCCAGCGACACCACATAGGCGTTGCGCTCGACATCGTAGATCAGCAGCGGCCAGGGCAGCGGGTGATACTTCTCACCCATGCCGAGGAAGCCGCCGAAGGACAGGACCGCATAGGCGACCTGGCCGGTGCGCTTGTCGATCGCCACGTCCTCGATATGGCCGATGCGATCACCGTCGGCGTTGATCACCGGGGTGTTGTTGACCCTGCTCGAAAAAATGAGAGCCTGAGGGGCGCGCGTGGCGGCGTCCATGGTCTGTCTCCGTATTTACATCAGTCCCTATTCAAACCCCTGGCGCGAGCCGCCGTTCCGTTATCGCCCGAGGCGGGCGGGCGAACTACGCCAGCTGTTCCACCGCGCCGCCCGACAACTCAGCCAGCACTTCGTCGGTGTGTTCGCCCAGCACCGGCGCGGGACGGCGCAGGCCCTCCGGCCTTTGACCATCGAAGCGGAACGGCGCGCCGGGGGTGAGGTGCTCGCCCACATGCATCCGGTCCTGGACCATCCAGTAGCCCGCCAAGCCAAGGTGGGGGTCGGCGTGCAGGTCATGCGCGGCGATCACAGGGGCGGCGGGAACGCCGGCGCTTTGCAGTTGGCCTGCCGCGTCTATCGCCCGCCTTGCGCGCGCCCAGTCGGCGATGGCCGCTTCAAGCCGGTCCGCTTGGGCTTGGCGGCCTTCCACGGCGGCGAGGCCAGCGTCGGCGGCCCAGTCCGCGCGGCCAAGGACGCGGCAGAGGCCGGACCAGGCCGCGTCCGTATCCACGACGACCGTCAGCCAGTCTTCCTTATCGGCGCAGGCCACAACGCAACAGGGCGCTGCGTCCGCGCGGCGATTGCCGGTGCGCGGCCAGGGGCGCCCCTCCACCTGTTCGTAAAGTATGGCCCAGGCGCCGAGCTGGAACAGGCCCTCGACCTGACAGAGTTCGACATCAGGCCCGCCCAGCCGCACGCGGCCATGCAAGCCGATCAAAGCCGCCGCGGCCGCGTAAAGACCCGCCACCGGGTCGCCATAGGCCACATGCTGCTGCGCCGGCGACCAGTGCTCGTGGCCATTGACGTAGGGCATGCCGCTGGCCTGCTCCACCGTCGAGCCGTAGGCGCGCAGGCCCGACAATGGGCCCGTCTTGCCAAAGGGCGGCATGTAGATGGAGATGATGTCCGGCTTCAACGCGCGCTGGTCGTGCGGACCAAGGCCCAGTCGGTCCATCACGCCGGGACCCAGGTTCTCGATCACAACGTCGGCATGGGCGATCACCCGCCTGGCCTTGGCCACGCCGTCCGGCCCGCCTAGGTCGAGGTTCATGCCGCGCTTGTTGCGGTTCACCGCCAGGAAGTTGCGCTGGATCTCGGTCGAGGGCGGACCATCGCCCTGCACCTCTTCCCAGCCGCGCCACCAGTCCGGCCGGACGGTGGATTCGATCTTGATCACGTCCGCGCCCAGGTCGCCGAGATAGCGGCCGCATAGGGGTCCCGCCCAACCCATGCTGAAGTCCGCGACCCTGACGCCCGCCAGCGGCCCCAAGGGTCCGCCCTCCGGCCGACGGGCCTTGGCGCCGGCCCAGCGAAACCGGTAGGGCGCGGTCGGACCCAACGGCGCGCCGGGTTCAGCCGAGACCGCCGCGAAGGCGCCTCGGTCTCGCCAATGATCCAGGTACGGCGCCTCGCCCGGACGAGGCGTCGGCGTGATCGGAATGCGCTCCCGGTCACCATCCCGGACCCAGTCCATGGTGGTGCGCGCCGCGAAATAGGGCGCGAGAATCTGGTCGATCAGATCGCCGTGCAGCAGCCGCGAATAGGTCGTGGTGAAGCGGGGGTCGCGGTCCAGCTCGGGCCGACCGATCAGCCGGGTCAGCGAACTCCACTGGGCCGGCGTCAGCGTCGTCACACCCACCGCGCCGTCGCGCGTCGGATAGATTTGGCAGGGATAGGTGGGCACATAACGGTTCACGCCGATCCGGCGGGATTTGACCCCTGTCGCCACCGCGGCGACCGCCCCGGTCTCGGCGAAGCAGAGCGCGGCCTCGAACACATTGACGTCGATGCGCGCGGGTCGCCAGGCGTCGTTCATCAGCCCGGCCAGGGCGGCGATGAAGGCGGTAAGGCCGGCGACGATCTGCGGCGCATGGCCCTGCGGCAGGGTCGGCGGCCCTTCCGGCAAACCAAAGTTGAAGGCGACCCCGGTCATCGCCTGCAGGATGGCGTCATTGGCCGTCCAGTCGGCGTAGGGGCCCTCGTCGCCGAACCAGGAGAGGGAAAGCAAGGTCGAGCCAGACGCCCGACACGCCTCAGCGGCTTGAGCGCGATCTGCCTTGGACAATCCGCCGATCACCAGGTCCGGCCGCGGCGACGGATCGCCGAACGTCTTGGCTCCATCAAGCCAGGCGCCGAAGGCGCGGCCTGTCGGATCGGCGGCCTCGATCGCCTTCAGTCGCGCGACCGCCGCGCCGGCTTCGGCGAACAGCCGCCCGCAGTACCGCACGGCGATATCGTCGCCGATCTCCAGGATGGTGAGATGGTCCAGGGCCTTGGCCAAGCGCGCCTCCCGCCGGGCGGACTTCGCGCCGCCTCAACGCCTGGGCCATACCATAGACTCGAAAAGGCGCTCGTCCAGGCGATCAGCCCTTCTTGCGGTAACCCAGGTCTTCGAGCTGGGCATCGGACAGGTTGGGGCTTTCGAACCTGTTCGACTTGCTCCGATCCTCGGTGGTGACCAGTTCGTCGACAGGCGGCTCATCCTCATCATCGTCGACGGGCGGCTCGTCCTCTTCGTCATCGGCAAAGGACACCGCGCTATCGGGGCGGTCTTCCAGGCCGGTGCGTGGGGAGTCGTCGCCGGCGGTCTCCTCGCCGTCGAAGCTGTCGTCCTCGTCGAACAGTTCCGGATCGTCGTCGCCGTCACCCTCGTCGGAATCGTCGATGGTCGAGGTGACATCCAGCACGCGAGGCATCTCATCGAAGTTGGCGATGTCCTCGCCGTCCTCGGTCAGGTTGGTCTCATCGACCACCTCGGCGATGTCTTCGGCGTCGATTTCCGGGGTGTCGGCCATGGCGGGGCTCCAAACTACAGTCGTCCCTGATCAAACAGCCGCCGAACGCGCCCCGTTCCGCGCACCGGTGCGGAAACGCCAAATCGCTATTGGAATATGAGGGTCTCGCCTGAGCCTCGAGGTACGGTCGCCTACGCCACCGCGTCGAGCGGCGCTTCCTCGCCTTCGTCCAGCACTTCGGCCAGGGCGGTGGTCAGGGAGGATAGGGTGATCGGCTTGGCCACATGGCCGTCGGCGCCGGCGAGGCGGCTTTCGTCGCGGTGATCGGCGCCGGCGTTGGCGCTCAGCATCAGGATCGGCGTGCGCATAGCGCCGGTATCGACCTCGCGCTGGCGAATGCGGCGGACGGCCTCCAGGCCATCCATGACCGGCATCTGCATGTCCATCAGGATGACATCGAAGCGGCCGTTGGAGGCGGCGTCGACGGCCTCCTCGCCATTCACGACGGTGGAGATTTCGATGCCCAGCTGCTCCAGCATCATCCGCACGACAACCAGGTTGGTGGGGTGGTCGTCGGCGACCAGCACATGCAGGGTCCGCTCGTCCGGCAAGGCCAGATCGTCACCCTCGACCTGCTCCTCGGCGCTGGCGGGTTTGAACTGGGCTTCGAACCAGAAGGTCGAGCCTCGCTTGGGTTCGCTCTCGCAGCCCATGGTCCCGCCCATGAGGGTGGCGAGCTGGCGGCAGATGGCCAGACCAAGGCCCGTGCCGCCGAAGCGTCGGGTGATGGAGCCGTCAGCCTGCTGAAAGCGAGAGAACAGCCGGCTCTTGGCGGCCGCGTCGAAACCGACGCCGGTATCGATCACCGACAGCCGGATCACGCCTGGCGCGGGCGCCTCGGCGACAATACTGACGGAGCCCGTCTCGGTGAACTTGACGGCGTTGCTGGTAAGGTTGGTCAGAATCTGCCGCACCCGCACGGAATCGCCGAGGAACCAGTTTTCCAGTTCCGGCGCGATCCGGGTGTTCAGCGGCAGGCCCTTGGCCTCGGCCTTGGGCTGGTGGAGTTCGGCGACGGCGCGGATCAGGTCGCCGGCCTGGAACGGCGCCTCCTCGATCGTCAGCTGGCCGGCTTCGACCTTGGCCAGATCCAGGACATCGGACAGCAGCCGCTCCAGCGTGCGGCCGGAATCGCGGATCAGCTCGGCCATCTTCCGCTCGCGGTCGGGCAGGCCGGCGCTGGCGAGCAGGTCGGCCACGCCCACCACCCCGTTCAGGGGCGTACGGATCTCATGGCTCATGTTGGAGAGGAATTCGCTCTTGGACTGGCTGGCCAGTTCCGCGCGATGCTGGGCGAAGCGCAGACGCCGCGCCTGACGGCGCTGCCAGACCAATACGGCGATGGCGCCGACGATCAGCAGGCCCGCCGCCAGCTCCAGCCAGCGTTGCGAACGCACAACAGCCTGCTGCAGCACCATGCTCTTGCGGGCGGTTTCCAGTTGGGTCTGCAGCTCACCCGTGAGCTGGCGCACGCCGGCGTTTACCGTGTGGGCCCCGTCCTGCTCATGCTGGCGATTGTAGGCGCGCAGCATGTCGAAGGCTTCCGCCGGCTTGCCCTCGGCCGCCAGCAGTTCAGCCTCGGCCTCCGGTTCACGGGCGAAGGCGGTGGATTCGAAGCCGCCGTGGACCTTCAGCGCTTGCATCCGCGCCAGATCGTCCCGCGCGCGGTCGAGCTCTCCCACCCGCGCCGCGGCGATGGCGCGCATCGGCAGCATTCGGGGCGCCAGGAATTGGGCGCCGGTAAGATTTGCGTCCAGGCCTTTGAGGCAATCCAGCACCTCGCGCGGCGGGCCAAAGCTTTCGGCCACCATGCCGCAGAGGTTGTCGTCCCAGGAATCCAGGTGCGGCAGGTCAGACCGGAGAGTCAGGTGATGGTGAATGGCTGACAGCTGACGGGCCAGGCCGCTGTCCCCGACCTCCACGGCCAGGTGGGCCATGTTGTAGATGTCGTCGAAATCAGGCCGAGGAAAGCTCTGGTCAGCAAATTCGAAATCGGCGCGCTGGAAGGCCTTGGCGCTGCCGCCCAGGTCTTTCAGCTTCATCAGGGCGATGCCGATGGTCTCCCAGATGTCCGACTGGGCGTCCGCGGCGGCGGGATCCGCCTCCGGGATCAGATCCTGGGCCGCGGAAAGCTGCTTGAGCGCCTCGCCGCTTTCATCCCGATCGACCAGCACGGCGGCGTTGAAGACGATGGCGTGGATGCGGGCGAACCAGTCGGTTTCGGTCGCGGCGATGCGGGCGATCTCGGCGTTCGAAGAATCGTCGCCCTGGTCGTGCCTCGCCTTCAGGGCATTGAGGCGGGCCATGACCACATAGCGATGGTCGCCCTGCGCCTGCGCCTTGCTGGCGAGCAGCCCGTTCCAGTAGTCGAAGGTCTTGTATTCGGACTGGTTCATTAGAACCAGGGAGACGTATTGCAGCCGGCGCAGGCCTTCGCGGTCATTGCGTTTGGCCGAGGCTTCGCCCCAGCGCTCAAGATCGGCGAAGCTGGTCTTCTCAGCCCGCTGGGCGATTGCGGTGGCGAGCTGAACCGGGCCGACATCCTGGGCGATGGCGCCAGGAGCGGATGCAACAAGACAGAACACGGATGACGCGAGGACGACAGCCGCCCTTAGTCCAATGCGCAACGACCCGACCCTCCGAGCTTGGGAATTCCTTAGCCACAAAAGGTTTCATCTTACTCTACGGACTCGCCGCCGAGGGGGACGTTAGGGTTGATGGCAGTCAGCCTGCCAACTCATCGGCGAGGTCGTTCGCGCCAAGACCGGGTAGATTTTCGGCGACCAATATATCCCAGCAGGCGAGCTGATGCGCCTTCACCGCCTCGACCAGCCGGTGCCAATCGGTGTGATTGTAGCCGATCGGATCGCGCCAGGTGCAGGGGATGGCGGTGGTCTGGTCGATGAAGTCGTCGGCGAGCCCGAGGAAGTCGTCGAGCTTCTGCCGCAGACCCGCGGCGTCCTCGACGATGGCGGCGTTGAACCAGGCGTATTCGTCATAGGGCTCCAGCGCCACGCCGCCATAGGCCGGGGTCACCGCGCGGGCGACGTAGCGTGCGATCCGGGCGTGGCGCAGCGCCGGATCGCCGTGAGGGTCGGGTGGGCCGATATCCTCGTTCAGGTCGTGACCCAGCGCGGCGCAGTCGGCCGCCAGCGCCGTCTCGCTCCTGGCCGGGTTGACGTGCAGCGCCAGCCGCACGAACAGCGCCTCGGCGGCCTCGAGAAACCGGCGGCGATTGTCGACGCGGTCCTCCACCAGGCGTGGATCGGTCCAGACCAGGGCCGGCTGATCCGGCTGGTGGCCCGCCGAGCCGTGGCCGACATTGAGCAGGGTCTTGACCCAGGACGCGCCCGGCAGGTCGTTGTAGGCGTCGCGCCGGCCAAGGAAGTTCTGGTGCGCCCAGGTGTCCACATAGCCGTGCGCCGAAACGCCGATGCGGTAGAGGTTGCCCGAGCCCAGGGCCGACTTCAGCATCTTCTGCGCCACCGGACTGTTGGGCGTGGTCACCCAAGGGTCCTTGCGTCCGTCCTTGCGCGCGGCGCTGGGCGCGTCCGGATCGCCGGGGATGAAGTGGAAGATGGGATAGATCCGCGCCAGCTGGCTGGTGGGCTTGAGGATGTCCATCGTCTGGCTGACGTAGTTCAGATAGTCGCCCGCCGGCGCCTTCACCCGATAGCGAAGATGATTGTCATCCACACTCTGCGAGGCGTGCGCCAGGATTTCGGCGTGCTCGGGACTGAAGCCGGCCCGGGCCGCGATCAGATAGGTCATGTAGTAGTGGAATTCGATATCCATCCAGCCCCCCATCGGGTTTCGATACCCGGGACGATGGAGACCTTACCCGCGTTGAACCCCGCCGCCCGCTCCGAAGTCATGCGGCGCCGGGAATATCGGAACAACCCGTCTATCTGACCGGCAATTCAGCGCGCCGCACCACCTGGCGCATTGAGATCGACGAGGTCACGCGCGAGACACCCACCAAACGGGTCAGCCGGGTCGAGTGGACGCGCTCCAGATCGTCGACGTCCCGCGCGACCACCCGGACCAGATAGTCCGCCGAGCCGGTCATCAGATAACATTCCATCACCTCGGGAATGGCCGCGATCTCGCGTTCGAAAGCCTTCAGCGACGCTTCGGACTGGGACTCCAGGGTGATGGTCACGAAGATGTTGAGCGGCAGGCCGACGGCCTGTTGGCTGACCACCGCGGCATAGCGCTCGATCGCGCCGGCGGCCTCGAGCTGGCGAACCCTGCGCTGGCAACTCGATTCCGAAAGATGGGCTTTTTCCGCCAACTCGACGTTGGTCGCGCGGCCGTTCCGCTGCAGCTCCCTCAGGAGTATCAGGTCGTGTGAATCCATGGTCATGGGCGTTTCCACCATTATTGGCTGACAAACGCAAGATTCCCCCAAATCCGGTCGATCTTGCGCGCAGATTGCACGGCGGCGCGACCAAATCCGCGCTAGCGTTTTGTGGTCTTCGAACCTCAGGAGCTCCCCATGCGTATCGGCGTCCCCAAAGAGATCAAGACCCTCGAGTTTCGCGTTTCCGCGACGCCCGGCATCGTCCACCGGCTGGTCCATGATGGCCACCAGGTGTTCGTGGAAACCGGCGCCGGCGCGGGTGTCGGCCTCGATGACGACGCCTATCGCGAGGCCGGCGCCGAGGTGCTGCCCAGCGCCGACGACGTGTTCGAAGCCGCTGACCTGATCGTCAAGGTCAAGGAGCCGCAGGCGGTCGAGATCGCCCGGCTGAAGCCGCGCCACACCCTGTTCACCTATCTTCACCTCGCCGCCGATCCCGATCAGGCCAAGGGGCTGATGGCGTCTGGCGCCACCTGCATCGCCTATGAGACCATCGTCGGCCCGCGCGGCGGCCTGCCGTTGCTGGCTCCCATGAGCCAGGTCGCCGGCCGGATGGCGGTTGACGTTGGCGCCGTGGCTTTGCTGCGGCCCGGCGGCGGACGCGGCATGCTGCTGGGCGGCGCGCCGGGCGTCCTGCCGGCCAAGGTGGTGATCCTTGGCGGCGGCGTCGCCGGCAAGCACGCGGCGCAGATGGCGATCGGCCATCGCGCGGACGTGACCCTGTTCGACATCTCGGCCCCGCGCCTGGAAGAGCTGGACGACCAGTTCGGCGGCCTGTTGAAGACCGCCTTCTCCACCCCCGACGCCGTGCGGGCGGCGGTGATCGAAGCGGATTTGGTGATCGGCTGCGTGCTGATCCCCGGCGCCGCGGCGCCCAAGCTGGTCAGCCGGGCCGACCTGACCAAGATGAAGACCGGCGCTGTGCTGGTTGACGTGGCCATCGACCAGGGCGGCTGTTTCGAGACCAGCAAGCCGACCACCCACGCCGACCCGACCTTCGTGGTCGAGGGCGTGATCCACTATTGCGTCGCCAACATGCCGGGCGCCGCGCCCCTGACCTCGACCTATGCCCTGGGCGCCGCCACGGCGCCCTACCTGATCACCCTGGCCAACAAGGGCGTCGATCAGGCGCTGGCGGAAGACCCCGGCTTTGCCGCTGGCCTGAACGTGCGCGGCGGCAAGATCACCTATGCCGCCGTGCGAGATGCGCTGAACCTGAGCTAATTCCCCGCCTGCCCGGCCAGCGTCGTCTTGCCCGCGTCGGGGTCGGGCCAGCGCATGATCGGTGCATCGGTGGAGGCCACGCCTGCGTTGGTCAGAGCGTCCTGCATGTAGAAGACGCCCGGATCGTCGGTGCTGAAGTGCAGCACCAGCGGCGCGGCTGAACGGCCATCGGCGTTCTTGAAGTTGCTCACCGCATTGATCTTGATCGCATAGGTCTGGTGCGGGTCGACGCCGCACAGCAGCACGAAGGTCCGCTTGTCCGCCAGCATGCGCGGCCTGCCAAGACAGTTGGGAAAGCCCGCGTCGGGCGTCTTGTCATAGGACCAGCCGTCGGCCGTCATGGTCTGGTCGAAGATCACCTTCAACACCAGGATGCCGGAGGGAATGGTCGCACCCTCCGCCGGATAGCTCAGATAGATTTTCGGCGGCGGTCCGCTGGAAATGACCACGCCGGACACGGAGGTCGGCGGCGGGTCGGCGGCGATCGCCGCGCCGGCCGCGAGGAGGCCGACGCTGAGGACAGTGCTGATAAGCCGCTTGCGCATGGGTTCAGAGGACCTCCGGCTTGTGGCCTAAGCGTGGCGGCGAGATTGCAGTCCTAAATATCAAAACTCACCCCCTGCGCCAGCGGCAGGGTCTTTCCGTAGTTCAGGGTCTGGGTGGCGCGCTTCATATAGGCGCGCCAGGAATCGGAGCCGGATTCGCGGCCGCCGCCGGTTTCCTTCTCGCCGCCGAACGCCCCACCGATCTCGGCGCCCGAAGGGCCGATATTGACGTTGACGATGCCGCAGTCGGAGCCTTCCTCGGACTGGAACCGCTCGGCCTCGCGCAGGTCCAGGGTGAAGATCGACGACGACAGGCCCTGGGCCACATCGTTCTGCAAGGCGATGGCCTCATCCAGGTCGCGGTAGCGCAGGACGTAGAGGATGGGCGCGAAGGTCTCGCGTTTCACCACCTCGGCTTGCTTACCGATTTCCACCAGCGCCGGCCGTACGAAACAGCCCTCGGAGCCGGCGATCTCGACTCTTTCGCCGCCGTGCACAGTGGCGCCGGCGCCGCGCGCCTCCACCAACGCATGCTGCATGGCCTCGTAGGCGCCCTGGTCGATCAGCGGGCCGACCAGCACGCCGCTCATGCGCGGATCGCCGATGGCGACGCTGGCGTAGACGCTTCGCAGCTTGCCGACGAAGGCGTCATAGATGCTGTCATGCACGATCAGGCGGCGAAGGGTGGTGCAGCGCTGGCCGGCCGTGCCCATGGCGGCGAAAGCCACCCCGCGCAGGGTCAGCTCCAGGTCGGCCGACGGCGCCACGATGGCGGCATTGTTCCCGCCCAGTTCCAGCAGCGAGCGGCCGAAGCGCGCCGCCACGCGCGGGCCGACCGTGCGGCCCATGGCGGTCGAGCCGGTGGCCGAGACCAGCGGAACCCTGGGGTGGTCCACCAGCACCTCGCCGACCTCGCGGCCGCCGATGATCAGTTCGGACAGGTGGGCCGGCGCTTCGCCAAACCGGGCGCAGGCGCGCTCGAACAGGCTTTGCACCGCCAGGGCCGTCAGCGGGGTCTTCTCGGACGGCTTCCAGACCACACTGTCGCCGCAGACTACGGCCAGGGCCGCGTTCCAGGCCCAGACCGCGACCGGGAAGTTGAAGGCGGTGATGATCCCCACCACGCCAATGGAGCGCCAGGTTTCCGCCATGCGGTGCTCGGGCCGTTCGGTGGCGATGGTCAGGCCAAACAGCTGCCGCGACAGGCCGACGGCATAGTCGCAGATGTCGATCATCTCCTGGACCTCGCCCAGGCCCTCGGCGGTCACCTTGCCGGCCTCCAGCGTCACCAGCCGGCCGAGATCGGCCTTGGCCGCGCGCAGCTCCTCGCCAAACAGCCGGATCAGTTCCCCGCGCCGGGGCGCCGGCACCTTGCGCCAAGCCAGATAGGCGCCGTGAGCGCGCTCGATCGCGGCGCGGGCCTCGTCGGCGGACGCCTGGCGCACGCGGCCAATCTCGCCGCCGGAGATGGGCGAGCGAGCGATCAGGGCGTCCGCACCCGCGTAGTCCGCGACGACGCCCAGGCGCTGCAGCACGGCGGCGGCTTCGTCAGCGGCGGATGCGATGGCAAGGATTTCGTTCATCAGGGTCTCCGGTCGTCCAACTCGTTCGTTATCTTAATCGCTCCCCGTTGGGGGAGCTGTCCCGAAGGGACTGAGGGGGCCTATTCCGGTACGCCGGCGTAGCGGCGAGGCCCCTCCGTCACGCCGCTTCGCTTTGCTGCGCGTCGCGCCACCTCCCCCATCGGGGGAGGGATTCAGGCCGGAGCCTTACCTTACGCCGCCGCCACCGCTTGGCCGTCCTGGGCATAATACCGCCCGAACCGGTTGGCGAGGAAGCGGTCGAGGGCGATCTCTTCCTGTTTGATGAAACCGACTTGCGGCAGCTCGCCCGAGGCCAGCATGTCCAGCACGGTGCAGATGCCCGCGGCCGTGGTGATCTGGATGGCGCTGCGCAGCTCGCCGCCCACCGGCGCGGCATAGACCTTGTTCACATAGGTCTCCTGCACCAGCTGGCCCCGGCGCAGGCCGGACACGGTGACGAAGATGATCACCACGTCCTGCATGGTGGTCGGCAGGGCCTTTTCCAGAATATCCTTCAGGATTTCCCGCCGATGGCGCAGGCCGAGGTCATTCAGCAGCGCCTTCATGATCGCGGCGTGGCCGGGATAGCGGATGGTGCGATAGTTCAGGTTACGCACCTTGCCGGCCAGGGTCTCGGCCAGGGTGCCCAGGCCGCCGGAGGTGTTGAAGGCCTCGTAGGTCACACCGTCGAGGGCGAACTCTTCGCATTCCTCCAGGGCGGTGGTCTCGCACAGACGGCCGTTCACCACCGCCTCGCAGGGCTCGCAGTATTCGTTGATGACCCCGTCAGTGCTCCAGGTGAGGTTGTAGTTCAGGGCGTTGGCCGGGAAGCGCGGCAAGGCGCCGACGCGCATGCGCACGTCCACCAGCTCGTCGAATCCCTTGGCCAGGGCTGAGGCGATAATGGTGATGAAGCCGGGGGCCAGACCACATTGGGGGATGAAGGCGGTGGTCGCGTCCTCCGCCAGCTGCATCACCCGTTTGGTGCTGGCGACGTCTTCGGTGAGGTCCAGATAGTGGGCGCCCGCGGCCTTGGCGGCTTCGGCCACCTTGGTGGTCAGGTGGAAGGGGGCGGCGCTCAGCACCGCATACTTGCCGACCAGGGCCTCGCGCAGGCCATCGGCCACGGCGATGTCCAGCACGCGGGTCTTGACGGCGGGGTGGGGTTTCAGCACCGTCAGCTGTTCGGCGGAGCGGTCGAAAATCTCCACGGCGTAATCGCCGCTGGCCGACAGCATCTCGGCGATCATCGCCCCAATGTGGCCGGCGCCGATGATGGCGATATCGCGCATGTTTCCCCTCCTGATGATTCGCCTTTCATTCTTAAGGAGGCCAGGACGAATCCTAGTCGCCAAAGCGCTGACGCAAAGGCTAGAGTTCGGCGTTCCGATTGCAGATTTCGGCGGATCGACGATGGACGACACCGACCAGAAACTGATCGCGGCGCTGCGGGAAAACGCGCGCCTGTCCACCGCCGAACTTGGCCGGCGGCTGGACCTGTCGCGCACCACGGTGCAAAGCCGGATCGAGCGGCTGGAGCGGCGCGGTCCGATCGCCGGCTATACCGTGCGCCTGGCCGAGGATCACGAGCGCGGCGCGGTGCGGGCGGTGATCATGATCACCGTCCGGCCGAAGGAGGCCCGCGCGGTCGAGACCGCCCTGCGCGCCCTGCCCAGCGTGAGGTTGCTGCATTCGGTCAGCGGCGTGTTCGACATGATCGCCCATGTGGTCGCTGCCTCGACGGTGGAGATGGACCAGCTGGTCGATGACATCGGGGCCTTGGACGGGGTGGAGCGGACGACCTCGTCGATCATCCTGTCGACGCGGATCGAGCGGTAACCAATCTACCTTCTCCCCCTTGCGGGAGAAGGTATTGGAGTCGCCTGCCCACATGCACCTCGCCCACGCCAATCTCCTGATCTGGACCATCGCGGCGCTGGCGGCGGCGGGGGTGGTAATCCGCCCGTTCCGTCTGCCCGAGGCGGTTTGGGCCGTGGGCGGGGCGGCGCTGGTCACCGCCTTCGGCCTGCTGCCGCTCTCCGAAGCTATCGCTGGCGTCGCCAAGGGGCTGGACGTCTACCTGTTCCTGTTCGGCATGATGCTGCTGTCGGAAATCGGTCGGCGGGAGGGCCTGTTCGACGCCGTGGCGGCGTTTGCGGTCAACCACGCGGGCGGCTCGCCCCGGCGGCTGTTCCTGCTGATCTATGCGGCGGGGACCGTGATCACGGTGCTGATGTCCAACGACGCCGCCGCGGTCGTGCTCACCCCGGCGGTGTTCGCCGCCGCCAAGCGCGCCAAGACCGATCCCCTGCCCCATCTGTTCGCCTGCGCCCTGATCGCCAACGCCTCCAGCTTCGTGCTGCCGATCTCCAACCCGGCGAACCTGGTGCTCTACGCCGGCCAGATGCCGCCGTTGGCCCAGTGGCTGGCGAGCTTCGCCCTGCCCTCGGCGGCGGCGATCCTGACCACCTTCGTCGCGCTGCGCTGGGTCGAGCGCGACCGGCTTGCCAGCCCCTGCGAGCGCGAGGTCGAGCAGCCGCGCTTGACGCGAGGAGGATGGACCGCGGTCGCCGGGTTGGGCGCCACCATCGTCGTGCTGCTGTCGGTCTCGGCGCTGGACCAGCCGTTGGGCCTGCCCACGGCGATCATGGGCGCCCTGACGATGGCCGTGGTCTGCCTGACCAGCCGGACGTCGCCCGCGCCGATCCTGAAAGGCGTGTCCTGGCTGGTCCTTGCCCTGGTCGCGGGCCTGTTCGTGCTGGTCGAGGCTCTGGCGAAGACGGGAGTGATCGCCGCCCTCGGCTCGACCCTCGCCCAGGCGTCGCAGGCCAACGCCGCATCGGCGGCCTGGAGCGCCGGCGGCCTGCTGGCCCTTGCCTGCAATCTACTCAACAACCTGCCGGCCGGCCTCATGGCCAGCGCCGCCGCCGCCCAGGCCCATGCGCCGCGTGGTGTGGTTGACGCCCTGCTGATCGGCGTCGATCTGGGACCAAACCTGTCGGTCACCGGGTCTCTGGCCACCATCCTGTGGCTGGCCGCCATCCGCCGCGAAGGCGAGGACGTCGGCTTTTGGCGGTTCCTGAAGGTCGGCGTCGTGGTGACTCCGCCGGCTTTG
>Ga0302314_10010386_pt1 | contig 16299 bp, 12 predicted proteins | sample III_Palsa_N2_3_FD_200533 | JGI IMG/M metagenome (GOLD analysis project Ga0302314, IMG submission 200533) | Peat permafrost microbial communities from Stordalen Mire near Abisko, Sweden - III_Palsa_N2_3 | ecosystem: Environmental > Terrestrial > Soil > Palsa > Peat permafrost | place: Sweden... | reverse complement strand
ATGGCTGCACGTATCGGCGAAGGGCACGAACCCGCTGCACCTCGACGACGGCACCGTGCTCGACGAAACCCTGTTCGATCGCGCGTTGCTGTCGCTGCCGTCGAAACTTGCCGCCGAACAGAAATTGCCCGGCGCGGCGCGCATCGACGAAGCGATTGCATTGCTCGACTGCCTGACCGAATCGCAGACGCTGGCCCCGTTCCTGACGGTGCCTGCCTATCTGCGTCTTGCGTGATGTTGTGTTGCCAGTGACTCCAACGATGTTCAAACCAGCAGGGGACCATGCCATGAAAAGCCTTCCGACCGCCGAACAAATCAGATTCGACTGGACCAACAGCGCGCGTTGGAAAGGCGTCACCCGACCGTACAGTGCCGAGGAAGTCGTACGCCTGCGCGGGACGATTTCGATAGAGCATTCGCTTGCAAAGCTGGGCGCGGACAAGTTCTGGAAGTCGCTCAACAGCAGCGAGTTCGTTGGCGCACTCGGTGCGCTGACCGGCAACCAGGCGATGCAGCAGGTCAAGGCCGGCCTCAAGGCGATCTACCTGTCCGGCTGGCAGGTCGCTGCCGATGCGAACCTCGCCGGCGAGATGTATCCGGACCAGTCGCTGTATCCCGCGAATTCGGTGCCGCAGGTCGTCAAGCGCATCAACAACACGCTGCTGCGCGCGGACCAGCTCAATCATGCCGAAGGCAATGACGACACCGACTGGCTGCAGCCGATCGTCGCCGACGCCGAGGCCGGATTCGGCGGCGTGCTCAATGCGTTCGAACTCATGAAGGCGATGATCGAAGCTGGCGCCGCCGCGGTGCACTTCGAGGACCAGCTTGCTTCGGTGAAGAAGTGCGGCCACATGGGCGGCAAGGTGCTGGTGCCGACCCGCGAGGCCGTGGACAAGCTCGTCGCCGCGCGGCTCGCGGCCGACGTGATGGGCGTGCCGACCCTGATCATTGCGCGCACCGACGCCGAGGCCGCCGATCTGCTGACCTCCGATGTCGACGCGAACGACACGCCGTTCCTCACCGGCGAGCGCACCGTAGAGGGCTTCTACAAGACCAGGCCGGGCATTGACCAGGCGATTTCGCGCGGTCTTGCCTACGCGCCGTACGCGGATCTGGTCTGGTGCGAAACCGGCAAGCCGGACCTCGCCTATGCGAAGAAGTTCGCCGCTGCGATCCACGCGAAGTACCCGGGCAAGCTGCTCGCCTACAACTGCTCGCCGAGCTTCAACTGGAAGAAGAACCTCGACGACGCGACCATCGCATCGTTCCAGAAGCAACTCGCGGCGATGGGCTACAAGTTCCAGTTCATCACCCTCGCCGGCTTCCACGCGTTGAACTATTCGATGTTCAACCTGGCGCACGGCTACGTGCGCAACCAGATGAGCGCGTTCGTCGAACTGCAGGAGGCCGAGTTCGCTGCTGCCGATCGCGGGTTCACCGCGGTCAAGCATCAGCGCGAGGTCGGGACTGGCTATTTCGACTCGGTCACGCAGACGATCCAGGGCGCGCTGTCGTCCACGGTCGCGCTCAAGGGCTCGACCGAGGAGGAGCAGTTCCACGATCACGAGCAGGAACCGCAATCCGCAGTTGCATGATCGAACGCCGGTCCGCGCGCAGGATCTGCGCGCGGATCAACGCGATGTCGACGTTGCTGCACGCGTGAATGCGGCGGAGCGTTGGATCTGTTTGTGCAGTCGCGCCGGATGTCAGCGCGCGCGGAGGATGCCGCGCGGCAATGGCTCAGGCCGCAACCGGCGCGCCGCGCCGATCCATTTGCCGATAGCCGATCGCCTCGGACAGATGCGCTGTCGCGATCGCATCGCTGCCGGCGAGGTCCGCAATCGTCCGGGCCATGCGCAGGATGCGATGGGTGCCGCGCGCGGAAAGTTGCAACGCATCAATCGCACGTTCCAGCAGCGCTTGATCCGGTGACGTGAGTCGGCAGATGTTTTCGGTCTCGCGCTGGCCGAGGCGCGCGTTGGACTTGCCGCTGCGTTTCAATTGCACGTTGTGCGCCCGGACCACGCGTTCGCGCACGACCGCCGATGCTTCACCCTGCGGCGCGTCCGGGCGCAGTTCGCCATGCGACAGTCGCGTCACGCTCACATGCAGGTCGATGCGGTCGAGCAATGGCCCTGATAGTTTTGCGCGGTAGCGTGCGATCTGCTCGAACGTGCAGCGGCAACGCCCCGACGCATCACCTGCCCAACCGCACGGGCAAGGATTCATCGCAGCAACGAGCTGGAAGCGCGCCGGAAATTCGGCCTGGCGCGCCGCACGAGAGATGCTCACGCGTCCGGATTCCATCGGCTCGCGCAATACGTCGAGGGTGTGTCGGTCCCATTCCGCGAGCTCGTCGAGAAACAGCACGCCGTGATGCGCGAGCGAGATTTCGCCCGGGCGCGGATCGGCACCGCCGCCGACCAGCGCGACCGCACTCGCGGTATGGTGCGGCGAACGATACGGCCGCTGCTTCCAGCGCGCGAGATCGACACCGCGACCGCTGACCGAGCCGATCGCTGCGGTCTCCAGCGCTTCGGCTTCGAGCATCGGTGGCAGGATGCCCGGCAGTCGCGTGGCGAGCAGGGTCTTGCCACAGCCTGGCGGCCCGATCAGCAACAGATGGTGGGCACCGGCCGCGGCGATCTCCAGCGCGCGACGCGCATGCCCCTGGCCGCGCACATCGGCGAGATCGGGACCGTCGTGCGTTTCGATCACCGGCTTGGCGACAGCTTCAGGCAACACCTTGGCGCCGCGCAGATGCGCGCAGATTTCCAGCAAGGTGCGCGCGGTGCGTGCGTCCACGCCGGATACCAGCGCGGCCTCGGCGCCGTTGCCCAAGGGCAGGAACAGCGCGCGACCATCGGCGGTGGCAGCGAGCGCGGCAGGCAGCACGCCATCGACCGCGCGCAATTCGCCGGTCAGCGCAAGCTCCCCGAGGAATTCGCAACGCGCGAGCTGGTCCGTCGGGATCTGGCCTGTCGCGGCGAGGATGCCCAGCGCAATCGGCAAATCAAATCGCCCGCCGTCCTTGGGCAGGTCAGCCGGCGCGAGGTTGACGGTGACCCGGCGTTGCGGAAATTCGAACTGGGCGTTCTGGATCGCCGCGCGGACGCGATCCTTGCTCTCGCGCACCGCCGCTTCCGGCAATCCGACGATCGTCATGATCGGCAGGCCACCGGACAGATGCACCTCGACCCGCACCGCTGGCGCGCACACGCCTTCGCGGGCGCGGCTGTGGACCAGCGCCAGAGTCATCGGTGGTGGCCGGGAGGCTTAGTGGTTCGGACCGGTCAGCGCGTCAATCCGCGCCTCGACCAGCAGCAGCATGTTCTCGACCAGTTCGAGTTTCTCGCGTGTGCGCAGCAGCACCGCGCGCTGCACGTCGAATTCCTCGCGCGTCACCAAATCCAGCTTGCCAAGGCCGACCTGCAGGGTCGAGCGGAAATTCTTCTGCAGATCGCCCGATGCCTCGCGCACACCGGGTGGAATCAGGTCGTTCAGGCGACGGGCAAGGTCGTCGACGGATTTGAGATCGATCATCGTTTTCCCCAATGGTTACCGGACAACAGTCTCGCCCTGGCGCAACGTTGGCGCCGTCGGAGAACCCGGCGAAGGCTTGTAGGAATTTTCCTACATCCGGATGAACGGCGCATGTCGATCCGGGAGGACGGCATCTCCGCCGGTCGTTCAGACTCCGTTGCATTGCGCGTGCCGCTACACTCTGCCCTGATCTGCCGCGCAGCGGAGCGCATCGCATGAAAATGGTCATGGCCATCATCAAGCCGTTCAAGCTCGACGACGTGCGCGAGGCGCTGTCCGAGGCCGGCGTCAACGGCATCACCGCGACCGAGGTCAAGGGTTTCGGTCGCCAGAAAGGCCACACCGAGCTGTACCGCGGTGCCGAATACGTCGTCGACTTCCTGCCCAAGATCAAGCTCGAAGTTGCAGTCGCCGACGACCAGGCCGAGCGCGTCGTCGAGGCGATCATGCAGGCCGCAGGGACCGGCAAGATCGGCGATGGCAAGATCTTCGTGTACGACCTCGACCGCGTGGTACGGATCAGGACGGGCGAGCTGGATGGGGATGCGCTGTAGGAACGATGCGCCGTCCGCACCGGGCTGCGGTTCGGATTGACCGCACGCAACGTCCGATATACGCCGACAGCTGGTGTCCTGTCTCACAAGTACAATTGCCAAATTCCGGTGTCTTTCGCCGCGATCCTGCGTTGCTGCTCGTCGCCGTACTCCCAGTACGTCTCCTCGCAGCGCCTTGTCTCGCAGCGAAAGCCATCCGGAATTGCCTCAACGGTACTTATGAGACAGGACACTGGAAATTCGATGAGTCGATTACCCGGTCTGGACCTGCTTCGTGCCATCGCGATCGCGTGGGTGATGCTGTTCCACTCTTTCGTCGTCGGCGGCCTCGGCGACAACTTCGACTGGCTGTCGCGGTTCGGGTGGATGGGCGTGGACCTGTTCTTCGTGCTGAGCGGCTTCCTGATCGGCTCGCAGGTGCTCAAGCCGCTGGCGCGTGGCGAGCCGTTGGGGTTCGGCGACTTCTACCTGCGTCGCGCATTCCGCATCCTGCCGGCGTTCCTGGTCGTGCTGGCGCTGTACCTGGCTATGCCAGAGTTTCGCGAAGCGCCCGGCATGCAGCCGTGGTGGCAGTTCGCAACGTTCACGGTCAATTTCCTGATCGACTATGGCCACAACAAGGCGTTTTCGCATGCGTGGTCGTTGTGCGTGGAGGAGCACTTCTATCTGCTGTTCCCGCTGCTGGCGTGGGGGCTGACACGGCGCCCTTCGGCGGCGAAGTTCGTCTGCGTCTGCGTCGCGATCGTGCTGGCGGGGATCGCGATCCGCACCTGCGTCTGGGTGTTCGACATGGCGCCCGCGCGCGGGGTTGGAAACATTGGGCGCAGCTTCGACCGGCGCTTCATCGAAGACATGTACTACCCGACCTGGAATCGCCTCGACGGCTTGCTCGCGGGCGTCGTGCTCGCCACGATCAAGATGTTCCGCCGGCCATTGTGGGATCGCCTGCAGGCCAGAGCGAACATCGCCCTGGTCGCCGGACTTGCGGTGGTGGGCCTGGCGATCTGGCTGTTCCAGGATCGCGTCGGGCTGATCGGAAATTCCATCGGCTGGCCGATCCTGTCGGCGGGGCTCGGGCTGCTGGTCTTCGCTGGCGCGGGCACGCGCAGCTGGATCGGTCGCTGGCGCGTGCCCGGAGCCGGTTGGCTCGCGTTGATCTCCTACAGCCTGTACCTCGTGCACAAACCCGTGTACCACATGGTCAACGACGCGTTCGGTGCGCAACTGCAAGGTCGCGGTGTGGTCGCGTTCGCGGCCTATGCGGCCGCGGCCCTGCTCGCGGGCGCATTGCTGCATTACGCGATCGAGCGGCCTTTCCTGCAACTGCGCGATCGTTTCGCCAGACGGCAGCCCGATCTGGCCACTGCAGCGGCGCTATGACCAGCGCTGCTGTGACCAGGGCTAGAGCGGGCGCTTTACACTCCAGTCCCTGCAGCCGAGAGCGGGAGTCGCTGTGACCGAAACAACACGGGTAACCGGACAACCGGCTGCGACAGGTGCGGCGCTGGCATCCGGAGCGCGCCTGGGCCCGTGGCGCGTGCTGCGCCTGCTCGGTCGCGGCGGCATGGGCGAGGTATACCTCGCCGAGCGTGGCGACGCGAGTTTCGACAAGCAGGTTGCGCTCAAACTCGTGCATGGCGTGATGACGCCAGCCGCGCGCCAACGCTTCGCCGACGAGAAGGAGGCGTTGGCACGACTCGAGCATCCGCATATCGCGCGAATGATCGATGCCGGCGAAAGCGAGCTCGGATGGCCGTACCTGGTCATGGAATACATCGATGGCAAGCCGCTCGACGAAGCGGTCGCTGGCCACCCGGTCGAGTTCATTCTGAACACCTTCCTGCAGGTCTGCGATGCGCTGGCCTACGCGCACCGGCAGCTCGTGCTGCATCGGGACATCAAGCCGAACAACATCCTCGTCGATCGCGACGGACAGGCCAAGCTGCTGGATTTCGGAGTCGCCAAGCTGCTGCAGTCGGCCGAGGAGGCCGAGGAATCGCGCACCGTCGAGCGCGCGTACACGCCGGACTATGCGAGTCCCGAGCAGGTGTTCGGACGCCCGATCGGCGTGGCCAGCGACGTGTATTCGCTTGGCGTGCTGTTGTATCGACTGCTGACGGGCGTATCGCCCTATCGCGTCGATGCCGGCGACACTGCGGCACTGGTGCATGCGCTCACCGATGTACCGATCGTGCCGCCGAGTCGGGCGGTGCTGACCGATGCCGGCGCGCAGACGTCCGAACTGCGCAAGCGCTCGCGGCAACTCGCGGGCGATCTGGATACGGTGTTGTTGAAGGCGTTGCAGAAGTTGCCCGAGCGACGCTACCCGAGCGTCGATGCGTTCGCGGAGGATCTGCGGCGTTTCCTTGCGCACCAGCCGATCCACGCGCGACCGGATGCGTTCTGGTATCGGGCGCGCATGTTCGTGCGCCGCAATACGGTCGGCGTGGTTGCAGGCGTGGCAGTGTTGCTGGCGGTCGTCGGGGGGCTCGCGTCAAGCCTTTGGCAGGCGCATCTCGCGTACCAGCAGCGCGCACTGGCGGAGCGTCGTTTCGAGGACGTGCGAGGTCTTGCGCACGCGATGATCTTCGACCTCAACGATGCGCTGGTGAAACTGCCCGGCTCCACCAGGGCGCGCGCGTTGCTGGTGCATGAGGCTCTAACGTATCTGCGTCGACTCGGGAGCGAGCAGGACGCGTCGGCGCCACTTCGCCGCGAACTCGCAGCGGCTTGGTTGCGTGTCGGTGACGTACAGGGCGGCATGACCACGAATCTGGGCGACGTGCAGGGGGCGTTGAAAAGCTACGCGCAGGGAAGGCTTCAAAGCGAGAGCCTGCTGCGACTGGACCCGCATGATCGCGATGCCCAGACGACGTATGTCGATATCCTTCTGCGCCAGGCCGACGCCCAGTACCAGAGCAATGCGCTGGCCGATTCGCAAGAGACGTACCAGCTGGCATTGAAGGAGTCGTTTGTACTGGCCGCAATGGGCAGCCCCAACGGCGCAATTTGTATTGCACGTGCGCAGGAAGGGTTGGGCAATGTGATGTTCTGGACCAACAAGCTCGATGCGTCGCTGCGCGATTACCAGCAGGCGCAGGCGACGATCGAGCGCGACGGGCCAACCAGGGATCCGCGCACCTACGTGATCTTCATCGCCCAGCTCGAACAGGAGCGCGGTTATACCGAAAGCTGGCTCAATCACCCGCTGCAGGCGCGCGACCTGCTGCGGCAAAGCATCGCACGCGCGCAGACATGGGTACAGGCGCATCCCGACGACCTGCCGGCCTTTCGCTTGCTCGCTTTCTCGTGGATGGAGCTCGGCGACTGCATGGCCAAGCTCCCGGACAAGCAGCCGGTGGTGGATGCCTATATCAAGTACCGAGGCATGGTGGCGCAACTGGCCGCGCGCGATCCGTCCGACGTGATCGCGCGACGCCAGCTCGCACTCGGCGACCAGAAACTGGGCGACGCGTATTTCGATGTGCACCACAACGACCTTGCGCTGGCGAGTTACCAGAAGGCGCGCGATGTCGAGCAGGCAATCGCCGCGCACGATGCGAGTGATGACGACACACGCGGTGACCTGGCACAGACCTGGTACGACATCGGCGCGACCCAGAAGCAGCTCGGTGACCGGGCTTCGGCTGAGGCCGCGTATCGCGAATCGATTGTGTTGCGGCAGTCGTTCGTGAACCAGGATCCGCATGCTGCGATGTTGCGTCGCGACCTCGCCGAGGTGCAGGCCAGTCTGGCCGACGTCTTGACCGATCCGCGGGATGCCTGCCGTTATTGGCTCACCAGTGATGCGACATTGCAGCAGCTTGTGACCGAAGGAAGTGCGCCGCCTTCCGACAAGGAGACCATCGCCAAAGTCCATCAGAGCGCGGCGGCTTGTCGCTGATGCGCGGATCGACCCGCGGTACCGAAGCGCTGGAAAACACGGACCGGAAGTCGTCATTATCATGTGCATGTGATTGAGCAGCCGCGTCGCTCGGCCAAAAAACAGGCGGCACCCTGGAGATTGCATTGAACGATTCGACCCACGTCCTTAACGCAGGCCCGGTTGCCGCACTGGAGCTGGAAGCGGGTGCGCGCATCGGGGCGTGGCGGGTGCTGCGCGTGATCGGTCGTGGCGGCATGGGTGAGGTCTATCTGGCCGAACGCGCCGATGCGAGCTTCAACAAACAGGTCGCGATCAAGCTCGTGCAGGGCATGCTCACCCCGACCGCGCGCGCACGCTTCGACGCCGAGAAGCAGGCGCTCGCAAGGCTTGAACATCCGCACATCGCGCGTCTGATCGACGCAGGCGAGACCGACGCCGGCTGGCCCTATCTGGTCATGGAATATGTCGACGGCATGCCGATCGACCACTATCTGGCCGACCGTGGCGTCGATGACGTGCTGACGGTCTTCCTGCAGGTTTGCGATGCGGCTGCCTATGCGCACAGACAACTCGTGCTGCATCGTGACATCAAGCCCAGCAACATCCTCGTCGATGGCGAAGGCAACGCGAAACTGCTGGATTTCGGTATCGCGAAGCTGCTGCAGTCGACCGATGGCGCCGAGGATTCGCACACCGTGGAGCGCGCGTACACGCCCGAGTACGCAAGCCCCGAACAGGTGTTCGGGCGTCCGATCGGGGTCGCGAGCGACATCTATTCCCTTGGCGTATTGCTGTATCGGCTCCTGACCGGTGTCCCGCCATACACCTTCGAGCCAGGCGACACCGCGGGGCTCGTGCGGATGCTGAGCCAGGACACCATCGTCGCACCGAGTCGCGCCATCCTCGGGGAGACCGTGCAGTTCGGCGGCCCGCGTCGTCGCCGTTCGCGTCTGCTCGTTGGTGATCTCGACACCATCGCGCGCACCGCCCTGAAAAAGCAGCCGGAACGCCGCTACGCGAGCGCGGACGCGTTCGCCGAGGACATCCGTCGCCATCTCGCGCACGAACCAATCCGTGCCCAGCCGGACTCGCTGCGCTATCGCGCGCAAAAGTTCCTGCGGCGCAATGCGCTCGCAGTCGCAGCGACGATTGCGGTGTCGCTCGCATTGATCGGTGGCCTCGTGGCGAGCGTATGGCAGGCGCGCATCGCCGAACAGGAGCGGCAACGCGCCGAGCAGCGCTTCGAGGACGTGCGCGGACTTGCCCACGCAATGCTCTACGACCTCAACGACGAACTCGCGAAACTGCCCGGATCGACCAGCGCACGCAAGATGCTGGTGCAGGAGGCGCTGGTCTATCTGCAGAAACTCAGTGCGGAGAACAATACTTCGGCGCCACTTCGGCGCGAAATCGCTGCCGCGTGGCTGCGTGTGGGCGACGTGCAGGGCGAGCCTGGCATGCCTAATCTCGATGATCTGCGGGGTGCTCTTGCCAGCTATGGGCGGGCGACGACGATCGTCGATTCCATCTTGCGCGCAGCGCCCGGCGATCGTGAGGCGCGCGTGCTGCAGGCACAAATCCTGTTGCACCGCGCGGATGTACTGTTCCAGACGTTTGCGCTTGCCGATGCCGATGCGGCGTATCGCAAGGATGTGACGTTGTGGACGCAACTGCGCGCCCTGGGTGAGCGCGATGCGGGTCCAGGACTCGCGATGGACCAGATCGGCATCGGCAATGTGCTGTACTGGGGCAACAAGAAAGAACAGGCGCTGCAGTATTTCAAGCTCGCGCAGACCACGATGGAGGCTGCAGGCCCAGTCCGTGGGCAGTTGTCCTATGGATTGTTTCTGAGCGGGAACGAAATCCAGCAGGGAGAAGTCCTGGACTGGCTCGGGCGCAATGAGGAAGCGCGCACTGCAATCCGCCACGCGCTGGCTCGACTGCAGGCACTGCAGCAGGCCAACCCCGACCATCCGAACATCCGTCACCTGGTCGCGGAAGCCTGGATGAAGCTCGCCGAGAACAGTTACGACCTGAAGGACAAGACGCCGGTACTCACGGACTGTGAAAACGCGCGCGCGATATTCGCGGCCGAAGTCGCTGCCGATCCGGCGGACATGCGCGCCAAGCGGCTGCTTGCGCTGAGCGAACAGGAAATCGGCGACGCGCTGGTCGATCTCAAGCGTTACGATGAGGCCCTGGCCCGTTACCACGCCGCGCTGGAGAGCCAGCAGGAAGTGGCCGCGCACGAACCGCGCGACGAAGGCATACGCCAGGACCTTGGGAACACCTGGTACGGAATTGCGGCGTTGTATCAGGACCGGGATCGGGTCGATCTTGCCGTTGATGCATTCCGGCAGACGGTCGCCATTCGGCAGAAACTGGTGGACCAAAGCCCGAATGCAACCGCGCTGCGTCGCGATCTCGCGCAGGCGTTGCTCAATCTTGCCGCCGAAGTGCGCGACCCGAAGGAGTCCTGTCGCACGTGGAAAGCCAGTGATGCGCTTTGGCAACCGATCCTGAAGTCAGGTGAGGCGTCGCCGACCGATCTGGATGACATCGGAACGGCCCACAAAGCTGCGGCTGCCTGCCACTGAGCCGGACGTCAGTCGCGCAGCGCTGCGGCAACGAAAGGTGGTGTCGCGAGCGCTCCGCGATGCACGTCGGCACTGTAGTACCTGGTGGCGAAAGTCTTCGCTTTGGCGTCGTCCGCGCGGAACGTGTCCAATGCTTCGCCCTTGCGCGCCAGCGTGCAGCTCCACCAGCCGGTCGGATAACACGGCTGCGGAAACGGCAAGGTGCAGAACGTCGTGAAACCCGCAGCGCGCATCGCATCGCGCATGTCGTTGATCAGTTGCAGAAGCGCGAGCGGGGATTCGCTCTGCTGTACCAGGATGCCGCCAGGGCGCAACGCACGCAGGCAGTTCGCATAGAACGCCTGGTTGAACAAGCCCTCGGCCGGGCCGACCGGATCGGTGGAGTCCACGATCACCACATCGATCGATGCGGGCGCCGCGTTCTTCATGAAGGCGATGCCGTCGTCGAACATCACCGTCGCGCGTGGATCGCCATTGGACTCGCACAGCTCCGGGAAATACGTCTCCGCCATGCGCGTGACCTGCTCGTCGATGTCGCATTGCACCGCCGTGCGCACGCCCGGATGCTTGAGCACTTCGCGCAAGGTGCCGCAGTCGCCGCCACCGATGATCACCACGTCCTTCGGATCGGCATGGGTGAACAGCGGCGCATGCGCCATCATCTCGTGGTAGAAGAAATTGTCGCGCGTGGTCAGCATGATCGCGCCATCGATCACCATCAGCTTGCCCCAGTCGGTGGTGTCCCAGATCTCGATTTTCTGGAACTCGGACTGCACTTCGGCGAGCTTGCCGGTCACCCGGAACCCGATCGATGAGCCGGTGATCGCGAAATCCTCGCGGAACCACGTCGGTGTTGCGATGCCCATCAGCATTCCAGGAAAGTAGGTAGTCGAGGCCGCATTGTAAGGGATGCCGCTGCAAGGCTCGTGACAGTGCTTCTCGCTGTCATCGTGCCGGAAGCCCGTGGCGCTACAATGCGCGCCTTGTCTGAGGAGCCGCGCATGCCCAGTTGGAACATCGATCGCGCAAGGCGCACGTATTCCATCGCGCATTGGGGCGACGGCTACTTCGACGTGGACAGCGCCGGTCGCATCGCGGTCAATCCGAATGGCGCGGGCGGCGCGAGCATTGCACTTCCCGAAGCGGTGGACCGCGCGCTCGCCGACGGAATGAAACTGCCGCTGCTGCTGCGCTTCTCCGACATCCTCGGCGATCGTCTGCGTCGACTGCAGGGCGCGTTCGCGCGCGCGATGGAAGAATTCGACTATGCCGGCGGCTACGCCGCGATCTATCCGATCAAGGTCAACCAGCATCTGGGCGTTGCCGGCGAACTGGTCGCGCATGGCCGCGAAGGCTTCGGCCTCGAAGCTGGCTCCAAGCCCGAACTGATGGCGGTGCTCGCGTTGTCGAAGCCGGGCGGCATCGTGGTCTGCAACGGCTACAAGGATCGCGAATACATCCGCCTCGCATTGATCGGTCGCAAGCTCGGCCTGCAGACCTACATCGTGATCGAGAAAGCGTCCGAGCTCGCGTACGTGATCGCCGAAGCCAAGGCGCTCGACGTGAAGCCGGGTCTTGGCGTGCGCATGCGGCTCGCATCGCTGGGTGCTGGCAAGTGGCAGAACAGCGGCGGCGACAAGGCCAAGTTCGGACTGTCGCCGCGGCAACTGCTGGACCTCGTCGACGAACTTCGGCAGGCGGGCCTCGCCGATTGCCTCGAACTGCTGCACTTCCACATGGGCTCGCAGATTTCCAACGTGCACGACATCGCGAACGGGATGCGCGAGGCGACGCGTTATCTCGTCGAGGTCAGCAAGCTCGGCTGCGCGATCCGCTACATGGATGTCGGCGGCGGTCTCGGCGTCGACTACGAGGGCACGCGTTCGCGCAGTTTCTGCTCGATCAACTACGGGCTTGATCAGTACGCGGCGAACATCGTGCAGCCGCTTGCCGAGGCGTGCGCCGAGCATGGGCTGAAGCAACCGATGGTGCTGACCGAATCCGGTCGCGCGCTGACCGCGCACCATGCGGTGCTGGTCGCGAACGTGTCCGAAGTCGAGAGCGCTCCCGAAGGTGCGGTACCGCCATCACTTGCGGGCGAGCCGGCCGTCATCCGCCACCTGCGCGAGATCCACGAGGCGCTCGACGAGCGTCCCGCGCTGGAACTGTTCCATGAGGCGCAACACCACCACCTCGAAGGCCAGACGCTGTACGCGCTCGGCCACATCGGGCTGCTGGATCGCGCGCGCATCGACGATCTTTTCTACGCGATTGCGCACAGCGTGCGCACGCGCTTGAGCTTCGACGAGAAAACCCATCGCGCGGTCCTCGACGAACTCGACGAGCGCCTGGTGGACAAGTACTTCGTGAACTTCAGCGTGTTCGAGTCGGTGCCCGATATCTGGGCGATCGACCAGGTGTTTCCGATCGCGCCGATCGCGCGGCTGACCGAAGAGCCCACCCGGCGCGGCGTGATCGCCGACCTGACCTGCGATTCCGACGGCCGCATCGACACCTATGTCGACGATGGCGCGCTCGACAGTTCACTGCCCTTGCATCCGCTGCGCCATGGCGAAAGTTACCGGCTCGGAATCTTCATGGTCGGCGCCTATCAGGACACGCTTGGCGATATCCACAACCTGTTCGGCGACACCGACGCGGTGAATGTGCGGCTGACCGACGCTGGCTTCAGCTTCGAGCGTTCGCGCCGTGGCGACACCTCGGACGTGATGCTGGATTACGTCGGCTACGACCTGGCGAAGTTGCGTGCCGAATATCAGCACAAGATCGATGCGGCAAACCTGCCTGCCGATGAAGCGCAGCGGATGCACGCGGCCCTCGAAGCGGGACTTACCGGTTACACCTATCTTGCGGATGAGTCGCAGAGCTGAGCGATTTCCACAAGTTCAGTCGCCCCATTTTGTCATCCTGACGGCAGCGAAGGATCCGCTTGATTGCCCAGGCAGGCGAGATCCTTCGCTGCGCTCAGGATGACAACGTGCTGCCGAAGGGGGCGTTTCGACTCAAGTGTCGCGGTGGATCTGGAACCCCGCAAACGACTGGCTGACCGGCATCATCTCCAACTGGTTGACGTTCAGATGCGGCGGCAGCGTCGCGATCCACCACAGCGTCTCGGCGATGTCCGCGGGTGTGATCGGATGCGCGCCCTGGTACAGCTTGTCCGACGCGGCCTGGTCGCCTTGCGTGCGCACGAGAGTGAATTCGGTCTCGGCCATGCCCGGCTCCAGCGCGGTCACGCGCACACCACTGCCGTGCAGGTCGGCGCGCAGGTTCAGCGAGAACTGCGTCACGAAAGCCTTGCTCGCGCCGTACACGTTGCCGCCGAGATAGGGATAGTGCGCGGCTGTCGAACTCACGTTGATGATCGCGCCACGACGGGACATCAATGCCGGCAACAGTGCGCGCGTGAGGGTGACCAGCGCGGTGATGTTGGTGTCGATCATCGTGCGCCAGTCGTCGAGGCTCGCACTCTGTGCGGGTCCAGTGCCCATCGCGAGGCCGGCGCTGTTGATGAGCAGATCGATCTCGCGGAAACCATCGGGCAACCCGGCGATCGCCGCATTCATTGCATCGGCATCGCGGATATCGAACGCTGTCGCGTGCACGCGATCCGCGCCGAGTTCGTCGCGCAATGCATCGAGCCGATCGCTGCGACGGCCGCTGGCGATCACCTGCCAGCCACCTTCGACGAAACGTTTCGCGGCGGCGCGTCCGAAGCCGGAGGTCGCGCCGGTGATCCATGCGGTCTTGGTCATACAGTGTCCCTGGGGGCGCGTCTTGCCAACGACGCACGGCACGCCAGTGTAAACGTGCACATCGTCCGCGCGCATCCGGATGGAACTCCAGCACGAGCCAGCCGGTTGTTGAAAAAGGCCTGCTGGTGCATCGTGTCGGCGTCGTGGTTACACGAGCGAGCAATGCCCAGGTCCCGTTCCACCTCATCACGCACTGCGGCCCTCCGCCGCGCCGCGCGTCGAAAGCCGTCGGGCACCACGCTGGTGATGCTCGGCACCGGAATGCCGCGCCCCGATCCGGAATGCTTCGGTCCCGCGACCGCTGTCGTTTACGACGATCGCGTGTTCCTGTTCGATGCGGGCGCCGGGGTGATGCGCCGGATGGCCGCGGCAGGCCTGTCGATCCGCGGACCGGAGGCGGTGTTCATCACCCATCTGCACAGCGATCATACGCTCGGTTATCCGGACCTGATCCTCACGACCTGGGTGATGGGCCGTCGCACGCCGTTGCAGGCGTATGGGCCGGTTGGCCTGAAGAAGATGACCAAACACATCCTCGCCGCGTGGGACGAAGACATCCACGTGCGCATCGAAGGGCTGGAGCAGCAGACGACGACCGGCTACAAGGTCGCGGTGCACGAGTTCGACACGGGTGTGGTGTACGACAAGGATGGCGTGCGCATCACCGCGATTCCGGTGATCCACGGTTCCTGGAAACAGGCGTATGGGTTCCGCATCGACACGCCGGATCGCTCGATCGTGATTTCCGGCGACACCGTGCCGACCAATACCGTCCTCGACGCTGCGCGCGGCGTGGATGTGCTCGTGCACGAAGTCTATCCGCACTCCCAGGTCGAGCCGGAACTGCGCATCGGTGGCAAGACGTGGCCGAGCTACATGCGCGAGTTCCACACTTCCGACCTCGAGCTCGGTGCGCTCGCCGCGCAGGCCCAACCCAAGCTGCTGGTCCTGCATCACATCGTGCGCCATCACGTGGATGACGATGCTTTGCTGGAGTCGATTCGCGATGCAGGATTTGAGGGCGACGTGGTGATCGCTCGCGACCTGGATCGGTTTTAGCAGCGGCTTTCGCAACAACCTGTCAGGCGGACATGACGCGCTTTCGACAGCGTGACCAGTATTGCCTGCGCGCCGTCAACCGTGATCCGGTGAACATTCCGTCATGTCGGCGCAAGCGTGCGGCAAGTGGCCGCCCTGCATGCTGTGTTGACCAGCCAGCCGACTGATGCGGCAGGTGTCGCGCACGCGGTGGCGGGTGCGGGGATGGCTCTCATGACGGGACGGTTCCCGGCGATCGCGCGGATGTGTTCCATCGCCTGAGCGCAGTTTTCCATCTTCACGGTGACGCTATCGGTCTTCAGCATCGCGACATATGTCCTTGCCACGGCGATACATGTCTCCAGCGTCGCGACATAGATCTTCACCGCGGTGATACATGTCTCCAGCGTCGCGATAATTATCTTCACGGCGGAGATACACGTCTCCAGCGTGGCGATAGTTATTTTCACCGCTGCGATACATGTTTTCAGCGCCGTGATACATATCCGCAACGCTGCGACACACATTTTCACCGCGTTGACATATGTCTTGACCCTGGAGACATGTATCGTCACCGCAGCGACCCACGTCCTCAACCGCGAGACACCTATCCTCGCCAGCGCTGCGCGTGCCTCCTGGTCCGGCGAGAACCCAAGCCTTTCCTGCTGAGGTCCATCTTCACTTCACCCGAATCGCTACCGCCGGAAGACCGCCGCCCGCAAGCTTCTGCTTGGCCTGTTCAAGCTCGCTCGCGGTTGCGTAGGGGCCGAGGCGGACGCGGTGCATTTCGCCGGCGGGGGTTTGCACGACTTCGACACGACCGATCAGGCCGAGCATCGCGATGCGCGCCTTGAGGTCGTCGGCTTGTTTGTCGTTGCGGAATGCTCCGGCCTGCAGCAGAT
>Ga0302314_10010385_pt1 | contig 16299 bp, 19 predicted proteins | sample III_Palsa_N2_3_FD_200533 | JGI IMG/M metagenome (GOLD analysis project Ga0302314, IMG submission 200533) | Peat permafrost microbial communities from Stordalen Mire near Abisko, Sweden - III_Palsa_N2_3 | ecosystem: Environmental > Terrestrial > Soil > Palsa > Peat permafrost | place: Sweden... | reverse complement strand
CGCACCACGTTCCGGTGCGGCAGGGTGCGCCCGTCGTTCTCGCCCGCCTTGATGGGCACCTGCACGATGCGGGGATCGTAGCGGACCAGCCAGACGTCGGCGGGCCGGGCGGGGGCCGGACCGGCGCCGAGGCTGACCGCGCTGGGCTTCAGCGTCAGGGGTGGCCCGCCGGAGAGGGTCTGGCGGGCCGCCAGCGCCTCGATCTCCCCCTTGCGGGCGCCCACCACGTCGGCCTTGCCGTCGATCACCACCTGCGGCGTGAAGGGGCCGTCGTGGCCGAGGCTATGGGCGTAGGCGACCTGGCGGGCGGTGAACGCCGGCTGGGCGAAGGTGTCCTTCCAGCCGAGCTGGTCCCAGTAGGTGACCCCGAAGCTCAGGGTCAGGAGGTCGCTCCGGTCGCCGAGGGCGCGGACGTTGTCGTTGGCGGGCGGGCAGGAGGAGCAGCCCTGTCTGGTGAAGAGCTCCACCACCGTGAGCGGGCCGGCGGCGAGGGCGGCGGTCGCGGCGGGAATGGACAGGGCCAGCGCGGCGACGGCGGCCCCAAGGCGGATGACGGCGTTCGGTCTCATCATGACCTCCCTCGGTCGACGCCGCTTGGCCTTGATGGCCATGCGCCGCGACGAGCAGCAGTTCGCGGGGGCCGGCGAAGAGGTTACCGGCGATCTCGACATTCGGCGCAAGAAAAGGCGTGCGCCCCGGGCGGAGCCATGTAACCCCTCGGGGGCATGACACGTACTCGATGACAGTGAGATCGGGATCTTGATCGCCGCGGAGACGCAGCTGAGGGCCTTGATGCTCGCGTCGCTGGACGGCGACGCGCGGGCCTATCGACGCCTGCTCGACGCGCTCGGGATCGCGCTCCGTCTCTACTACCGGCGACGGCTCGGGTCGGCGGACGCCGCCGACGCGGAGGATCTGGTTCAGGACACGTTGATCGCCATGCACGCCCGCCGCGCCACCTACGATCCGGGACAGCCCCTGACCGCCTGGGTCTACGCCATCGCCCGCTACAAGCTGATCGACCATTACCGGCGCAACCGCCTGCGCCGCACCGTGCCGCTGGAGGACGCCGGCGCGATCTTCGCCGAGGACGAGAGCGCCGCGGCCCTGGCCCGGCTGGACCTCGGCCGCATGCTGGAGACCCTGCCCGAAGACACCCGCGGCCTGATCCGCGCCACCAAGGTCGAGGGCCGCTCAAACGCCGAGGCGGGGGGCGCCGCCGGCCTGACCGAGACCGCCGCCAAGGTGCGGGTGCATCGCGGCCTGAAGGCCCTCGCCGACCGTTTCGCCAAGGGAGGCGGCCATGCGGACCGATGAGCTGATCGCCGGCCTCTCCTTGGACCTGAAGCCGGTGCGGCGGGGCGTGCTCGAGGGGCTGCTGGGCGCGGGGCTCGTGGCGGGCGTGGTCGTGGCGGCGGGCGTGATGACGATGTGGCTGGGCGTCCGGCCCGACCTGCCGGCGGCCATGCGCGGCTCCGCCTTCTGGACGAAGGCCGCCTACACCGTCGCCCTCACGGCGGTGGGCTTCCTTCTGGTGGAGCGAGCGGGGCGGCCGGGGTCGCGCCTCCTGCCGACCGCGCTCCTGGCCCTCCTCGCCCTGGCCATCATCTGGTCCATCGGCGCCCTGCAGATGATGCACGCCCCGGCCGCGCAGAAGAGGAGCCTGTTCTTCGGCGCCTCCTACACTGTCTGCCCGCGCAACATCCTGATGCTGTCCCTACCGATCCTCGTGGGCGTGGCGCTGGCCCTGCGCAGGATGGCGCCGACCCGGCCCATGCTGGCGGGGGCGGCGGCGGGGCTCTTGGCCGGGGCGGCGGGAGCGTCGGTCTATGGCCTGCACTGCCCGGAGACCTCGGCCATGTTCGTGGCCTTCTGGTACAGCCTCGGCATCCTCCTGACCGGCGCGGTCGGCGCCATCGGCGGCAAGGTGCTGCTGCGCTGGTAGGGCATATGATCTTGGCCATGGGCGGCCGACGCCCGCGCCGTCATCAGGAGGAGGACGCATCATGACCGGTTCCATCGATCCGACACGGGCGCAGTTCGACGCCTTCAAGGCGCTGCCCAGGGATCAGCCGATCCAGATGCTGAACCTCGTCAGGATGAAGGCCCTGGCCGACTATCCCGAAGGCCATCCCAACCACGGCCAGGGCATGACGGGCCTCGACGCCTACCGCGCCTATGGCCGCGAGAGCGCCGCCCTGTTCAAGGGCGTCGGCGGGCGCCAGATCTGGGCCGGCAAGCCCGAGGCGGTGGTGACGGGCCCGGACGGCGAGCGGTGGGACCTGGCCTTCATCGCCGAATATCCCGACGCCGGCGCCTTCCTGGCCATGGTCACCAACGCCGAGTACCGCGAGTGGGTGAAGCACCGGCAGGCGGCGGTGGAGGATTCGCGCCTGATCCGCCTCGCCCCCGTCACGCCGGGCGAGGGGTTCGGGGAATAGACGGGTCCAGGAAGGCGGTCAGCTGCAGCCAGGCCGCCCGCTTGGTCTCGAACGGGGCGGTGTAGGCCGGGCTGCTCGACGGCAGGGGGATCAGGGCGAGGTCCGCCTCGGCGCCGAGGAGCTTGCCGCCGATCCGCGCCGCCGTCCCGCCGTTGAAGGCGACGGCCTTCAGGGTCGGCAGGGCCCTGACGAACGCGACCAGCGGGTTGGCGGCGGGGTTGCGGATGGCGGCGTCGAGGCTGCCCGCCCGCTCCGCCGATTTGACCACGTCCCAGAGCCCGACGCCGGCGCCGAGCAGGCCGGCGATCCGGTCCGGATAGGCCGCGCCCGCAAGGTCGAGCCCCGTCACCGCCCCCATCAGCCGCCAGAACTGGTTCTGGGGATGGGCGTAGTACTGCGCCGCCGCCAGCGAAGCCTCGCCGGGCAGGCTGCCGAGGACCAGGACGCGGACGCCCGGATCGACCACGGCGGGAAATGACGACTTGGCCAGGGCGATCGGGGCTCAGGCCTTCATCGCGAGGTAGCCGGCGCGGGGGAAGTGGACGTGGACCTTGCCGGTGCGCGCGTGCTCGCGGGCGATGACGATCCGCTCGGGATTGGCGGCCACCAACGTCCCCTCGATCCGGTCGCGGCCATAGTCGTCGGCCATGACGAAGACGGCGTCGCCGGGCCTGGCGCCGAGGGGGTCGGCGTCGTCGTGGGCCGGGGCGGGGGCGGGCTCCGCGGCCCTGGCGATCTCCAGCGCCTCGCCTGCGTCGAGGGGCGTCGAAGTCCCGTGGCCGAGGGCCTTCACCTTCGCGCGCCAGGGGGCGATGTGGGGCAGGCCCGCGGTCAGGGCCTCCACGAAGGGCTCCAGGGTCCGGCCCAGGAACCAGAGGTTCATGTAGGCGGCGGCGTCGGCCAGCGTGGGCGTCGGTCCCGCCATCCAGCCGGACGCGCTCCCCGCCAGCTGGCTGTTCAGCCAGGCCGCCTGCGCCCGCCACTGGCCCTTCATCGGCTCGACCGCGCCCTTCATGGCCTTGGGATCGAACGGGCGGCCGGACAGCTGCTCGCGGTCCTTCAGGAAGGCTTCGGGCACATGGTCGCCGATGGTGCCGAAGATGATCGGCACGGTGGCCTGGAAGAACAGCCGGTCGGCCCAGAGGTTGACGGCCCAGACCATCCCCTCGGCCCCGACCGGGATCAGGGACGGCGAGGGACGGCGCCGCTCGATCTCGGCCAGCATCACCTGGGTGTCGCAATAGACGTCGGCGCCGATCTGCAGGGCGGGGGTGCGCCGATAGCCGCCGGTGAGCGGCGTGAAATCGGGCTTGGGCATCATGTTGGGGATCTCCACCGAGCGCCACGCCGCCCCCTTCATGCCGAGGGCGACGCGCACCTTCTCGGAGAAGGGCGAGGTGTCGTAGTGGTGCAGGATCAGATCGTCGGCCATGGCGCGTCTCCCTTTATGGTTGGCGCCACCTTAGGGCAGCGGGACGGCTTGCGCGACCGGCTGTTCAAGGCGGCCGGCCCCGTCTAGGCTCAAGGTGATCCACGATCACTCACGCCGGCGCAAGACCGGCGGCCCGGGAGGCTCCATGAAGCTCTACACGTCCATCGGACCCAACCCGCACGTGGTGCGCATGTTCGCCGCCGAGAAGGGCCTGGCCCTCGACATGGTCCCCGTCGACCTGATGGCGGGCGAGAACCGCCAGTCTCCCCACCTCGCCCGCAACCCCGCCGGACAGCTGCCGGCGCTGGAGCTCGACGACGGCGCTTATCTCACCGAGATCATCCCCATCTGCGAATACCTGGAGGAGCTGCACCCCACGCCGCCCCTGATCGGCGCGACGCCCAAGGCCCGGGCGGAGACGCGCATGTGGGCCCGGCGCATCGACCTCAACATCGTCGAGCCGATGATCAACGGCTTCCGCTTCGCCGAGGGCCTGCCCCTGTTCCAGGCGCGGGTTCGCTGCATCCCGCAGGCCGCCGACGATCTGAAGGCCATCGCCCAGAGCTGGATCGGCTGGCTCGACGGGCAGATCGCCGGGCGCCCCTTCGTCACGGGAGAGACGATGACGCTGGCCGACATCGTGCTCTTCTGCTTCCTCGACTTCGGCTTCGCCGTGGGCCAGCCGGTCAAGCCCGAGCACGCCCATGTTCTGGCGCTTTATGAGCGGATGAAGGCCCGCCCCAGCGCCGCCGCCTGAGCCGAAGCCGCCGACTGTCCCGAACCTGAAGGAGCGCGCCATGACCGTGCATCAGCCGCTGAAGAACGAGCCCGCCATGGACGCCTTCTGGATGCCGTTCACCGCCAACCGGCAGTTCAAGGCCAGGCCCCGGATGCTCGTCTCGGCCAAGGGGATGTACTACGCCGCCGACGACGGGCGGGCGGTGCTGGACGGCTGCGCCGGGCTCTGGTGCGTCAACGCCGGGCACGGGCGGCCCGAGATCGCCGAGGCGGTGGGGCGCCAGGTCTCGACGCTCGACTTCGCCCCGACTTTTCAGATGGGCCATCCCCTCGCGTTCGAACTGGCCGAGCGGCTGGCGGCCATCGCGCCGACGGGCATGGACCGCATCTTCTTCACCAACTCGGGCTCGGAGTCGGTGGATACGGCCCTGAAGATCGCCTTCGCCTACCACCGCGCCCGCGGCGAGGGCCAGCGCACGCGCTTGATCGGGCGGGAGAAGGGCTATCACGGGGTGGGTTTCGGCGGCATTTCCGTGGGCGGCCTCGTCAACAACCGTCGCATGTTCCCGACCCTGCAGGCCGACCACCTGCCCCACACCCTGGACGTCGCCAGGAACGCCTTCTCCAAAGGCCTGCCGCCGCACGGGGTGGAGCTCGCCGACGACCTGGAGCGCATCCTCGCCCTGCATGGTCCCGAGACCGTGGCGGCGGTGATCGTCGAGCCGGTGGCGGGCTCCGCCGGCGTGCTGCCGCCGCCGGACGGCTACCTCGCAAGGCTTCGCGCCACCTGCGACAGGTACGGGATTTTGCTGATCTTCGACGAGGTGATCACCGGCTTCGGGCGTCTCGGCCAGCCCTTCGCCGCCCAGCATTTCGGCGTGACGCCGGACCTGATGACCACCGCCAAGGGCATCACCAACGGCAACCTGCCCATGGGGGCCGTGTTCGCCCGGCGGGAGATCCACGACGCCTTCATGACCGGGCCGGACAGCGCCATCGAGCTGTTCCACGGCTACACCTATTCGGCCCATCCGGTGGCCTGCGCGGCGGCGCTCGCCACCCTCGACATCTACGAGCGGGAGGGCCTGCTCACCCGCGTTCGGCAGATCGCCCCCGCGTTCGAGGCGGCGGCGCACGCCCTGCGGGACCTGCCCAACGTGATCGACATCCGCAACCTCGGCCTGATGGCCGCGATCGAGCTCGCCCCCCGCAACGGCGCCCCGGGCGCCCGGGGCTATGAGGCCATGGTCAAGGCGTTCGAAAGCGGGCTCCTGGTCCGCCTCACCGGCGACACCCTGGCCGTATCCCCGCCGCTGATCGTGTCGGAGGCGGAGATCGAAATCATCTTCTCCGTGCTGCGGGCCGTGCTGGAGACTGTGGCCTAGGCGATCCACGACCGCGCCGTTTTCATGCCGGCGCACCTTCCCCATTGACCGCAAGAGCGGTTTCCCGCCAGAGCACGAGCGGAGGCCGTTAACCAATGATCCTGTTCTGTTTCGAGGCGATCTATTCTTCGGGCGCCGTGTCGGTTGGCGTTCCGTCGGGGGCGGTGGCCTATCTGCAGGGCCTGCCCGGCCCTCCTGCGGGCAAGGTTCGGATCGCCTTGACGGACGGCCGCATATTTGAAAGCCGCGAACCCATGGCCGCCCTGTCGGAACGCCTCGCGGCGGGCGGGGAGCGGTACCTTAAGGCGTCCGCCTTGGCGGGGGAGATCCAGGTCGCCCTGTCCGTCATCTACCTGGTGGAGCAGGACAAGCCGGGCGGACCCACCACCGTTCACCTGTCGCCATCGCTGAAGGCGCCGAGCTTCACCATCGCGGCTCCGCTCAAGAACCTGGATTTCTAGCGCGGGCGGCGGGCGGCGCCGCTGCGGGCGATTTACCGCATCTTAACTGTGGGCGGCGGGCGATTCATCGCTTCCCGTTCGGCGCCCCCGGCTGTACGTTCGCTTGAGGGGCGAGTTGGGCGGGCTCGTCGCCGACCTAGGGTGGACCGCCGCATCGGGTGACGTGGGCGATGCGTAACAAGAGTGGTTCCAAGCCGACGCCCCTCGCCTTCGGGCTGAGCGACGCGGAGGCCAGCGCCCCGGCGCCCCTCTTCATGGAAGACCTCGCCGAGACCATGTTCGTGCCAGCCCCGGAGGAACCGAAGGCCGCCCCCGATCTGCAGGCCGAGAGCGAGACCCGCCCCTTCGACCTGCCTGCGGGCCTGGATACGATCCATTCTGACCCCGAGCCGCGTCCCGCCGACGCGCCGCCGATGCGCAAGGTGGTGAAGGTGCGGCGGGTGCGGGCCGTCCGCCCGGTCCGGGCCGCCGCCCCGCCCGCAAAGGCGGCGGCGTCGGAGCGCGACCTGCCCGGCTGGGCGCGCCGGGCCTACTGGATCGCCGTCCCCGCCGCGGTGATCTGGGCCGGCTGCATGGTCGCCTTCGCCTCCGGCTACCAGAACCCGTTCGGTCCGTTCGAATTTCGGCCCTTCCCCACTGTGGCGTTCGTGGGCCTGTGCCTGCTGCCCGCCGTGTTCATCCTCCTGGCGGCCTACGCCGTGCGGCAGGCGGCCAGGCTCTCGGTGGAGACCCATCGGGCGCGCGACCTCGCCAACGACCTCGCCCTGCCCGCCGCCCTGGCCGCCGACCAGGCGGGGGGGGCCGCCGAGGCCGTGCGCGCGCAGATCGACCGCGCCGCCGCCGCCGCCCTCGCCGCCGAGCGTCAGCTCCTCGACCTGCGCCGCGCCCTCTCCGAGGAGAGCGACCGGCTGGTGGAGGCCACCGGCGACGCCGAGCGCCGCGCCCATGCCCTGACCCAGAGCCTCGCCCGCGAGCGGGACGAGATGAACGGCCTGACCCGGTCCCTGGACGGCCAGGTGCAGGCGGTGAACGAGGCTCTCACCGCCCAGTCCAGGATGGTGGTGGAGGCCTCCGACCTCGCCGCCACCCAGCTCCAGGAAGCCGAGGCGGCGCTGGCCCTGCGCGCCGGCGATCTGGCCGCCGCCGCCGGCGAAGCCGGAGAGGCCGCCGCCCTCGCCGGGCAGGTGCTCTCGGCCCAGGCCGATCGGCTGCACGCCGTGGGCGAGAGCGTGGTCGAGCGGGTGGGCGGGCTGAACGGCGCCCTGTCCAGCGAGCAGGCCCGGCTCTCCGCCCTCGCCGACTCCCTGCGCGAGGACCAGCAGTACATCGCCGCCCAGATCGAGGCGCAGCGGGTCCAGCTGGCGGCCGCCAGCGCCGACGCGTGGGAGAGCGCCGACCAGATCGTCCAGGCGTCGGCCCAGGGCTCCGAATCCCTGCGCGACCTGATCGCCACCGTGGCCGAGCAGGTGGGCCAGCTGGCCGCCCTGGCCGAGACCGAACAGGCGGCCCTGCGCGAGCAGGCGCAGACGCACCTGCAGCTCTTCACCGGCGTCATCGCCGAGGAACGGGCGGCCGTCGAGACGGAGACCCGCGCGGCGCTGGACGCCCTCGTGTCCGCCGCCGCCGACACCCGCAGGGCCGCCATCGAGCAGGCCGAGGCGGCGCGCGACCGGGTGCAGCAGCTCGGCGAATCCGCCTTCGCCCTCGGCCAGCAGGCCGACAAGGCCTTCGACGACCGCATCGGCGCCGCCCGCCAGATGATCGAGCAGTCGGCGGGCCTGGTGGAGCAGGCCGGGCAGAAGTCCGCCGAGCGGATCGAGGCCGGGCTGGTCGCCACCCAGGGCGCGCTCGGCGATCTGGAGATGCTCCTGACCTCCATCGACGCCAAGGTCGCCGCCCTGCCGGACGACGCCCGCGCCCGGGCCGAGACCGTGCGCGCCGCCGTGGAGCAGGGCATCGACGATCTCACCGCCGCCGCCCGCAAGGCCGCCGAGGAGACCCAGGCCATCGACGCGGTGTTCCAGGGCCGGATCAAGCAGAACTACCAGGTGCTGAGCGAGGCGCTGCGGCTGATGGGCCAGGTGGCCGGCGCGGCGGCGAGCACCGCCAAGGGCGCGTCGGCCGCCCCTGTCAGGCCTCAGCCGAGCTTCGCCGCCCCGCCGCCCGCCGCGTTGTCCGCGGCCGCGCCGGTCATGGCCGCGCCGAGCGCGCCCTCGGTGGTGCCCGAGACGCCCCGTTCGATCCGCTATCCGGCGCAGGCCTACGCCGCCTCCCCCTATCCCAGCGCGGACGAGGGCCTGTTCCAGGGCGAGGCCGGCCCGGCGGAGCCCATCGGCCTGCGCCCTCGGCTGAAGCTCACCGTGGAGGCGCCGACGCCCGCCCGGGCCGAGCCGGCGCCATCCCTGCCGACGCAGGCGGCCGCCGCGCCGTCGGCCCGGGACGACAGCGAATGGACCTGGAAGGACCTTCTGTCCTCCATCGACGCGCCGCCCATCGACGACGAGGTCCTGGCCGAACGGCTGATCTCCGAGATCGAGGCGCTGGGGCTCGACGCCGCCATCCTCCTGCCCCTGGCGCGCATCGACGAGATCGCCGCGGCGATGCAGGCCGGCGACAGCGCCGGGGCGCGGGACGTGGTGCGCAACCTCGCCCCCGCCGCCGTGCGCCGCCTGTCGCGCCGGGTGCTCACCGACAAGGTGCTGCGCGCCCACGCCGACCGCTACCTGCAGCGCTACCAGGACCTCCTGGCCGATTCCGCCCGCCGCGACCGGGACGGGTTCGTCACCGCCACCCTGCTCGGGTCCGACCCCGGGCGGGCCTTCCTGCTGTTCAACGCGGCGGTCGGCGAACTGCATTGACGCGCCTTCAGGTCTGCGACGAACGCTGGCCCCTGGCGAGCGCCTTCGTCATCGCGCGCGGCGCCAAGACCGAGGCCCACGTGGTCGTGGCCACGCTCCGCGACGGCCCCCTCACGGGGCGCGGCGAGGCGGTGCCCTACGCCCGCTATGGCGAGAGCGTGGCGAGCGTGCTGGCCGAGATCGAAGGCGCGCGAAGCGCCGTCGAGGCCGGCGCGGACCAGGCGACGCTGTTCTCCCTGCTCCCGCCGGGGGCGGCCCGCAACGCCATCGACTGCGCCCTCTGGGATCTGCAGGCCAAGCGCGCCGGCGGGAGGGTTTGGGACCTGGCCGGTCTCGCCGCGCCGGCGGCGGTCGAGACCGCCTTCACCCTCAGCCTCGGAACCGCCGAGAGCATGGGCGAGGCCGCCCGCGCCGCCGCCCTCCGCCCGCTGCTGAAGCTGAAGATCGGCGGGGCGGACGACCTGGACCGGGTGGAGGCGGTGCGCCGCGCCGCGCCGAACCCCCGGCTGATCGTGGACGCCAACGAGGCGCTGAGCTTCGACGACCTTCGCCGCCTCGCCCCCGAGTTCGCCCGCCTCGGCGTCGGACTGATCGAGCAGCCCCTGAAGGCGGACGCCGACGAGGCGCTGGAAGGGTATGCGTCCCCGGTGCCGCTGTGCGCCGACGAGTCGATCCACACCCGCGCCGAACTCGCCGCCTGCGCCCGCCGCTACGGGGCGGTCAACATCAAGCTCGACAAGACGGGCGGCCTGACGGAGGCCCTGGCGCTGAAGCGGGCGGCGGAGGCGCTCGGCCTGCAGATCATGGCCGGCTGCATGGTGGCCACGTCGCTGGCCATGGCCCCGGCCCTGCTGGTGGCCCAAGGCGCGGCGGTGGCCGACCTGGACGGCCCCTTGCTGCTGGCCCGGGACCGCAACCCTGGACTGGTGATCTGCGGCTCGTCCATCTCGCTGCCCTCTCCCGACCTCTGGGGCTGAACCCCGCATGCGCCGTGACAGGCTTAACGAACGGTGGACAGATGTAGGGGAAATACGTAGGTTTCTCCCGCTATGCGCGAGTGGGGAGGGAAGGCTTGTCGATTGAGCTTCTGACAGCCCGCGAGCGGGACTGCCTGCGTCTGGTGGAGCAGCACCTGAGCTCCAAGGAGATCGCGCGCAAGCTCGGCATCTCCAAGCACACGGTCGACACCCATCTCGACAAGGCGCGCCAGCGGCTCGGCGCCGAGACCCGCTTTGCGGCCGCCCGCATGTTCGCCGCCCACTACCAGGGCGCGGGCCGGTCGCCCCCCATCCCTGACGCGTCGGGAGGCGATCCTGTCGGGATAGCCGAGCTGGACCCGGTCCGCTTTGATCCCTCCTCACAAGGGGGACACGATGATCGAACCGGAACAGGCATCCACGACCGGGATGACGGACAGGGGCCGGGTGCTGCCGTTCAGGCGGGAGATCGCGCCGCCGACCCGCTCGCCCGCCGCCCGGACGAGCCCGGAGACGCCGGCCCTGTCCTTCACCTGGGAAGCGCTGGAGCGGCAGCTTACGGAGCTGGCGATCACTCCGGCGCAGAAGGATCTGGTGGCCACCCTGGTCTCCGCCACGCGCAAGCAGGCGGCGTTCAAGCCCTCGGAGATGGTGCTGCGGGAGGTGCTCTGCATCGCGTCCGTCCTGATGGACGAGACCTTCCATCCCGGATGCGAGGAGGGCGAAATGAGCTAAGCCTCCCGCAACGCCTGGGCGTCATCCTCGCCATCGTGATCGGCTCCGCCCTCGGGTTCGGCGCCGTGCTGGCCGGCCTGCACGCCCTCAAGGACCTCGTCTGATCCAGACGCTCGCCGATTAAGCCGGCCGCCAGGCGCGGCCGACCAACTCCACCACCATCAATCCAATTGAATGCGCCGGTCCACGCCCGCGCAAAGGGGAAAATCATGCTCAAAGTCCGTCGCCAGGCCGCCGAACAGGTGGCCGCCAACCTGATGGCCGCCGAGACCGCCATCGACGCCGCCCTGACCCTCACCGCCAAGCTCGCCGGCGAGATGCCCGCCGTCCGGGCCGACGCCGGCCTATCCGCCCTGATCGGCCAGGGCGCCCTGGAGCGGGCCATCGAGGCCATGACGGCGCTCGGCCTCGCCCGCAACCACATCGTCGCCACCCACCGGGAGCTCAGCATCGCCCAGACCCAGATCGGGCTTGGCGCGGTGAACGTGGTGGCCGACGGCTCCAGCGGCGGCACCAAGCCCCCGGCGGACGCCGACCTGATGCCGCTGGCCCGCCAGCTCCGGTCCGTGCAGGCGGCCTGATCCCAGGCTCTCCGCACCTTCAATCTGATCCACATTGCGTTTCTGCGGGCTCTCGATCATGTCGGGAGCCCATGTACTTCGCCTCGCCCATCCAGAGCACGAGCACGATCTGCGCCCTCCTCGCCTGCGCCTTCGCCCTGTGGCGGGGCGGCGGGGCGGAGCGGCTGGCGGCGGTCCTGATCCTGGTCGACTGGTTCGTCACGCCGCTGATCCAGGGGCAGCAGAGCTTCGCGCACACGCAGATGGGTGTCTTCCTGCTCGACGGGATCCTGACCCTCGGGCTGCTCGCGATCGCGCTGAGGGCGGATCGCTTCTGGCCGATGTGGGTGGTCGCCTTCCAGGCCCTGGAGCTGCTGATGCATGTCGCCATGCTGGTGGACCGCCACGTCCACGCCCGCGCCTATTTCATCGGCATTGAGATCACCAGCTACATGATCCTGCTGGCCCTGGTGATCGGAACATGGTGTGAGCGCCCGGCGCGGACCGCGCGGAGGGTCGCCGCGCCGTGACGCGGCGCGCTTCGGGTTCGCGCTCGCAGCCCGATTGCGCGCCAGTCATGGACTAAGTCATGGGCTGTTCATCGCGCCCCGCCCATAAAGCCCCGCGTCCGCGCCGGATGCGGCTTGCCAGGCCTCGCCAAGGATGCGGAGAATGACCCCCGCGCCGCCGTCCGCCGCCAAAGCCGATGCAAGGCGCAGGCTCGTCCGCTTCGTTTGTCGCCGCTCCGTATCTGGAAACCTCTTATGCGCTCGATCACCACAGCCGCCTTCGCCGCCTCAAGCTTGGCCGCCATCGCCCTTGCGGCCCCGCAGGCCCGGGCCGACGACGCCGGCAAGGCGATGTTCACCGGGCGATGCGGGGTCTGCCACCAGGTCGCCTCGCCCAAGAGCGGCCCGGCCGCGCCGTCCCTGAAGGGCGTCTACGGCCGCAAGATCGCCAGCCTGCCGGACTTCAACTACTCCGCCGCCCTGAAGGCCAAGGGGGGCGTCTGGACCGACGCCAATCTGGAAGCCTGGCTGACCCAGCCCTCCGCTTTCGCGCCGGGGACCAGGATGTTCATCTCCGTGCCGAGCGCGGCGGACCGCGCCACGCTGATCGGCTACCTCAAGACGGCGAAATAGGCTCTGCGGCCCTGCCGTGGGTCTCCGCCACGATCTCGGCGATGATGGAGACGGCGATCTCCCAGGGCGACTTGCCGCCGATGGGCAGGCCGATCGGCGCGCGGACCCGGTCGACGGCGTCCGCCGCGATCCCCGCCGCCAGAAGCCGCGCGTTCCGCTCCGGAATGCGCCGACGGCTGCCCAGCGCGCCGACATAGCCGGCGTCCGTGGCGAGGGCCGCCTTCAGGGCGGCGTGCTCCTGGTCGAGGTCGTGGGTCAGGACGGCCACGGCCGTCCAGGGGTCGGGCTCCACCTCGGCCAGGGCGGTCTCCACATCGGAGCGAAGGTAGCGCCCCCGCGCTGACGGCGGCGCCTCGGGCCCCTTGGGCCGGATCAGGATCGCCTCGACGCCCATCTCCCCCGCAAGGCGCGACACGGCCAGGGCGATGGGATCGCCGCCCAGCACCACCAGCCGCAGCGCCGGCGCATAGCGCCTGAAGAGGGCGAAGGACGTCGGCGAATAGCCGCAGACGGGCTGGCCTTCCGCCAGATCCTGCGCCGCCTGCAGGAACGCCGGCGAGACGGGCTCCGCGCCCATGCCGGCGCAGGCGCGGGCCCGTCCGTCGCTGAGCCAGACCGCCGGGCGTCTTGCTTCGGTCAGGGCCCGCAGCGCCTGGCAGGCGGCGTCGCCGGGGGTGATCCGCTCGAGCAGAAGGTCGATGCGCGATCCGCAGGCGAGCTGGATGTCCGCCGGGCCGCCTTCGCCATAGGCGATGCGCCGGGGCGCGCCGTCCGCCAGCACCGCCGCGGCCTGCAGCGCCACATCCGCCTCCACGCAGCCGCCGGAGAGGAAGCCGGTCATCTCGCCGCCCGCGAACAGCATCTGCGCGCCCACGCCCCGCGGCGCGCCGCCGATGACGTCATAAAGGGTGACCAGCACCGCCGGCGTTCCCGCCGCCATGGCCGCGAACAGGGCCGGCCGCACATCCTCCTGCAGGCCGAACGCCGGCCAGTCGAACGGATTGTCCGGCGACAGGGCCTCGGGAGCGGATCGCACGAGCGCGACGGTCATGGCGGTGTTCGACGTTGACGGCATGCACCGTCAATGCAGAAGGTCGGCCCATCGATCCACGTCGAACAGCACGCCGGGATCGTCGACCTGCGCCAACATCAGATCCGCGCCCAGCCTGTCGAGGATCGCCCGGGCGCCCGTGTCGCCCTCGAGCGCGAGAAGGTCGGGAAAAAGGCGGCGCGAGACCAGCACCGGATGACCGCGGACGCCCTGGTGGATCGGCGCGGCCGCGGCGTGCGCGCCCAGGACGTCCGCCAGCATCTGCGGGACATGCGCCGGAATGGCCGGCATGTCGCCGAGGAAGACGAAGGCGCCGTCCCTGTCCGCGCCGATCGCGGCGACGCCCGTCCGCAGGGTGGCGGCCATGCCTTCGGCGTAGGCGGTGGCGTGGACGATGCGCCACGGCCTGTCGCCGCCATGCCGTTCCGCGAAGGCGGTGACGGACTCGCCCACCCGGTCGCGATCATAGCCGGTGACCACGACGACAGTCTCCACCGGCGCGGCGAAGGCGGCCCTGAGCGCCCCGTCGATCAGCTCCCCGCCGCGGAAAGGCGCGAGCAGCTTGCCGCCGCCGAAGCGCGAGCCCGAGCCGCCCGCCAGCACGACGGCGTCGTAGCGCGCGGTCATTCCGAACCCCTCATCTATCGAGCTTGGTGCCGAGGACGATGGAGGAGGTGGTGCGCTCCACGCCCTCCAGGGCGCCGATGGCGTCGATCACCGCATCCATGTCCGCCGCCGAGGGCGCGTCGACGAGGGCGATCATGTCCACCGGCCCCGACACCGACTGCAGCCGGCGCAGGCCCTGCAGCGTCTTCATCTGCTCGGCCACGATCCCGGCCTGCTTGGGGTGGACGGTGATCATCACATAGGCCTGGATCTGGCCGCGCTCGTGGGCGTCCGACAGGCGCACGGTGTAGCCAGTGATGCGCCTGGACCGCTCCAGCCGCTCCAGCCGGCTCTGCACCGTGGTGCGCGACAGCCCCAGCGTCCGGGCCAGGTCGGAGATAGGCGTGCGGGCGTTGGCGCGCAGCAGCCCGATCAGCTCCCGGTCAAGCTTGTCCGGCGAAATGTCATATACCTTCGTCATATCGCGCAATCTAACATGCCGGATCGTCGTTCTGGCAATGGATCCGGGCCGCACGCCGGTCGACCCTGTGAGTCAAACGGAGGGTTCACCATGCACGACATCGCGATCATCGGCGGCGGCAAGATCGGCTCGACCATCGCCCAGCTGCTGCACCGATCCGGCGACTACCACGTGACGGTGATCGACCGCGCCCAGGCGCAGCTCGACCAGCTGGAAGGCTGCGACGGAGTCGCCACGCGGGTGCTGGATATCGCCGATGCCGCGGCGCTGCAATCGGCCCTGACCGGCAAGTTCGCGGTGCTGAGCGCCGCGCCCTATCACCTCACCACCCGCATCGCCGAGGCCGCCAAGGCCGCCGGCGCCCACTATTTCGACCTCACCGAGGACGTGGCCTCCACCCGCGTGGTCAAGGCGCTGGCGAAGGACGCGACGACCGCCTTCGCCCCCCAGTGCGGCCTCGCCCCCGGCTTCATCACCATCGTCGCCAACGATCTGGCGCGAGGGTTCGACACCCTGCATGACGTGCGGATGCGGGTGGGCGCCCTGCCCAGATATCCGTCCAACGCCTTGAGCTACAACCTCACCTGGTCCACCGACGGGGTGATCAACGAATACTGCGAGCCCTGCGAAGCCATCGTCGACGGGGTGCTGCGCGAGACGCCCGCCCTGGAGGAGCTGGAAAGCTTCTCCCTCGACGGCGTGACCTACGAGGCGTTCAACACCTCCGGCGGTCTCGGCACCCTCTGCGAGAGCCTTGAGGGGCGGGTGCGCAACCTCAACTACCGCACCATCCGCTACCCCGGCCACGCGGCGATCATGAAGGCGCTGCTGAACGACCTCGGCCTGCGCCACCGCCGCGACGTTCTGAAGGACATCTTCGAGCACGCCCTGCCCGCCACCCTGCAGGACGTGGTGATCGTGTTCGTCACCGTCTCCGGCCTGAAGGGCGGGCGGCTGATGCAGGAGACCTACGCCCACAAGATCTACGCCCAGGACGTGGGCGGCGTGGTCCGCACCGCCATCCAGGTCACCACCGCCGCCGGCATCTGCGCCACCCTGGACCTGCTGGCCGACGGCCTTCTGCCCCACGCCGGCTTCATCCGGCAGGAGGAGATCGGCCTCGCCCGCTTCCTCGACAACCGCTTCGGCGCCCTCTATGCCGACGACGGTCGCGCGCAGGACGCCGTCTGGTCCGCCGCGCCCGCCGCCCCCGCGAAACCCCTCATCAAGGCCATCGCATGAACGCGCCCGTCGATATCGTCTCCGTCAGGTCCGAAACCCTCGACGTCCTCGCCCGTCTCGGCGTCGATCCGGCGGGGCTGAGCGGCGGAACGCTCGCCGCCACCTCGCCCATCACCGGCGAGACCCTGGCCGACCTGGTCGAGACCACGCCTAACGCCGCGATATCCGCCATCGACCGCGCCCACGAGGC
>Ga0302314_10010384_pt1 | contig 16300 bp, 17 predicted proteins | sample III_Palsa_N2_3_FD_200533 | JGI IMG/M metagenome (GOLD analysis project Ga0302314, IMG submission 200533) | Peat permafrost microbial communities from Stordalen Mire near Abisko, Sweden - III_Palsa_N2_3 | ecosystem: Environmental > Terrestrial > Soil > Palsa > Peat permafrost | place: Sweden... | reverse complement strand
GCGCGCCGGAACGACGAAGACGGCGTTGTACCGCCGATGGTCGAGCAAGGCCGTGTTGGTGCACGAAGCGGCGTTCCCGGTGGCGCCCACCGCGCTGGTGGGCCCGACTCGCGGCATGGCCGCTGAGCTGCGAGCGATGATCGCGGCGGCGCGCGACGTGTTCACCACCCCGGTGGTACGTGCCGCGCTGCCCGGCCTGGTCGCCGACATGAGCGCCGACACCGAGCTCAACGCCCGGGTGATGTCCCGCTTTGCGGGTTTGTTCACCGCGGTGCAGGCGCGGCTCAGTGAAGCGGTGGAGCGCGGTGAGGTGCATCCGGACGTCGATCCGGACCGATTGATCGAGTTGATCGGCGGGGCGACGTTGTTGCGGATGCTGCTGAGTCCGGACGAACCGCTGGACGACGCCTGGGTGGACCAGACCACGGCCATCCTCGTGCACGGCGTTACTCGAGAGGGAGGGTCGGGCCGGTGACCGGACGACTGGACGGCCGCACGGCGATCGTCACCGGCGCCAGCCGGGGCCTGGGCCGGGCAATCGCTGTGGCGCTGGCGGCCGAAGGGGCGGCTGTCGCCGTGGTCGGCCGCACCGAAAATGTCTGGAACGAAAGACTTCCCGGCACTATCGGTGAGACCGTCGCCGATATCGAGGCAGCCGGCGGACGCGCGTTGGCGATCCGAGCCGACCTGCTCGACCGAGGCGATATTGCGCGGCTGGTCGACGAGGCTCGAGATGCGCTGGGCCCCATCACAATCCTGATCAACAATGCGGCGTTCACCGCGCCCGGTCGCCCGCCGAAGCCCGGCGACGACGCGCGCCCGAAATCGGCGAAAGCACAACCGGGTGGCTTCAAGCCGGACTGGCCGCCCCTGCTCGGAACGCCGCTGGGTGCGTATCGCCGCCACTTCGAGATCGCGGTGTTCGCCGCCTATGAGCTGATTCAGCTGGTCTGCCCGGACATGATCGTCGCAGGCACCGGATCGATCATCAACATCAGCTCGGTGGCGTCTCGGCTACCGGGTGATGGGCCCTACGCCGACCGTAGTGGCGGCGTGCTGCCCGGCTACGGCGGATCCAAAGCCGCACTGGAGCATTTGACGTGGTGTGCGGCCTACGATCTGGCCGGCCACCACGTCGCGGTCAACGCTCTCTCGCCGTCGAAAGCGATTATGACGCCAGGTCTTTCGTATTACGCCCGTGAATTCGACGAGGTCGCAACCCCAGAGGAGTTCGCGCGGGCTGCGTTGGAGCTGACGCTGGTAGATCCGACGGTCGTGACTGGCCGGACGATCGGTCACCTGCAAGTGCTCGACGGCAGCTTCCGTGCATTCGGGTCCTAGGCCGGCTTCGTCGCGGTCACCGCGTGGACGATCACCGCATACAGCCGGTGCCAGTGCGGTGAGCAGAACCCGGCACGCAGCAGCAGGCGGGTGGCGCGGCTCCTGGTGCGGGCTTTGCCGCGGCGGCTGGTGAGCATGGTCGGTATCAGCAGCCGGGAGAACTGGTCGACGAGCACTAGCTGGCCGCCGCGACGCAACACTCGGGCGCATTCGCGCAGTCCCGCTTGCTGATCGGACCAGTGATCGAATGAGGTCGTGCTGACGATCAGGTCGAACGTCTCATCGGGGTAGCCGATTTGTTCGGCGACACCCGCAACGAACGTCAACCGGTCGTCTTGGGTAATGCTCGTGGCCGTCTTCACCATCGCGGGTGCGGCATCGATGCCGACAAGCTGTTCGGCGTCGGGGTAGCGGCTTGCCAGTTCGCGCAGTAGATAACCGGTGCCGCAGCCCAAATCGAGCACGCGGTTGGGTGCTGCGACGGTCGCCACAGCGAGGCTGGCGGTGCGTTCGGAGATCTGGTGATGGAGGCGACCCCGCCAGCCATGGTCGTAGCTCGCGGCCCGATCGTTGAACTCGGCGACGTCCCGATACGGCGGCACCGGCCTAGTGTGCCACCGGCTAGTGCCGTTCGGCGAGGCGTTTGAGATTGAGCAGTTGCCGTCGGGCCATCACGAGATCGCCGACCGATAACCCCGGAGTCAGCCAACGGCTCATGGCCGTAACAAGTTTCATCAGCAGGCGGGTTGATTGCCCATCAGGCACCAGCACGTAAGACATGCAGGTTCCCATGATCCCGCCGGTAAGCTGCTCGGGCGGCTCGACGGCAAGGATGCGTCCGAACGGTCGGGTCGCCGCAGTGGAAAACGATTCGCCGACGGCGGGCTCGGGTAGGCCGACGAGCTGCTGGGGTGAGCGACGGCCGAGGTTGTCGATCCAGTCGTAGGAGTAGGGCGCGAGCCTGATCTGACTAACCCACCGCCACAGCGTCTCCGGGGTGGTCTGCACGGTGACTCCGCGCCATGCCTGCAGGGTCGGTTTGGGCACGAAGTCGTCGCAGGGGTAGTGCCGGGCGACCTCGTCGTCCGTCACGTTCCAGCGATCGCCGATCATCGCAATTCAGGTTAGCGATCAGGCGGGTCGCGGTCACCACGGAGGAGTTCGTCGGGGTGGTGGGCGCGGTTGACTTCGGGTGGCCCGGTGCCGTCGGTCCAGCCCAACCGCCCGTTCTCGGTGACTACCGTGCGCAATTCGCCACGGCTCGCCAGGCCATGATTCGGGCCGCACGCGAGGAACAGCTTGTCCGCATCGGTGCGGCCGCCGCGCGCAAAGTCCGGTGAATGGTGAACCTCGCAGCGATAACCTGATTCGAGACAATTGGGACGGGTGCAGCCGCGGTCGCGGGCATAGCAAATCAGTCGCTGGTCGGCGGTGGCGACGCGTTTCTGGCGGCCCAGGTACAGCGGCCGTTCGGTGTGCTCGTCGAACACGGCGAGGTAGTGAATTGCGCTCGCGGCCATGCGGATTAGATCCCGCATGGGCAGCCGGGAGCCACCTCCGGTTCTCGCGGGCGCCGGCATCGGGACCGATGCGTCCACCGCGGCGTCAGCGGCGCGATTGAGTTCGGCGAGCGTCGTGGTGACGACCACGGTGACCGGATGCCCGCGGTGTACACCGAGGCCGCCGGATGCAATGGCGGTTTCCAGGCCAAGCTTCAACGCATCGTGGCAGCGTTGGGCGGGGCTGCGGTCATCGCGTGCCTCGGGACCTTCGTCAGGCTGGTGACGGCCCGGCCGGACCGCGGCCTCGATGGCTTCGAAGTACGCACGGGCCTCCGGGTCGAGCAAACCGGACAGCCGCGACATACCGTCGGGCCCTTGCTGTCCGAGGTGCAACCCGCGCCGACGGGCCCGGTCCTCATCGCTGAACAGCCCGTCGGGATTGAGATAGTCGGCGATGCGCTGACCCAACTTGGCCACGATTCCCGCATCGACCTTGCTCGCCTGCTCGACCAGTGTGCGCTCGGCCGCAGTCGTGTCGGTGGGGGAGACACAGCCGGGCAGCACGTCGATTGCTCGGCATATCGCGCGGATGTGGTCTTCGCCGACAGCGCCGGCCTGGATGGCGGTCGCGAGCTCCGGCAGCTCGGGCGCCAGCGCCGGGCCGGTCAACGAACGGCGCGGCCGTATCCGAACCGCGAGCTTGAACCGTCGGGTGATTTCGTTGGGTGTGATGCGCAGTCGCTTCCACAGCACCGATCGCATCTGCGCAATCGACCCGGTTTCATCCGGCGGGTCGGCGATCTCCGCAAAAATGCGGTACATCAGGCCTCGGTTGACACGCTCCTGGGTCTCCAATCGCGCTGCGACGTCGACGCGAAACCTGTTGCCCACCAAGTCCGACGGCGTATCGCAGAACAGGTCGTGGGCAGCGTCGATCGCATCGAGAGCGGAAGTGATCCGTTCGCGTGCTTCGTCGGCGCTGATCGCTGGACCCATACCTCGACGCTACGAATAAGCCCGACAATCCTGGCCTCAGCAGATGGCGCAAAGCCCGACCTGTGGATCAAATCGCAACTGTGGATAACAGGTCAGGCCTCGTCAGGCGACGAAGTTGATGGTTACCCCACACAGCGTCGTACTGCGAGTACGTGCATCGGCGGCACGCAGATCCACCGCGCATACCCCGTCACCGCGGTCGTCACCGAGTGGGACGAAGCGCAGCACACCTTCCGCGAGGTGTACGTGGTACTCGTCGCCGATTGCGGTCACCGCACCCCCGACCAACGCCGCCCACCTCTCGGCCGTACTGGCAGGGTGCTCGGATTGCATCGCCACGCCGACCATGTCGGTGACCACGCGGGTTGCGATGTGGTGGCGCCAGTCGGGTCCAGCCCAGCCCCAGTCATCCCATTGGTCGGTTTGGTCGACCGACAGAATCGCAGCGCCGACGTCCTTCGGGTGCAAGTGTATGCCGGCGATGTCCGGCCGGGTCGCGGTGAAAACGACTCGTACGTTGTGGGTTTCAATACGCCGCTTCATCTCATCGAGATCGTCGACCTGGAGGATAACCATGTACCCGCCATCGCCCTTGCGTTTGTCGAGCTGACGGCCCGCGGTTGTACCTGCCCGCACCGGTGAGACCACTTCGAGTAGCTTGTCTCCGATAGGAAAGAGCGCGTTTTTGAGACCGAACACCTCGACATCGGGGTCTCGGTAGCACAGCTCTACGCCGAGTTCTTCGATGATGCCGGCCTCTACCGGCGCCAGGTCGGCAGCTACCAAAGCCACCTGTCGGAGTCTCACTCGCATATCCGCGTCCTTTGGGTGAAGTTGTATCTTAATTAATAGCCGACGGTGGCGAATGTCTCGATGGACTTTGGTAATCGGTTGAGGCGCAATATCTTTGGGCTGCTAGCCGGGCGGAGGTCGGCGTCAGGATCGCCACGGGGTACCTACACGCTGGCGCGGCCGACGGCGTGAACCGCCTCGGCGAGCGCGTCGGCCAGCGGGACGATGTCGTCGGCGTCGATGCTGGAGACGGTGATCCGTATGCCCGGTGGAGTTGCGATCCGGAATCGTGCTCCCGGCGCCGCAGCCCAGCCCGCGTTCAATAGCCGGGTGATCGCCACCGTTTCGTCCGGCACCGGAATCCAGACGTTGAGGCCGGACCGGCCGCGGGATGCCACACCGCGATCGGCCAGCGCCGCGTGCAGCATCTCGCGGTTGCGGGTGTAGGAGGTTTCGGCCTCGTGCACTCTGCGGGTGGTGGCCTTGTCGCGCCACAAGTTGACCGCGACGTCTTGCAGCAGGTGGCTGATCCAGCCCGGTCCCAACCGCAGCCGCCCGTGTACGCGCTCAACCGTGCGTCGATCGCCGGCCAGCAGTGCGAGTCTCAGGTCAGGCCCGTATGCCTTGGCCGCCGACCGCACGAACGCCCAGTGCCGGGTGGTCCCGGCCAGGGTGTGCAGCGGTACACCGGCGATGCCTGCGCAATGATCGTCCTCGACGAGCAACACGTCGTCGTGGTCAACGAGCAACGCGCGCAACTCCTTTGCCCGTGCCGCGGAGACGGCGGCACCGGTTGGGTTCTGGGCGCGCGTTGTCACCACGATCGCGCGCACCCCGCGGCTCAGCGCGCGGGCAACATCGGCGGTCAGCGGCCCGTCGTCGTCGACTCTGATCGGTTCAGCTGGAAAGCCCAGCGCGGCAAGCAGATCCAGCAGGTTGGCCCAACCGGGATCTTCGACCGCCACGCGGTCGCCGGGACGCAGCTGGGCGCTGAGCACCCGCTCGATGCCGTCGAGGGCTCCGGCGGTCACGGCGATGTGCTCGGCCGGAACACCGTCCGCGGTCAGCGACGCCTGGGCATACTCCGCCAACTCAGGCGAGACCGCTGGATCGCCGTACAGCACTGGTGTGTTTCGCCGCGAACTGAGCTGAGCGATGGGCAGCAAGGCTGGATCCGGGTTACCGCTGGACAGGTCGCGCGCGCCCGGCGGAACAGCGATACCCCGCAGCGAGCGTGGTGTGGTCGCAGGCCGGTCCCGCACCCGGGTGCCGCGCCGGCCTGCCGATTCGACGGCGCCTCGTTCGCGCAGCAGGCGGTAGGCCGCGGCGGCCGTATTTGCGTTGATGCCGAGCTGGGCGGCCAGCTCCCGGATCGGTGGCAGCTCGGCGCCGGGCGCCAGGGCGCCGGTGGAGATGGCCTCTTCGACGTCGGATGCGATCGCCTCCGCACCGGTACCACTAATCGTGTATTGTTCTGGCACAGAATTAATTATGTACTAGTGCAAAAGCGGAGGCAACCATGTCTGCAGGATCGGCATACGCACCCACTACCCGGACCGTCCCGACCCGGTATCGCGAGCGCGCCCGCTACGACCGCGCCACCGTTCATGGCGTTCTCGACGAGGCCCTGATCTGCCACGTCGGCTTCGTCGGTGCCGACGGTCCGGTGGTGTTGCCGACGACCCACGCGCGGCTGGGCGAGACGCTGTACCTGCACGGATCCACCGGCAGCGGCCCGATGCTCGCCGCAGGTTCGTCGGACGGCTTGCCCGTCTGCGTCACGGCCACCCTGGTCGACGGCGTGGTCTTCGCTCGCTCAGCAATGCACCACTCGATGGAATACCGGTCGGTGGTCGCCGTCGGCAATGCACGCCTGGTGCAGGACCGCGACGAGAAATTGCGCGCTTTCGCGGCGCTGCTCGATCACGTCGCGCCCGGGCGGTCCATCGACAGCAGATCGCCTAACGCCCGCGAACTCGCCGCGACCGCCGTCCTGGCGCTCGATCTCGTCGAGGTGTCCGCCAAGGTGCGTACCGGCGGGCCCGTCGACGACCCTGAAGACACCGAGTTGCCGTATTGGGCGGGGGTTGTGCCGCTCACTCTGCAGGCGGGAACGCCGATCCCCGTCGACGACCTCGATCCGTCGATCCAACTGCCGGCCTACCTTGCGCCTTATCGGCGTGGTTGATCTTTAATTGCGTTATGGCCGACGACTCCGACGTCCCCACGGTGGTGAGCGCGAGCCGCGAGATCGCGGCAAGCGCGGAGCGGATCTTCGAGCTGATTGCCGACCCCTCGCAGCAGCCGCTGTGGGACGGCAATGACAACCTCGTCAAAGCTGAACCAGAGCAACGTATTCGGAGAGTCGGTGAGGTATTCCGCATGGCGCTGACCAATGACAGCATCCGCGAGAACCACGTTGTCGACTTCGTTGAAGCCCGTAGCATCGCGTGGAATCCATCCGAGGTAGGCCAACCGCCGCCGGGTCATCTGTGGCGCTGGGAGCTTGAGCCGCTGGACGACGGCCGCACCCGGGTTACCCACACCTACGACTGGTCGCAATTGTCCGATCAGACGCGGCTCCCGCGCGCCCGCGCTACAACCAGTGAGAAGCTTCGGGCCTCCCTGGACCGGCTTGCCGAGTTGGCCGAGCGACACTGAACTGCACCGATCGCTGGCCGTCCGGGCGGCTTACGTGCCAGGATGGCCAGAAGGCCGCAACAGCGGCAGGCAACCGGTCGAGTGGTGTGCCAATGATGGATAAGGCGACGGGCCGCGTGGTCGCCGTGATCGTGCTCTTGATCGCTGTCGCCGCGTCTCTGCGCGGATACCTCCCCGGCGTCGAGCAGGCCGGCCAGCAACGACCACCGCAGAGTGGTTCATCGCTGCTTTATGTTGCGACGCTACTCACCGTGTCGCTGGTGATCGTGGCCGTGGCGCTGATCACCCGATTGCGCGATCCGCGCCGAGTCGCGTCCAGCGCCAGTCCTCTGTCGGACCGGTTTTCCGGCGGCCGTGGCCGACCGGCTTGGCGAGTGCTGACGATCGGCGCTGCGGTTTTGCTGGCGTGGTTGCTTCTGGTGTTGTTGCTGGCGCAGTTCGTCGGGCCGCATGGAATCGATCAGCCGCAGTCCGCACCGCAGTCCGCCGTGCCCGCGCCGGCGAATAACGTGCCGCAACCACCCGGGTCGCAGGTCACGGGCGCGGATCATGACGTGTTGCGTTATCTGATCGCCAGCACGGTGGCACTGCTGGCGATGATTGTCGTGGGCGCGATTGTGGCCCGCCGGCGCCGGATCGTCGAGCCGAGCAGCGCTGCGCCGTCGCCGATCGGCGAGCCGATTTCTGCCGCCGCGGCCTCCTCGCTGGTGCGGGCGGCCGAAAGCGGATTGGCCGAGATCGAGGACCCCAATCATGAACCGCGGCAGGCGATCATCGCGTGCTACGCGTCGATGGAACGCGAACTGCGGCATTTCCCCGGAGCGGCACCGCAGGATTTCGACACTCCGACAGAGGTTTTGGCAAGGGCCGTCGAACACCACGCGCTGCACGTCGACAATGCCGCTGAGCTGGTGAACCTGTTCGAAGAGGCGCGCTTCAGCCCACACGTGATGACCGAGGAGCATCGCCGCAGAGCGCTTCGCGTCTTGCAGCTGGTTCTAGCTGACATGCGGAGTTCGGTATGAAGAAACTAATCGCACTTGGCGTTTCCTTGGTGCTGAGCGCGGAGCTGGCCGCGCTGACACTGCACGATCGCCGGCTCGTGTTCTGGGCGGCAGGTGCCGCAGTGCTTTTCGCGTTGATCAGCGTGCGGCAGTTCCTTGGGCGCGATTTCGAACCACCGTCGTCGACGATCCCGAACCCGCTCGAGGAATCGCTGCGCAGTTGGTTGTCGCGGACTCAGACACTGATTCACCGGTCGGAATCAACCCGGGCCGATTGGGACCGGCATTTGCGCCCAATGCTGGCGCGGCGGTTCGCGATTGCAACCGGACAAAAGCAGGCCAAGGACCCGGCAGCGTTCGATGCGACTGGGCGAACACTTTTCGGCACGGAGCTGTGGGCGTGGGTGAACCCGAACAATGTTGCGCACACCGGTGTGAGTGAACCCGGGCCGGGCCGCGCCACGCTGGAGGAAATCCTGGAACGGTTGGAGCAGGTATGACAACGGGTAAGCGGCGGATATGACCTCAGAGACGGCCATGCCGGCAACCACGGCCCGCGCGGCAGCGGTACTCGACGAGATTGAGCGCGTCGTGGTGGGGAAGCGCTCGGCGCTCACGCTCATTCTCACGACGGTGCTCGCGAGTGGGCACGTGTTGATCGAAGATCTGCCAGGCCTGGGTAAAACCCTGATCGCCCGGTCCTTTGCCGCGGCGCTCGGACTGGACTTCACCCGGGTGCAGTTCACGCCCGATCTGCTACCCGCGGATCTGCTCGGATCGACCGTCTACGACATGCAGTCCGGCCACTTCGAATTCCGTCCCGGCCCGATCTTCACCAACCTGTTGCTGGCCGATGAAATCAACCGCACACCACCCAAAACCCAAGCGGCCCTACTGGAGGCGATGGCCGAACGCCAGGTCAGCATCGACGGCACCACGCATCTTCTGCCCGAACCCTTCATTGTTCTTGCGACCGACAACCCGATCGAATACGAGGGCACATATCCACTGCCGGAGGCACAGCTGGATCGGTTCGCGGTTCGGCTCGAACTGCGCTACCTCTCCGAGCACGACGAGGCCTCGATGCTGCGCCGCCGCCTGGATCGGGGATCGGCTGAGCCGACGGTCAATCAGGTTGTGGATGCTCATGATCTGCTGGCGATGCGCGAGGCCGTCGAGCAGGTCAGTGTGCACGACGACGTTCTGCACTATGTGGTGTCGTTGGCCGCCGCAACTCGACACCACCCGCAAGTTGCGGTGGGGGCCAGCCCGCGTGCTGAGCTCGATCTGGTGCAGCTCGCGCGGGCTCGCGCGCTGCTTCTCGGCCGCGATTACGTGATCCCTGAAGACATCAAGGCGCTCGCCACACCCGCTGTGGCGCACCGGATCACGTTGCGGCCGGAGATGTGGGTGCGGAAGATTCAGGGTTCGGACATTGTCGAGGAGCTGCTGCGGCGGTTGCCGGTTCCACGAACGCGCGGCGGCCCGCAGTAAATCCACGTGGCCGAGACTAGGGAAGTTCAGCTACGTTGGCGCGCATCAACATTGACGCGTGCGATCGCGACGTGCGCCGCGCTCGCCCTGGCTGTCGGCTTGATCAGTCCGTGCTGGCAGCTCATCGCGTTCGCCGCACCCCTACTCGGCGTGCTCTGCTCGATCAGCTGGCAGCGGCCGCTGCCGAAAGTCAACGTCCACGCCGAACCCGGATCGCAGCGCTGCTTCGAAGCCGAGCAGACCCAGCTGACTTTTTGGGCTGACACTCAAACATCAGGTGCCGCAGTAGAACTCACTGTGTCAGCGATCGACGGAATGCGACTCGAGGTTGTCCAGCGGACATCTGACCGGCGCCAGACGCTGGCCGCCGGCTCCGAACGTTGGGGACGCTATCCCGTCCGCGCCACGGTCGAGGTCGTCGCGCACGGCGGGTTACTGGTCGGCACGGGAACCGTCGACGCGGCTGAGGTGACCGTCTTCCCGATGACGCCGCCGCAGCCGACGGCGCTGCCGCCGACCGAACTACTCGACCGGCTGGGCATCCACCTGACCCGGCACATCGGCCGCGGCGTCGAATATGCCGACATTCGCACCTACGTGCCGGGCGACCAACTGCGCACCGTCAACTGGCCGGTGAGCGCACGTCGCGGCCGCCTGCACGTGACTCAGCGATTGACCGACCGGTCCGCGGACGTGATTGTGCTGATCGACGGCTATCCGCAGCCTGCCGGGCCCGCGACGGTCGCCACCGAGCGGATTGTCCGCGGCGCCGCCCAGGTGGTGCAGACCGCGCTGCGCAACGGTGACCGGGCCGGCATCGTCGCACTCGGTGGCCGAAGACCCCGCTGGCTGGGTGCCGACATCGGGCAGCGCCAGTTCTACCGCGTGCTCGACACCGTCCTCGACGCCGGCGATGAATTCGAGAGCACCACTGGGACATTGGCTCCGCGGGCGGCAATTCCGATGGGTGCGATCGTCGTCGGGTTCTCGACGCTGCTCGATACCGAATTCGCGCTGGCGCTGATCGACCTGCGTCGTCGCGGTCACGTGGTGGTGGCGGTCGACGTCCTGCAAGGCGCTCCGTTTAGCGCCGCCCAGGACCCACTGGTCGACCGGATGTGGGCGCTGCAGCGTTCGGCCATGTACCGCGATATGGGCACGGTCGGCGTTGACGTGGTGGCCTGGCGGGCTGATCGCACCCTGGATCAGTCGATGCGGGCCGTCCCCGATCATCGTCGGCCGCTGACCGGACGCCGGTCATGAGAGGCGGCGCGCAGTTGGCGGCGCATGTCTTGTCGACGGCCTGCGGTGTGCTGATGGTGGCGGCGGTCGGCATCGGAGCACACGGATCGACCCTGGTCGCGGCAACATCGGCTGTGGCCGCGGTGACGATCGCGGTGCTGTTTCGCCCGGTTGCCACGCTTGCGGTGTTGCTCACCGTGGTCGCGATTACGCTGTCCGGGCCGCCTGCCACGGTCGCGGCGGTGTCCGGATTGTCGGCGGCCGCCTATCTGGTGCTGCGGCATGCGGCCAGTAACGGCGCCGGACTCGACTCGGTCAGCGGCGCAACGATGGTCTCAGCGGTGGGATTTACCCTTGTCGGCCTGGTTGCGACCGCATTCCCGTTGCGGCTGCCATGGTTGCCGTTGCTGGCGCCGCTCGCCGTGTTCGCAGTCTATCTGCTGGCCACACGGCCGTATCTGCGGGACGAAGACGGCTAGCGATGTTGCTGGAGCCTGCGGCATGCCAAAAATCTGCTTGCGGGCAACGCCTTGACCGGTGTCCGGATGGGGGCAACAATATCGGGATGCCGCAAGAAGAGCGGGCGTTGATTAGCGACCTGGAGCGTCGCCTCGCCGAGAAATATTCGGCTCTTCCGATGGATCACGTCACCGCCGTCGTGCGGCATGCGTATTCGCAGTTCCAAAGCAGCCGGGTGAGGGGCTTCATCCCGTTATTGGTGCAGCGGCGTGCCGACGAGGAACTCGAGGAGCTGAGTGTCTTGCGGCCGGACCTGGCGGCAGTTGCGCTCGACGATATGGGTGTGACTAGTCTCGAGACCATCGCAGCGGTCTAGCAATCCGGGCCGCACCGGCCGACGGCGGGATTGTCCTTGCGGGCGGCCATGATTGGCGACTCCCGGCTTGCCGGATTCGGTCTAATTAATCGACTATTTCTGTACGGTCGGCAGTAGATTATCGGCAGTAGGTTATCGGCGGGGGGGGGCAATCGGTGAGCAAGCTGGGAGAGCAGGCTGTCGTCTGCGGTGCGGGCATGGCCGGGTTGCTCGCCGCTCGGGTGCTCAGCGAGTTTTACGGCACGGTGACGGTAGTCGAACGGGACAAGCTGCCCGATGCTGCCGACCAGCGCCGCGGAGTTCCGCAGGGCCGCCACTTCCACGTGTTGTGGAGTCGTGGCGCCGACGAGCTGGCGCGACTGTTCCCGGGCATCCATGACGACCTGATCGCCGCCGGCGCGGAGGTTTGCGACGACGGCGACCTTTCTCGGGTGTCGATTCGGGTGGCCGGACACGAGCTGAGCAGAGCGGGCAAATTCAGCGACCCCTCGGCGGTCAAGCTGCACCTGTTGAGCCGGCCGCTGCTGGAATCGCACGTCAGGCGGCGCGTCAGCGCCATCGACAACGTCCAAATCCTCGACGGCCATGACTTCGTCGATCCGATCGCACCGAGTCCACACCGAGTCACCGGCGCGAACATCGTCGATCGAGACAGCGGCGCGAAGCGCGAGCTCAACGCCGACCTGCTGGTCGACGCGATGGGCCGCAGCGCACGCACCCCGGCCTTCCTGGAAGGCCTGGACTACGGACGACCGGTCGCCGAGCGCTCGACGACCAACGCGAACTACACCAGCCTGCTCATGCGCATCCCGGAGGGGATCATCAAGGAACGCATGACCTTTGTCGTTCCGGAGCCGAAAAAGCCCACGGGCGGCGCATTTTCGGTGTACGAGCACGACACCTGGATTTTCACGCTGACCCGGTTGGCGGACAACGGACCACCCAACGACCTGACCGGCATGATCCGGATGGCCACCCAATTCGCGCCACCCGCGCTGTTGCGGGCGCTCAAGCGAGGCGAGCCGATCGGCGAGATCTCGGTCTTCCGCTACCCGGGCGCGATCTGGCGGCGCTACGACCAGATGGACCGCTTTCCCGCGGGCTTCCTGGTGTTCGGCGATGCGATCTGCAGTACCAACCCCATCTACGGCCAGGGCATGACAGTGGCGGCACTCGAGGCGACCGCTCTGCAGGACTGCCTGGCCGACGGGAATGGCGATCTGAGCCGGCGATTCTTCGCCGCCGCCGCTGACCACATCGGTCCGATGTGGGCATCCAACCAGTTCAACGATCTCTACATGGACAGCGGAGACCCTGACCATGCGGCGTCGACAGCACTGCTGGAATTCCGCGAGACGGTGCTGTCCGCGGCGGAGAGCAGCCCGGCCCTCACCGAAAAGTTGTACCGATCAATGAATTTGGTCGACCCTCCGACCGACTACAGCCCTCTGCTCACCTAAGACTGCTGAATCTGGCTGCGGTTGCGCGCGCTGATTTCGGCGTAGCGGTCTTTCAGGCCGTCGCGATCCAATGTCTGCGCACCGGCGATGGCGTGCTCGGCGGCAAGAGCCGGATCCGTGACCGCGGCGGAGCCGGTGACATAGATCTCCTTGAGGCCGGCCATGATTGGCGCAGGCACTTCAGCGATGTGACCGGCGAGTTCGACGGCCCGGGGCAGCAGCTGATCGTGCGACAGGACTTCGGTGACCAGCCCGATGTGCTCGGCGTGCGCGGCGTCGACCACCTCGCCGGTCATCGACAGCCGACGCGCCATTGCGACGCCGACCAACTGCGGAAGCCGCGCCGTCATTCCGCCGCCGGGCAGGATCCTCACGCGGGCGTGAGTATCGGCGAAAACCGCCCGCTCGGAAGCGATGAGGAAGTCGCAACCCAACGCCATCTCCAGCCCGCCGGTGAACACCGCCCCATTGATGGCGCCGATGATCGGCGTGTGCATCTCGGCGGTCTGGCGGATGCAGTTCTCGGTCTGAAATTGCTCGAAGTAGGCAGCGCCGAGTCGCTGAGCCTCTTTGAGGTCGACGCCCGCGCAAAATGCCGGGTCGGCACCGGTGAGTACCACCGCCCGCACCGACGCGTCATCGTCAGCCTCGCGTAGCGCGGCGTACAGCGTTCCGATCAGCTTCGGGCTCAATGCGTTTCGTGCTTCGGGACGGTTCAAGGTCAATACCCGAACCGGGCCGATATCGTCGCTGAGAACCAGCGCCGGTGTCATGTCAGGAACTGCGCGGCCTGTCGGACGAGTTCGAGCAGAGGCTGCGGGAAGATGCCCAAGCCGACGGTGATCGCCGCGCACACCGCGATGGCCGTCTTACTCCAGAAGCTGGGCATGACGACGTGTACCGGCTCGGCGTGCGGCACGGTGAAGAACATCAGCACAATCACCCGCACATAGAAGTAGGCGGCCACTGCGCTGCCGATCACACCGATGATGACCAACGGCACCGCGCCACCTTTGGCCGCCGCCTGGAACACCGCGAACTTGCTGATGAACCCGCTGGTCAGCGGAATCCCGGCGAAGGCCAGCAGGAACATCGAAAAGAGCAGGCCGACAACGGGATAGCGCTGCCCGAGTCCCGCCCAGTGCGACATGGTGGCGTCTTCTTCGCCGTGCGAGTTGCGGATCAGACCCACGACCGCGAACGCGCCCACAGTGCTGAAGCTGTAGGCGACGAGATAGAACATCGTCGCCGAGAGGCCTGCTGTGTTGTTTGCGATCACACCGGTGAGGATGAAACCCACGTGCGCGATCGACGAGTACGCCAGCATCCGCTTGACGTCGGTCTGGGTCACCGCGGTGACCGTGCCGACCACGATGGTCAGTATCGCGATGGCCCACAGCACCGGCCGCCACTGGTCATGCAGCGGTGGCAGCGCAACGTAGACGACCCGCAGCAGCGCGCCGAACGCCGCGACTTTGGTGGCCGCCGCCATGAACCCGGTGATCGGGGTGGGCGCGCCTTGGTAGACGTCGGGAATCCACGAATGGAATGGCGCAGCGCCGACTTTGAACAACAGTCCGACCGATAACAGCGCAACACCGATCAACGCCATCGAGTGGCTGTTGCCGGCGGCCAGTGATTTGGCGATGCCCGGTAACGACAGTGTGTTGGTGGCGCCGTAGAGAAACGCAGCGCCGTACAGGAAGAAGGCCGACGAAAAGGCGCCCAGCAGGAAGTACTTCACCGCTGCTTCCTGGGACAGCAGGCGCCGGTGGCGCGCCAGCCCGCACAACAGGTACAGCGGCAGCGACAGCACTTCGAGCGCCACGAACATGGTCAGCAGGTCGTTGGCGGCCGGGAACACCAGCATGCCGCCGACCGCCAGCATCGTCAGCGGGAACACCTCGGTCTGGCTTGCCCCGGCCCGTTCCGCCTCGTGCTCGGCCGCACTGTCCGGCACCGCAGATGCCTGCGGTGTAAAGGAATCCAATCCGGCGGGGACGTGGGCGGTAGCGGTGGCGGCGCCCGGACCGGCGGCCGGGGTGTCGCCGTGCTGCCGCTCGGCGAAAAAGATCACGGCGAGGATGGCGACCAACAGGACGGCACCCTGCAGCAGCAGTGTCGGACCGTCGACAGCCAGTGCGTGCAGGACTGCGTAACGGCCCGGTGGATCGAGCTGCCGGGCGACGATGACGTCGGCGACGGCCGCGGCGATCAAGCCGCCGATCGCAAGCAGGACCTGGACGCCATAGCGCGCGCGCCGGGGCAGGAACGCTTCGACGAGCACGCCGGCCACCGCAACACCGAAGACGATGAATATCGGTGAGAGCAGCCCATATTCGACGCTGGGCGTGGGCACAGGTAGAGACGTCATCGGCGCGGTCCTTCCGCCATTCCGGGTAGGTGCGCAGTTCCTGGCCGCACGATCGGTGCGGGGTCGTGCTGACCGATAGTCGCCATGGTGTTCCCCACCGCGGGGTTGATGATGTCCAGCACGGGCTTCGGGTAGATCCCCAGCACCAGCAGCAGCGCGATCAGCGGCGCAACGACCAGCATTTCGCGCGGTACGAGGTCACGGATCCGCTCGTTGCCCTCGGTGACGGGACCGGTCATCAGCCGTTGGTACAGCCACAGAATGTAGATCGAGGAGAGGATCAGCGCGACCACACCGACTGCCGCGGACAGCCAGTAGCGGTTGTATGCGCCAAGCAGCACCAGGAATTCGCTGACGAAGGGCGCCAGCCCGGGCAGGGACACGGTGGCCAGGCCTGCGATCAGGAATGTGCCGGCCAGTACGGGGGCCACCTTCTGGACACCGCCATAGGCGGCGATCGACCGGGTGCCGCGGCGCGCGATCAGGAATCCGGCGATCAGGAACACCGCCGCGGTGGAGATGCCGTGGTTGAGCATGTACAGCGTGGATCCGCTCTGGCCTTGCGTCGTCATCACGAAGATCCCGAGGATGATGAAGCC
>Ga0302314_10010382_pt1 | contig 16302 bp, 13 predicted proteins | sample III_Palsa_N2_3_FD_200533 | JGI IMG/M metagenome (GOLD analysis project Ga0302314, IMG submission 200533) | Peat permafrost microbial communities from Stordalen Mire near Abisko, Sweden - III_Palsa_N2_3 | ecosystem: Environmental > Terrestrial > Soil > Palsa > Peat permafrost | place: Sweden... | reverse complement strand
CAGCACGCTGTCGTCGGTCGAGTCGTCGAGCAGCTGGATGTGCAGCTTGTCGGCCGGGTAGTCGAGTGTGCCAACCGCGTCGACCAGACGCTCCACGACATCCCGTTCATTGAATACCGGCAGCTGGACCAGGAGGTGGGGCAGGTCGGCATCGGCGGGCAGCGCTTGCAGCTGCTCCGCGCGCTCCAGGGCGATGGCCCCGCGCCGGCGTTGCAGGAAGAGGATCATCAGCCACAAGCTATGCAGGCCATAGAGGGCGAGGATGAACACCGCGATCATGTAAAAACCAGCGGCGATATGACAGACGATGGGGAGCAGATTCATGGAAGTGGAGGAGTTTGGTATCGGCAGGGGTGAAACAACCCCCGAGAACGCCTACTGACACAATCTGTCACAATCCACCTAATCTCATTGATGCTAATGGTTTATATCGTTACTTGAGGCTGCGCACCAGTCCGTAAGGTCGCCCGGAATGGCGACCGTTGCGATAGTAGGCAGTGGTGCGGTCGGCCTTTTTTACGGCAGCCAGCTGGTGCAGGCCGGGCATGAGGTGCGCTTCTGGCTGCGCCGCGACCTCGCCCGCATCCGCGCGCAGGGCCTCACCGTACATTCATCAGGCTCTGCGGATGTCGCCGTGCTGGTCGCGCCCGGACGCCATCTGCCGGCCGGGCGCTTCCGCGCCTGCGCCTCGGTCGCCGAGTGCCTGGAGGGTGCCGTCCCCGACTGGGTGGTGGTCGCGATCAAGACCACCCAGCTCGAGGAGATCCTGCCGGCGCTGGCCCTGCTCAGCGCGGATCCGCGCACGCGCGTGGTCGCGATGTGCAATGGCATCGGCATCGAGGAACGGCTCGCGCCGACGGTCGGCGCGCAGCGGCTCTTCGCAGCCCTGGCCCATGTCTGCCTCGAACGGCGCTTGGATGGCAGCGTCGAGCACCAGGCGCACGGCAAGCTGCTGCTCGGGCACGCACGCGATGAATCCGCCGCCGTGCAGGAGCTTGCGGAGCTGGTCGCGGGCGCGGGCATCAGCTGCTATCAGGTCGGCTCGCTGCGCGAAGCACGCTGGCGCAAATTGGTCTGGAACCTGCCCTACAACGGCCTGAGCGTGGTCCTGGGCCGCGACGGCTGGGACACCGCGCGCATCATGGCCGATGCCGAGACCGCCAGCCTGGTGCGCGCACTGATGGAGGAGGTCATCCGCGTCGCCAACGCCGATCTCAGCGCCCATGGCGCCACCGCCCGCATCGAGCCGTCCTGGTGCGACGAGATGATCAGACGCACCGCCGTCATGGGTCCCTACCGCACCAGCACGCTGCGCGATTGGCGCGCGGGTCTACCGTGCGAGATCGGGAGCCTGTTCGCCGAACCGGTGGCGCGCGCGCAGCGCCTCGGGGTGGACGCGCCGCGCATGGCGATGCTGCTAAGCGTGCTGCGCAGCCGCATGCCCTAGGGCTGCGCAGCTGGTCGCACGTCGCCGCTCCGCCGCACCGTCACCAGGGTGAAATCGTTGCGCCGCACGCTCGCCCAGTCCAGCCCCGCGGCCGCGGCCAGCAGCGGCAGCTCCTCCTCGAGGCGGCTGCGCGGATCGGACAGCAGGCACTGCCCAGCGGGCGCCAGGCCGAGCGCGATCGAGGCCAGGAGCTGGGGGAAGTACGCTTCGCGGTAGAGGATGTCGCCACCGAGGATCAGACCGTACGGCCCGCCCGGCGGCGCGTCGCCCCACTGGTGCAGGTGGTAGTCCGCGCGCGGCTCGTCGGCTAGCGCCTGGCGCACCAGCGCCAACGCATCGGCCGCGCCATCGAGGAAGGCCACCCGGCGCGCCCCGGCCTGCAAAGCGGCGCGTCCGACCACGCCCGTGCCGCAGCCGAGATCGCAGATGACCCGATCGCGGCAGTCGACCACCGCGCTGAGATCACGCGCCAGGCGCCGCCCCGCGGGCCAGGCGTAGCGCCCGGTCGCATCGACCGCGCTCGCGGTCGGTTCAGGCATGGGCGGCGTCGGCGGCATCGGCATGCCCGGCGATCAAGGCCGGCAGGGCGGTCAGCCCGCACTCGTGCACGGTGGGCAGGATGTGCCGGGCGACGGCGCGCAGCGCCGGCACCGCCTGGCCCATCGCGCAGCCATGGCCGGCCCAGCGCAGCATCTCCAGATCATTCTCGGCGTCGCCCACCGCCCACACGTCGGCGGCCGGGATCCCGAGGCGCTCGGCGACATGCGCCAGGCCCGAGGCCTTGGTCACGCCCAGAGGCAGGATCTCGACGCGGTCCTCCTGGCTGAGCACTACCTCGTGGGTGGCGCGCAGCTGGGCCTTGAGCTGCGGGTAGCAGTCCTCAATGGCCTTCGGCGAGCAGACGTACATCAGCTTGAAGCTCTGGCCCTGCCAGTTCTGGAAGCGCTCGGGCACCACCGCGATCGGCACGCCATAGACCTCGCGCCAGCGCTGGGTGTGCGGGATCTCGCGGTTCATGATCCAGCTCTGCGGATCGGGATAGGCGCAGATCGCGCCGTCGCGTGCGGTCAGCGCGGCCAGGCCGCTGCGCACCAGCTCCGCCGAGAGGGGGGCGCTGATCAAGGCCGGAGCGTCCGGCCGTCCGATCCAGGAGCCGTTGAAGCACACCACCGGTGTCGCCAGGCCCAGGGCCCGCCACACCCAGGTCGTGGTCACCAACGGCCGGCCGGTGACCAGCATGACCTGGATGCCGCGCGCGAGCAGGTCGCGCACCGCCTGCGCGTGCGCGGGGGCGATGGTCCCCGGATGCTCAAGCAGCGTCCCGTCCAGATCGAGGGCGACAAGGGTGGGTCTCATCGCCACAGGCTCAGCGTCCGACGACCACATGCAATGATGCTGATCGCTGCGAGCGCTGCCCGCCGCGTCCCGTCGCCGGATGTGCCGGCGGCTGGGCGCGGCGACCCGGGTGCGGGCTGCACCGCCACTGTTGAACGATCCGGCCGTTCGACGGTCAGAAGCGCTTGCCGCCGGTGAACAGCACCGCCAGGCCCTTGGTGGTCACGTTGGTGCCGCCGGCCGGGCCGTCGAACTGCGGATGCGCGCGATTCTCCATCAGGCGCAGGTCCAGACCCGCCTGCCACAGGGTCGCGAAGGTCCAGTAGCCGGCGGCGCGCACGCCGTACTCATAGGCGAAGGAGGTCGGCTGGCCGTTCTGGTCGCTGTTGTAGTGGTCGACGCCGATGCCGATGAAGGGCGTGCCTTCGAAATGCAGATTGGGGATGGTCGGCAGGCGGTAGGCCCAGCCGGCCATGATGTCCGCCATGCCGCCATAGTAGGACGTGTGTTGGCCGTTGTCGGAGCGGCTGCCGTCGTTGAAGGAGCCCTCACCGCCCCAGATGAAGCCGCCCGCGTTGGTCAGGGGACGCGGCGCCTGGACGTAGAGCAGGCCGATCGACAGGTTGTGGTCCCAGTTGAAGCCGTTGCCGTTGGCGGTCGCGTGGTAGGGCAGGAAACCGGCGCGCAGGCGCGCGTCGCTGATGTCGTAGCGCGAGCCGGCCAGCGTGCCGCTGGCGATGGCCTGGTTGGCGGGCGCCTCGAGGTACTGCTCGACCGGGGGTGCGGCGCTGTCAGCCGGCACGGGCTCGTTGGCCGCCAGCAGCTCGCCGGCATCCGCACCCGCAGCGGTGTCAGCGGCCGACAGGCCGGTGCCCATCGCCAGGAGGGTGGAGCAGAGCACGGCAAGGGTGGGCGTGACAAGGGAGGTACGCATGGCTGACAGTCCTGGGGAGTGGGGCAGACGCCGGGCAGCTGAGCCCGCAGGGGTTCGCTGTCTGCATGAGGAATGATGAGATTGCACAACGGTGCAGCTATGCCGGCCACGGCTGCACACAGCCAGTCCCCTCGCCGCAGCGGCCCGTCGGCCGGTGCGTGGCGATCGGCCGGGGGCGCGGTCGCCGAGCGATGGCGCCTGCGGGGATGGGCGGCGGAGTGACCACTCGTTTGCCTGATTACGCCCGGCCTCGGGTCATGTGCGGGGCATCCACTGACATACTATTATGATAGTCCATATCTCGGATGGGATCGGCGTCTGGCATGCGCGACGCTTCAGGTCCCTTCCTGATTTCGGTGCGGAGGGTGCTACGCTGCGCGACCACCCGCGAGAGGACCTCCTGGACACGTCGGATTCGTCAAGCCGTGCGGCATCCTACAGCAATTGGGAGCTCATCCGCCGCCTGCTGGCGTTGAGCTGGAGCTACCGCCGGCGCTGCCTGACCGTGCTCTCCTGCCAGGTGGTCCTGCTGCTCTTGGTGGTCGCCGGACTGGGCGTGATCGGACTGGGCTTCGATGTCATCCGCCATGAGGTCCAGGCCAGCTCGCCGGCGCCGCGCTGGCCGCTGCACTGGCACCCGCCCGCGAGCTGGAGCCCCCTGGCGCAGATCGGCCTGATCGCCGGGGCGCTGCTGATCATGGCGCTGGTGCGCATGGCGCTCAACCACATCTACACCAACTCCGTGACCCGCCTGGTGCAGCAGGAGATCGTGGTCGAGCTGCGCGCCAAGGTCTACGACAAGCTGCAGCGCCTGTCCTTCCGCTTCTTCGACGCCAACGCCTCCGGATCGATCATCAACCGCGTCACGGGCGACGTCCAGAACGTGCGCGCCTTCGTCGACGGCGTGCTGCTGCAGGGGGTGATCATCTGCATCTCGCTGGCGCTCTACCTCGGCTACATGCTGGCAATCGATCCCGCCCTGACCGCGATCTGCCTGGCCACGGTGCCGCTGATCGCGGTCATGACCATGACCTTCTCGCACCTGGTGCGGCCCGAATACGCCCGCAACCGCGACCTGGTCGACGACATGATCCTGTCCTACACCCAGACCGTGCAGGGCATGCAGGTGATCAAGGGCTTCGCCCATGAGGCCGAGCGGCACCGCAGCTTCAGCGCGGTCAATGCCGCGGTGCGCGACCAGCAGGGGCGGATCTTCTGGCGCATCTCGATCTTCACCCCACTGGTCGAGTTCCTCTCCAACCTCAGCCTCTTCGTGCTGCTGCTCTACGGCGGCCACCTGGTGCTCCAGGACCGTCTTCCGCTCGGCACCGGGCTGGTGGTGTTCATCGGGCTGATGTCGCAGTTCTCGACCCAGGTCTCGGCCCTGGCCAACATCACCAACACCGCCCAGCAGAGCCTGGTCTCGGCCCGGCGCGTCTTCGAGGTCCTGGACACCCCGGTGGAGATCCAGTCGCCGCGCGCCACCGAGGCCCTGCCGGCCCTGCCCGCCCAGCGGCGGCTGCGCGGGGAGATCGCCTTCCAGGGGGTGGGCTTCCACTACCGCGAGTCCGAGCCGATCCTCACCAACATCGACTTCACCGCCGCCGCCGGGCAGTGCATCGCGATCATCGGCGCGACCGGCTCGGGCAAGAGCTCGCTGATGGGCCTGATCCCGCGCTTCTACGACCCGACCCGCGGCCGCGTCATGATCGACGGCATGGACCTGCGGCGCATGGACCTCGAGCACCTGCGCCGCTCGATCGGCCTGGTCTTCCAGGAGAGCTTCCTGTTTAGCAACACCATCGCCGCCAACATCGCCTTCGGCGATCCGCAGGCGACCCAGGAGCGCGTCGAGAAGGCCGCGCGCACCGCCCTGGCGCATGATTTCATCATGGCCCTGCCGCAGGGCTACCAGACGGTGCTCGGCGAATCCGGCTACAGCCTCTCCGGCGGCCAGCGCCAGCGCCTGGCGATCGCGCGGGCGGTGCTGCTGGAGCCGCCCATCCTGCTGCTCGATGACCCGACCGCGGCGATCGACGCCGAGACCGAGCACGAGATCCTCAAGGCCCTCGATACCGCGATCGACGGCCGCACCACGATCATCGTCGCGCACCGCCTGAGCACCCTGCGCCGCGCGGATCTGATCCTGGTCCTCGATCAGGGCCGGATCGTGGAGCGCGGCACCCATGCGCAGCTGATCGAGTCCGGCGGCCACTACTTCGCCGCCGCCAAGCTGCAGCTGCTCGATGACGATTCGCAGCGCCTGCTCGAGGGCGGCCGGCCATGAGCACGCGCCTGAAGAGCCTGGTGCACATCGAGCCGAACCGCGAACGCGAAAGCGACAGCCGGCCGATCGACCGGGCGATGCTCGTGCGCCTGTGGCGCTTCACCTCCCCGCACCGCCTCAAGCGCAACGTGCTGCTGGTGATGGTGGTGCTGCGTTCCCTGCAGATGCCGATCCTCGGCTGGGCCCTGGGCACGACCACCAGCCTGATCGATGCGCAAAGCAAGCTCCCGCCGGCCGGCCGCGACTGGTCGGTGGTGGTGTGGGCGTCGCTGGGCTACCTCGGCTTTGCCGCCTTCACCCAGCTGACCTTCCACTTCCGTCAGCGCCTCGCCCTGGAGTTCGGCGAGGCGGTGGTGCACGACCTGCGCAATGCCATCTTCCAGCACCTGCTCACCCAGCCGATGAGCTACTTCCAGCGCACCCGCCTCGGGCGACTGATCAGCCGCATGGCCTCCGATGTCGACGTGCTGCGCGTGGTGGTGCAGGATGTGCTCTTCGTCGGCATCGTCCAAAGCGGGCAGATGATCGGCGCGGCGGCGATCATGGCCTACTACGACTGGCGGCTGTTCCTGGTGGTGCTGGCCATCGCGCCGATCCTCTGGCAGGTCAACAAGGTCTTCCGCCCGAAGCTGATCAAGGCCAACCGCGAGGTGCAGGAGAGCTTCAGCCGCGTCACCGCGACCCTGGCCGAGTCGGTCAACGGCATCCGCGTCACCCAGGGCTTCGCGCGCCAGGAGATCAATGGCGGGCTGTTTCGCAACCTGGTGCAGAACCACTCGCGCCTGAATCTCGATGTGGCGTGGCTGTCGTCGATCTTCCTGCCGCTGCTGGAGTTCAACAGCCAGCTCTTCACCGCGCTGCTCTTGCTCATCGGCGGCTACATGGCCTTCCACCACCTGATCACGCTCGCGACGCTCTTGGTGTTCTTCTTCCTGGCCAATCTCTTCTTCGGTCCGATCTCGGCGCTGGGCAACCTCTACATGCAGATGCTCAGCGGCATGGCCGGGGTCGAGCGCATCTTCGCACTCCTGGATCTGCAGCCGCAGTGGACCGACGATCCGAACGCCACCGACCTGCCGCCGCTGCGCGGCCACGTGCAGTTCTCGAAAGTGGCCTTCGCCTATGAGCCCGGGCGGCTGGTGCTGCAGGACATCGATATCGACGCCAAGCCCGGGCAGACCATCGCCCTGGTCGGGCATACCGGTTCCGGCAAGAGCTCGATCATCAATCTGCTCGCCAAGTTCCACCTGCCCAGTGCCGGCACGGTGTCGATCGACGGCCACGACCTGGCCATGACCACCAGCACCTCGCTGCACCGCCAGATGGGCCTGGTGCTGCAGAACAACTTCCTCTTCAGCGGCTCGATCTACGACAACATCCGGGTCGGGCGCATGGACGCCACCGACGCGGAGATCGTCGAGGCCTGCCGCCGGCTCGACTGCCTCGATCTGCTCGAGTCCCTGCCGCAGGGCCTGGCCACCGAGGTCTCCGAGCGCGGCGCGGGCATCTCGCTCGGGCAGCGCCAGCTGGTGTGCTTCGCGCGCGCGCTGTTGGCTGATCCGCGCGTCCTGGTGCTGGACGAGGCGACCAGCTCGGTGGACGGGCTGACCGAGGCGCGCCTGCAGGCCGCCCTCGGTACGCTCCTGACCGGGCGCACCAGCTTCGTCGTCGCCCACCGCCTGAGCACCATCCGCAGCGCCGACCAGGTCCTGGTCCTGGAGAAGGGCCGCATCGCGGAGCGCGGCACGCACCGCGCGCTGCTGGCCCAGGCCGGCCTCTACGCCGAGCTCTACCGCCAGTTCGCCATGTCCGGCGCGGCCAGCGAGGATGAGCAGCGCACCTTGCGCCAGGCGCCGCGCCCCGGGCCCGGCTCCGGGTCATGACGGCCCGCCTGGCCTGCCCATTCCCTCGCGCCTCTGGCGCGGCACGCTGTGGCGGTGCCGCACTGGGAGATCGTCATCACCGGCTGCGGGACCAGCCACGGCAATCCGCCTTGGGGCTATCCCGAGCACTGGTCGGATGATCCCAAGGATCTGCGGCGCCGTTCCGGCGCCCTGCTGAAGGGTCCCGCCGGTCAGGTGCTGCTGATCGACGCTGGCCCTGATCTCATGCACCAGATGCGCGATCCCTACCGCGACTGGACCGGGCCGGGCTATCCGGTGCGCTGCATCACGCGCTGCGATGGTCTGCTCCTGACCCATGTGCATGCCGACCACAGCCATGGCCTGAACGACCTGCGCCATTTCAACCGCCTCATGAACGGCGCGTCGATCCCGATCTATGGCGAGGCCGCACATCTCGAATACCTGATCGGCATGTTCCCGTACTGTTTCGGCGACCGCGATGCGATCTACCACATCGGCTCGCCCTCCCTGATCGCGCGGCCGCTGCCGGACGGGGTGGCGACCACCATCGCCGGACTGGGGGTGGTGCCCTTTCCCATGAGCCACGGGCTGGCCGGACGCTCCACGGGCTTCCGCTGCGGTTCCATGGCCTACCTGACCGACCTCAAGGAGCTGCCGCCGGCCTCAGAGGCCCTGCTCGGCGGGCTGGAGCTGCTGGTGCTCGACATGCTGCGCGATGTCCCGCATCCAACCCACCTCAGCCTGACCGAGGCCTTGGCGATCGTTGCGCGGCTCGCACCGCGCCGCACCGTGCTCACCCACCTCGGCCATGAGATCCAGTGGCGTGAGCTCAGCTCCCGCCTGCCACCAGGGGTCGAAGCCGCCTATGACGGCTGGCATGCCCCGTTCTTCGCACGCCCCGACGGCACCGACGGCCCCACCCCACCTGCAGCCATGACTCCTGCCACCCCGACCGCGCGCTGATGGCATCACCTCCCGACCTGCCCGGAGAGCCAGCGCCGCATGCTGCGGCCGCCGCGACGATGCGGCGCCAGCTGCGCCGCTGGGGTCCCGGCGTGCTGCTGATCGTGGTGCTGGCGGTGGGCCTGCCGGTCGGCTGCGTGCAGCGCGGCGCACGTAGCGCTCCCACGCGCGGTGTGGAGGCGGCGGCGCCCGCCGTCCGCGAGCCGTACGCCGCGCTCCCCGAATCCAGAGCCGGTGCATTGACGCAGGAACCGCAGATCGGCGTCTTCCTGCGCGCCGCAGCGCAGCTGCGCTTCACCACCCTGGTCGCCGGCACCCTGGATGGCCGCCCGGTCGACGCGGGATCGCACCTGGCCCAGGCCGAGGGCGGCACGGTGGTCCTCGATGGCGAGCGCGTCGGCGCCGAGAGCGCAATCGAACTCGAGGCGGCCGCGGGCACGCGCTTCCGCGCCGAGGTCATCCCGCCCACCGGAGGCCCGCAGGTGCTCAGCCTGGCGGGCGAGCCCGTCCTGTGCCTCAGCGGCGGGATGGTCGAGCTCATCGAGCGGGTCGATTTGGAGACCTACCTGGCGGGGGTGGTGACCTCCGAGATGTCGCCGGCCTGGCCGCAGGCCGCGCTCGAGGCGCAGGCGGTGGCGGCGCGCAGCTACGCCTGCGCCAAGTACCTGACGCACCAGAACCTTCCCTGGCAGCTGCACTGGCACTACACCGTCGACATGGCCTATGCGGGCAGCCATGCGCGCCGCAGCGCGGCCTCCCAGGCCGCGCTCGAGGCGACGCGCGGGGAAGTCCTGATGTATCAGGGTACCCCGGTGCCGGCGCTGTTTAGCGCCTGCTCGGGCGGGCGTAGCGAGTCGGCGGGCGACATCTTCGGCCAGCTGCGCGGCGCCACTGGTGTGGACATGACCCCGGTGATGCCGGTGGTCGATGATCCCGCGGCCCAGGAGGGGGCCGAGAGCCTCGGCATGGAGGACAGCCACGGCCACTGGGTGGCGGACGTGCCATTCTACCAGATCACCCTCGGCCTGAAGCGCTACGCCCAGGAGCATCCCGAGCGGCACATCCCGGTCGGGGCGGTGATCGCGGTGCGCATCGGCGGCTACTTCACCGCTTCCGGCCGCGTGGCCCGGGTCCTGCTCACCTTGCAGCATGGCGAGCACAGCCGGGTCGTGGCCCTGCCGGCCACCGACTTCCGCATGGCGGTCGGACCGGGCGTGGTGCGCTCGACCTGGTGGAACCAGGTGGTGGTGCACGCCCATGGCCTGACCATCCACGGGCTGGGCTTCGGCCATGGCGTCGGTCTGTCCCAGGTCAGCGCCTGGCAGCTGGCGACCAGCGGGGAATCCTCGACCACGATCCTCGGCCGCTTCTACGTCGGGGCCACGCTGGTGCGGGCCTATCCATGAGCGCTGCGGGTCGCCGGCCGCACCCCTCACCATCGGCGATGGTCCCGGCGTTTGCTCGACTTCGCCTCCGCAGTGCCAGCATTCATCCCATGCGTATCGCTCATCTCGCGGCCCGCTCGGCCGCCCCGGTCTGCGCCGCCCTCGCGGCCACGGCGCTCCTGCTCGGGGCCAGCGGCTGCCACCAGCTCGGTGGCGGCTCCCAGTCCACGCGCGAGGCCCCCGAGGACCCGACCGACGGCAGCAAGAGCAGCAGCCACCAGGATGCGCCGCTCAAGCCGGCCACGACCTCGACCGCAGCGGAGAACGCGCAGCTCGACGCCGAGATCCAGAAGCTCGCCGCCGGCAAGGATCCGGACGACGAGAAGGGTGAGATCATCCACGACGATGCGGTAGCGGCGCTGACCGCGCGCGGTTCGGCCATCGAGCTGCCGATCGTCGACGCGATGCGTGGCAACCACGACTGGAACGTGCGCCTGGGCTGCGTCGAGGTCCTGCAGTCGATCGGCACCAAGGCCTGCGTCCCGCATCTGATCGCCGCCCTGCGCGACCCCCAGCCGCTGGTCGCCTTCACCGCCAACAGCACCCTCGAGGCGCTGACCAAGCATGGGGAGATCCCGGCCGAAGGGACCACGCGCACCGCCAATGGGCTGCCGCCCGTGCCGATCCGCAAGCCGGACCAGCTCGCCCTCGACACCGAACTGAAGATCTGGTCGATCTGGTACCGCGACAACGGCAAGCAGCTGCACGACTCCTGGGACCAGTGGTGGAAGGCCAACGCCGAGCGCGTGCGCATCGATTAGCGCATGGCTCGCTACGCGCGAGTCCCGGTCCCAGTCCCCCTTCGTCGTCCGAGTCGCGCATCCGCATCACGTCTCGCGCGGGATGATCTCGAAGCTCCACAGGTCCTCGGCGGCCAGCACCGTGGTCTGCGGGCACTGCGCGTGCGTCTCGACGACCAGGTCGGCGACCGAGACCGTGGCCGACTCGGCGTCCTCGGCGTAGCGGGCGCTGATATGCGTGATGATCAGCGTGCGCGCGCCCATCGCCTGGGCCAGGCGCCCGGTCATGTGCGTGCTCGAATGGCCCCACAGCTTGGCCTTGGCCTCGCGCGTGGCATCGAAGGTGGCCTCGCAGACCAGCAGGTCGCAGCCCTGGGCCGGTGCGATCATGGCCGAGGCGTCGTCGGTATCGCCCAGCAGGGCGAGCAGCCGTCCTGGCCGCGGCGGATCGACCACCTCCTGGGGCGTGACGATCGTGCCGGCGGCGGTGGTCACGCTCTCGCCCCGGCTGAGCGCCCCGTAGTGCCGCCCTGAGGCCACCCCCAGCGCTTCGGCGCGGTCCGGATGGAAGCGTCCGGGCCGCGGCGCTTCGCGCAGGCAGTAGCCGAAGCAGGTCACGCGGTGGCGCAGGGGATGGGCCGAGAGGTGCCAGTCGCGCACCATGCCGAGGTCGTGGGCGCGTGGGCTGTCGAGCTCGCTGAAATGCAGGGCGAAGGGCAGGAAGGTCTCGGTCAGGCGGATGGTGGTCTCGACCAGGGCCTTGACCCCGACCGGGCCGACCACCACCACCGCTTCGCTGCGGCCGTGGATCGCCAGGCAGGCCAAAAGGCCCGGCAGCCCCAGGCAGTGGTCGGCATGCAGGTGGGTGATGAGGACGCGTTCGATGCGACCCGGGCGGATGCCGGCGCGCATCAGCTGGTGCTGGGTGGCCTCGCCGCAGTCCAGCAGCCAGATGCGCCCATCGTCGAAGGACAGGGCCTGGGACGTGACATTGCGCTCACGCGCCGGGGAGCCGGCCGAGGTACCCAGGAAGGTCAGGTGCACGAAAGGACTGTAGCGCGATCCGTAGGCGTCCTAGGCCGGGTCTGCACCTGCGCGTTGCCGCTGGCACGGGCGCGGGAGGTCACCACGTCTGGCGCCTCGCCATAAGCGCGCTACTTTCCCGTCGATGCGCTCGGAGATGGTCAACCAGGTGGTTCGCTCGGTGATCCTGTTGGGATTGTTGTGCTATTTCGCCGTCAGCCTGATCCGCGGCCTGCTCGATGACGAGCACCGCAAGGGCCTGGGGCTCTCCAGCATCAACCCGGGCGAGGACCACGGCATCCGCGTGCTGCTCGAGAACCGGCAGCCACCCGACCCGATCCCGACCTGGGACAAGATCGACATCACGATCCTCCAGCCGGTCGATGTGGTGACCCCGAGCTATCCCGACGACCCGAGCTTCCACCTGACGCTCTCCAGCGGCACCGTGCACATCCAGCCCGACACCAACAACGGCCTGCTGCTGAGCGCCAAGGAATGGGGCAAGGAGTACTCCTGGGCGGTTTCGGAGGTGCGCATCCAGCCGGCCGCCACCGACCCCGTGGCCGGGGTCCTGCCCAGCGGTGCGCGCGCCACCCCTGGCCAGCACGACCCCTGCAGCTTCGAGGCCGCCAGCCACGACGCGGTCTTCGCCCTGGCCTCATCGCGCTACCGTGGCTCGCTGGCGGTCATCTGGCACAGCGCCAAGGACCTCGAGGCGGTCAACTGCCTGCCGATGGAGTCCTACGTCGAGGGCGTGGTCGCGGTCGAGATGTCGCCGAGCTTCCCCCTGCAGGCGCTCAAGGCCCAGGCCATCACCAGCCGCAGCTACGCCTTCGCGCACCAGATCCTCTCGACCCAGGCGCGCCGCGAGTACGACCTCACCGACGGCGCCGACGACCAGGACTACCACGGCACCGGCAACGGCAACGACGCGGTGCGCACCGCGGTCTTCGAGACGCGCGGCATCCTGATGGTGGTCAACCACAACCTCTTCTTCGCACCGCTGTTCTGCGCCTCCGACGGCGGCTATACGGCCTCGGTGGATGATGTCTTCCCGGGCTCGACCGATGTCACCGGCCAGTATCCGCTCGGGCTGGTGATGAAATCCCAGCCCGATCCGTGGTGTGAGAAGGGGGTCGAGGCCCTCGGCTACACCTCCACCCACTGGGAGCACACCACGACCATCGTGCCCAAGGAGCTGGAGCTGGGCCTGGCGAAACTCTATGCGCCCGAGAACCGGCCGGTCGGCTTCATCCACAACCTGCGCGTCGGCAAGCGCGATCCCAAGTCGCAGCGCGTGCTCAGCGTCAAGATCTTCCACACCCTCTCGGGCGATCCGATCGAGATGTCGGCGCACTCCTTCCGCATGCTGGTCGGTCCGAACGTGCTGCGCTCCACCCTGTGGGGCGCGGAGAGCCCACGCCGCATCGAGGACACCGACGGGCGGCGCACCACCACCTACGAGATCGTCTCCACCGGCTACGGCCATGGGGTCGGCATGAGCCAGGTCAGCGCCTGGGAGATGGCCAACGAGAACTACTCGGCGGCCGACATCCTGCACACCTTCTACCACGACATCGACTTCGTCACCCAGTGGTGAGGGTGCGCGTCGTGATCCCGTGCCAGCGATGAGCGGTTCCTGCCTGCGTTTCTCGGTCGAAGCGCGCTGCGGCGCCGCACGCGCCGGACGGCTGGGCACGCCGCACGGCGAGGTCGCCACACCCTGCTTCATGGCCGTGGCGACCCTCGGCGGCTTCAAGGGCGTCACCGTCCAGCAGGCCGAGGAGCTCGGCCAGCGCGTGCTCCTGGCCAACACCTACCACCTCGCGCTGCGCCCCGGGCCGGAGGCGGTGCGGTCCCTCGGCGCCCTGCACGGCTTCAGCGGCTGGACCGGCCCGACGCTCACCGATTCCGGCGGCTACCAGGTCTTCAGTCTCGCGCACAACCGCGTGATCAGCGACGATGGCGTGTCGTTCCGCAACCACCTCGACGGCTCGCAGCTGATGCTGACCCCGCAGGAATCGATCCGCATCCAGCGCCTGATCGGTGCGGACATGATCATGGCCTTCGACGAGTGCCCGAGCTCCGGGGCCTCGCGGGAGGTCATCCTCGCGGCGGTGAGCCGCACCAGCGCCTGGCTGGAGCGCTCGGTGGCGGCGTGGCGCAGCCCCACGCTGGAGGGGGTGAGCGTCGGCGGAGCCGCCGAGCAGGCGCTCTACGCCATCGTCCAGGGCGGCGTGCAGCGCGACCTGCGCGAGCGCTCCTGCCAGGACGCGCTCGCCCATGACCTGCCCGGCTACGCCATCGGCGGTCTTGCGGTGGGCGAGGAGTTCGCGGACCGCCTGCGGGTCATCGAATGGGTGGCGCCCCAGCTGCCTGCGGACCGGCCGCGCTACCTGATGGGGGTGGGCACCCCCCTCGACCTGGTCGAGGCGGTGGCGCGCGGCATCGACCAGTTCGACTGCGTGCTGCCGACGCGCATGGGCCGGCATGGCATCGCCTACACCGATCGCGGGCCACTGCGCATCAAGCGCTCCGAGTATGCCCTCGATCCGCAGCCGCTGGATGCGTCGGTGCCGAGCCAGGCACGGCGCGTCAGCCGCGGCTACCTGCACCACCTGCTCAAGAGCAATGAGAGTCTCGGTGGCCAGCTGCTCTCGCTGCACAACCTCGCCTACTACCAGCAGCTCATGGCGCGGATGCGCGGTGCGATCCGCGCGGGGACCTTCGCGGTCTTCTGCGAGCGCTTCCGCGCCACCTACCGCGACACCCCGGCTCCAGGCGAGGATCCGCCGGTGACCGCCCAGGCGGCCGAGCGATGAGCCAGGTCATCGCCTATTGCGACGGCGGCTGCCGCGGCAATCCCGGGCCCGGGGGCTGGGCCTGCCTGATCATCGATCCCATCAGCCATGACGCGCTCGAGCGCTGCGGCGGAGAGGATCCGACCACCAACAACAAGATGGAGCTGATGGGCGCGATCATGGTGCTGCGGTCCCTGCGCAAGCCCGGCACCACGGTGACCATCCATTCCGACAGCCAGTACGTGATCAAGGCCGCCTCGGAATGGATCCCGGGCTGGAAGGCGCGCGGCTGGCGCCGCAAGGAGGGGCCCTTGAAGAACGTCGAGCTCCTGCAGGAGCTCGACCGCCTGGCGGCGCCTTTCGTGATCACCTGGACCTGGGTGCGCGGCCATGACGGCAATCCCGGCAATGAGCGCGTCGATGCCCTGACCAACCAGGCGATGGACGCCATCCGCGCGGGCCAGGATCCGTCCTTCGAGCGGCGCCGCACCTGGAAAGCAGGCTAGCAGCACCTAGGAGCAGGTCCGGGGCCTGCTAGGATCCGGACATGTGGCGACGCATCCCGACCTGCCTGAGCCTGACGGTGAGCCTGTGCTGCAGCCTGCTGGGCCTGGGGGCCAGCGCCGGGGCAGCGACCCAGGATGCGCCTGCTGTCGCGGCGCCTGCGGCCTCAGCCACCACGGCGGACACGGTGACGCTCGACCAGTGGTACGTGGGTGAGCTCAACGGCAAGAAGACCGCCTCGATGCATGAGGTGGTCGTGACCCATCCCGACGGCACGCGCACCACCACCGCGACCATGACCATGGTGATCGTGCGTTCGCTGGGCACCGGCGAGACTGCGCGCAGCTCGCGCATCGACATGTCGGAGGTCGATGCCTATGACGAGGATGCGGCAGGACGCCTGGTGGGCTTTCATTTCGACCAGGACGAGTCCGGCCAGAGCTCCACCGCACAGGGCGTCATCCTGCGCGACGCCAGCCACCGTCCGACCAGCGCGCATGGCACGCTGCTGCGCCTCGGGCGTCTGCAGGTGATCAACCTGCCGCTCAATCCCGATGCCCAGCTGCTGAGCGATCGTGAGCTGCAGGAGCGGATGGGGCATGCGACCCTGGCGATCAACGATCAGATCGCCAGCGACTGCGTCTACCTCATGGATGACCGCCTGCGGGTCGGACATACGGTCGCGACCTACCTCGGGCTCGGCGCGCATGCGCGCCGCACCTTCAGCGAGACCACCGACCTGACCGGTATCCCGATCCGCTTCTCCCTCGATGCCCAGGGCGAGCTGGCGAAGATGACGATGGACATGGGGATCTTCTCCTTCGTGTTCACCCCGAGTCCGGGACCGGTGCCGATCTCCGGTGGCGAGATCGGGGTCGGCGCCCTGATCGCCTCGACCGGTCCGATGCCGCAGACCGGAGCGTCGAACCGCTACCGCCTGCCCAGCACCGTGACGATC
>Ga0302314_10010381_pt1 | contig 16306 bp, 11 predicted proteins | sample III_Palsa_N2_3_FD_200533 | JGI IMG/M metagenome (GOLD analysis project Ga0302314, IMG submission 200533) | Peat permafrost microbial communities from Stordalen Mire near Abisko, Sweden - III_Palsa_N2_3 | ecosystem: Environmental > Terrestrial > Soil > Palsa > Peat permafrost | place: Sweden... | reverse complement strand
CTGTTGCACGGCCTGCCGGTCGTGCACAAAGACCTGCAGCCCACTAAAGGCATTCGCACGACCTTCGGCTCACCGATCTACCGCGACTTCGTTCCGGACATCGACGCACTGCTCGTGGAGCGCACCCGCAGCGCCGGGGCCATCCTGCTTGGCAAAAGCAACACGCCGGAGTTTGGCGCGGGCTCGCAGACGTTCAACGCCGTGTTCGGGGCGACGTTGAATCCGTGGGACACAAGCAAAACCTGCGGGGGCAGCAGCGGCGGGGCCGCGGTCGCACTGGCCACCGGCATGACGGCGCTGGCCGATGGCAGCGATCTGGGCGGCAGCCTGCGCAACCCGGCCGCATTCTGCGGCGTCGTGGGGCTGCGAACCTCCCCGGGCCGCGTGCCCGCGTGGCCCGTATCGACAGCCTGGTCGCCGTTGAGCGTCGAGGGGCCCATGGGCCGCACGGTGGCGGATCTCGCGCTGTATCTGGCCGCCATTGCCGGACCTGATGCGCGCGCGCCGCTCTCGATCAGCGAGCCGGGCGTGCGATTTTCTAAGCCGCTCGGCCGGGATTTCCGGGGCGTACGGGTAGCGTGGTGGCGGAGTCTGGACGGCATTGCCTTTGAGAGCGAAGTGCGCACGATCGTCAATGCACAGCGCCGCGTATTCGAGGCGCTCGGTTGCATGGTCGAGGAGGCCGAGCCGGACTGGAGCGGTGTGGATGCGAGCTTTCGCACCTTGCGCCAGTTGGAGCGGCTGATTCATCTGCAGGCGCTGCGCAAGGCGCATCCGACAGCTATAAAAGACACGATACTGGCCGAGCTGGATGCCGCCGAACGCCTGAGCGCTCATGAGATAGGCGCCGCGCTCCAGCGGCAAACCGAAATCTACGAGCGCATGCGCTGCTTCATGCAGCGCTACGAATTCTTCGTGCTCCCCGTTACGCAGGTGTCGCCATTCGACGTGAGGCAGCCCTATCCGCGCGAAATCGAAGGTCAGCCGATGAGCACTTATATCGACTGGATGAAGTCGTGCTACTACATATCGATGACGGCCGCGCCCGCAATTTCGGTGCCCTGTGGATTCACGGCCAGCGCTCTTCCGGTAGGATTGCAGATCGTCGCGCGACATCGCGACGACTGGGGGCTGCTGCAAATGGCCTATGCATTTGAGCAGGCCGTGGCACACCAACGCAGGCCAAAACCATGAAACAGGCCAAAGCTGTGAAACACGCGACCGCGCTGAGTGCACTTGCCGGGCTGATCGGGCTGATCGGGCTGATCGGGCTGAGCGCTCTGCCGGCAATCGCGCAGGCGCAGAGCTCGCCGGGCTACTTTCCCGCGCCGGGCCAGTGGCAGCACAAGACGCCCGAGGAGCTCGGCTTTGATGCCGCAAAATTGCGCGCGGCGATCGAATTTGTTCAGGCGCACGACAGCGGCTGGGACTTCGCGAAGGATCAGCAGCGCGTGTTCGGCATCCCGCTCGGGCCCGTGCCCGCGCACCGGGCTGCCACGAACGGCGTCATTGTGCGCCACGGATATATTGTCGCGCAGTTCGGCGACACCAAGGCGAACGATCCGGTCTACAGCATCGCCAAGAGTTTTCTATCGACAGTGTGCAGCCTTGCGGTGGCCCGGGGCCTGATCAGGGATGTGAATGATCCGGTCGCGCAGTACATCCACGATGGCGGCTACGACTCCGCGCACAATGCGAAGATCACCTGGAAGAACCACCTGCAGCAGGAGAGCGAATGGGAAGGGGTCCTGTGGGGCAAGAACTCCGACTTCGTGGGCCACGAGCAATACGGCGAAGGCGAGCACACGCCCCGGCCTATCCAGGATCCCGGTACGTACTACGAGTACAACGACGTGCGCGTGAACCGCTTATCGCTGTCGCTGTTGCGCTTGTTCGGTCAGCCGCTGCCCGACGTGCTCAGGACCAACATCATGGACCCGATCGGCGCGACGCATGAGTGGCGCTGGATTGCCTATCCGAACGCCACGGTTGATATCGGCGGTCGGCAGATCGGCTCGGTGCCCGGCGGCACGCGTTGGGGCGGTGGGCTCTGGATCAACTCGGAGGATCTGGCGCGCTTCGGGCTGCTGATTCTGAACCACGGTCGCTGGCAAGGCCGGCAGCTGGTGTCCGAGCAGTGGCTCGCGCAGGCGACCATGCCGAGTGCGCACGGCCCGGACTACGGCTATCTGTGGTGGCTCAACACCAAACAGAAGGAATGGCCCAGCGCGCCGGCCTCAAGTTTCGCGGCGGTCGGTAACGGTTCCAACATCGTCTGGATGGATCCGGAGCACGACCTCGTGATCGTCTATCGCTGGTATGACCACCAGGCGATGGACGGCCTGACCCAGAGGGTCCTGGCCGCCATCGCCCGATAGTTCACGCTAGCCCGATAGCTTCGTTATTGCCTCGGTACGGACCAGGGTCCGACCTCGGGCTTGATCTGCGTGTTCTTGAGCGGTCCGAGCTCATCCGTGACGCCGTGCTCGATCGCCGAACTCTCGCTGCCGTTCTGGAAGCAGGTGAAGTCCGGCCGATCGCGCCAGGCCCAGGGTCCGCACAGTCTCTTGCCCGCTGCAATCGCCGCATCATGTACCGCGTTGATGAGCCGCTCATAATCGGGCGTGCCCTGCTTATAGCCGCCGAAGTTGCCCAGATCGCCACTCGCGGCGAACACGGCGGTGACGCCGGGTATCGCGGCGATTTCCTTGGCATGGTTCACACCACCGACGGTCTCGATCATCTCGATCAGCACCAGGTTGTCATTGATCGTATTGCGGTAGCCGCCGGGGACGCTGCCATAGATCTCGAAGGCCTGGCCGCCACCGAGGCTGCGTTTGCCGAGCGGCGGAAAGTAGGCCCAGTCGCGCGCCGCGATGCCTTCCTCGACCGTGCGGATGGTCGGCACGACTACCACCAGCGCGCCCGCGTCGGTCGCGTGCTGGATCTCGCGCTCATCGGTATAGGCCACGCGCACACCGGGTACGGCGCGCGCATACGGGCAGGTCCGCCACATGCGCGCCACGGCCTCCCAGTCACGCGCGGAATGCTGCATCTCGGTCCAGATGAAATCGTAACCGGCATTCGCCATCGCGCAGTAGACGGATGGATCGGTGCCGGAGAACACGGTGCCGCCCGTGACTTTCTCACCGCGCATCATTTTGAGCTTCACCGGATTCCAGATTTTGGACCCCGCTGGGGCGGTGAAGTCCGGGCCGTACTTCCAGGTCGCCTCAGTGATTGGCCCCTGGTTGATGCCACCGGGCAACGCCTTGCTGAATGCGCCGCTATCTTTGCCGGCGGGCGCAGCGAGCGGGAAATTCATCTTGCCCGCGGCAGCGTTGTACATGTAAGGGTCGGCGGACGGCGGCGGCGCCTGACCGATGGCCTCAATCCCAACCAATGTGAGCGACGCGGCCAGTGCCGCGGCAATTAATGGACGCTTCATTATGGATAACCTCTTATCGGAAGTCGGTTCGATAGCGCTGCGGGACAGGCGCCGACGGCCTTGCGTACCCCCACGCAGATGTTTTGTAAGCGCGTGGATTGTGTGCCAGATAGCGCGCCAAATTCAACTTAAATTGACTTAAATTGACTGCGCGTTCATCTGCCTGCGCGCGCCGCCGATAAGCGGAATAATAGGCTCGGATTTCAACGCGGAGCTTCCCTCATGGTCGAGCCGCCTGCGGCCCCTGTGCAAGAGCCGTGCGAGTTGCGCGGCGATTATTCGCGCGCCGGCGCCGATTACAGCGTGACGCAGGACTGGGGCGCCTACAGCGCCGAGGAGCATGCGCTGTGGTCGCTCCTGTTTCGACGCCAGAGCGAGCTCATCGCAGGCTATGCGGCGCCGGAGTTTCAACGCGGCGTGTTCTCACTTGGCGCCTCGAGCAGCAGTATTCCGCGCTTCGAGGATACCAATCGGGTATTGGGTGAGCTGACCGGCTGGCAGATCGTGGCGGTACCTGGACTGATTCCCGACCAGAACTTCTTCGATCACCTGGCTCATCGGCGCTTTCCGGTGACGGTCTGGATCCGTCGGCCCGAGGAGATCGACTACCTGGTCGAACCTGACATATTCCATGATTTCTTCGGTCACGTGCCGTTGCTGACGAATCCGGTGTTCGCCCGATTCCTGCAGGCCTATGGCGAGGCCGGACCGAAGGCGCTCGGCATTCCCGGCGGCTTGCGCATGCTCGCGCGCCTGTACTGGTACATGGTGGAGTTCGGACTGATTCGCAACCGCGGACGCCTGTGCGTCTACGGCGCGGGGATCCTGTCCTCCAAGGGCGAGACCGTCTACAGCATCGAAAGTCCGGTGCCCCAGCGCCTGCGCTTCGAGCTCCTGCGGGTCATGCGTACCGACTACCGCATCGACAGCTTTCAGCATACTTACTTCGTGTTGGACAGCTTCGAGGAGTTATTCGAAGCCTGCTATCAGACCGACTTTGCGCCGATCTATGAGCGCTACGCGGGGCTAGCGCCCATTGCGCCCGACGTCTCGGTGCCCGGTGATTTGTCGATTTAGATCTGGCGATCCAAAAAGACGGCGCACATGGTGCAGCTCGCACCAAAAACACTGCTAAATCAATAACATATGCGTGGCCGTAGGAATCGACTACAAGGGGTTGGCACTATTTACGCACTCGAGGCGGTGCTTTTGGGGTCGCCATCCCTGGCGAACGCTCCCTCCCTAGTCGCTGGGACTTTAAACGCTTCAGGTCGGGCTGCGCAACATGTAGCCGACACTGGGCACTGTGCTGAGCCAGCGCGGCTGTTCCGGGTCATCGCCGATCTTCTGTCGCAGACGGTGCATGAGCTGCTTGAGCAACTGCCGATCCCCGCCCCCGCGATGACCCCAGACGTGCACGAGCAGTCGATCGGTGTGTACAACCTGGCCAGCATTGGCCAGCAGCAGCTGCAAGAGTCTTGATTCGAGCGGCGTGATCCTGATCTCGCGCTCCCCGATGCGCAGCATCAGCTGATCGGAGTCCAGTGCGAGCTCACCGACGCGGGTCTGCGTGCCGCTGTCATGCCCGGAGCGGCGCAACAGCGCCTTGACCCGTGCCACGAGCGTGCGCGGGCTGAAGGGCTTGGTCAGGTAGTCATCGGCACCGAGCTCGAGCGCTCGTACGAGGTCGGCCTCTTCACCACGAGCCGTCAGCATCATGATCGGCAGCGTGCTCTCCTTGCGCATCAGCCCGCACAGATCGAAGCCCGAGCCGCCCGGCAGGTTGATATCCAGGATCGCAAGGTCAGGCTGCTCGCCGCGAAATGTGCTCACAGCAGTGCCGTAGCTGATTGCACTCACGATCGGAAAGCCCGCCTGGCGCAGCGCAAAGCCTACGACGGCGAGCATATCGGCATCATCATCGACCACCAGCAGTTTCAAGGCTCATTGCTCCGGTTGGTGCGGCAAAGTCAGGGTAAAGCGTGTGCGCTGCGCGGCGGTGCGCTCCACGCGGATCGAGCCGCCGTGGCGCTCGATGATCGACTTTACGATCCACAGCCCGAGTCCCAGTCCCGGGGCATCCGGCTCGCTCTCGACGCCGCGCCGGAAGCGCTCGAAGATCGCCCCTGAGCTGCCGCCCGGCACTCCGTGGCCCTCATCCTCGACCCAGACCTCGATCTGTCCGTCGAGGCGGCGTCCGCCGACGTGAATCGTACTGTGATCGGGCGAGAACTTGGCAGCGTTCGCCAGCAGATTCACGAATACCTGTGCGAGGCGTTGTGCATCACCGCGCACGACCGCGGCGACGCCCGGTGCATCGATCTCGAGCTTCAGATCGCGCTGCACCAGCAATGGCGCGATCAGATCGTTCGCGTCCGCGACCACTTCCGTCAGGTCCACGCGCTGCTCGCGGATCGAGAGCTGCCCGGCCTCGATGCGCACGCTCTCGAGCAGATTATCAATCAGTCGCATCAGCCGCAGCACGCCGCGCTCGACGTTGGCGATCAGCTCGCGCTGCACCTCGGGCTGCATGTCCTCGAGTCCGTCGCGCAGCAGCTCGATCGAGGCCAATTGCGCAGCGAGCGGAGTGCGAAATTCGTGCGAGATGTTGCCCAGCACGCTGTCGCGACCGCGGCGCGCAGCCTCCAGATCGGTCTCGTCGCGCAGGATCTGCACCTGGATGCCCTGGATCGGCTGCGCGCTCTTGATGATGACCGAGCGTGTGCCACCATCGGGCGTGCACAATACTTCGCGCGCGCTGCTTTGCGTGCTGTCGCGCGCGGCCAGAATCGGGCATTGGCGCTCGCAGGGCCGCTCGCCGTTCTTCGCTTGCGGCCGCAGCACGTCGCCACAGAACTGGCCAACGATCTCGCTCTGCGAGCGGTTGAGTAAGGACGCCACCTGCGCATTGGCGTAACGAATGCGCCGCTCCTCATCGACCGCATAGACTCCCTCGACCACGCCGCTGAGTACGGCCTGGGCTTCGGCCTCGCTCCGGCGCAGCGTCTCGGTCAGATCGATCAGATTCTCGCGCATGGCATCCATCGAGCGCGCGAGGGCTCCAACCTCCAATGGCGCGACCGCGGGAATGGCGGCGGAGAAATCACCACGGCCGATGCGCTCAGCCACGTCGCGCAGGGCGACGACCGGGCGCGCGAGCCAGCGTCCGTAGAGCACGCCGAGCACCCCGGCGATACCAGCTACGATCAGCGCCGTAATCGCGATGATCCAATCGAAACTGTGTATGGCCGCGCGAAACTCTGCGCCACTGAGTCGGGCATCGAGCAGCCCTACGACCTCGCCGGTCTGCGCAGCGATCACGAGGCTCGCGGCATATTCGCTGCCGCGCGCGAGCGCTGTGGCGGCCGCCCCGCTCGGATCCGCGAGTGCGCGCGTATGCAGCGGCGTGAGCTCGTCATCGGGCGGCGCGTGGTAGGTCGAGAAGTTGACCACCTGCAAGCGCGCCCCCACCTGCGCGCTGAGTTTCGCGAGCAGCGCCACGGTAGTCAGACGCAAGGTCACCGCTCGCACGTCGGTACCCGGAACGCTCGCGGATGCGCCCCAGATCAGCGAGCCGCCGCCCTGCGGCGCGACCACGAAGCGCTCGCCCTGCTCCTGCAGGGCCGTGTCAATCTCGGCCCAGTCGACCGACGGTCCGGTCTGGGCGAGCACCGCGCCATTGCGGGTCAGGGCCGCCACGTCCGTGCCCGTGCTCTCACTGAAGCGCTGCAAAAACGGCTCGAGTCCGCCGTTGCCCTCCGTGGCGATCAGTCGCTGCAACGTGGGGCGCTCGGCCAGGATGCGCGCGTCGCTGAGCGCATCCTCACCGGCCCGTCGCAGCAATTCCCGGGCCGAGGCGACAGCGAGCTGAGCGCGCACGAGGGCCTGCTGCTGGATCTGTCGGTTCAGCAACACGGCGCAGGCGATCGCGATGGCGGCCACCGCCAGCAATACGATCAGTACGCTGCCGCTTCCGAACCAGGAAGCCAGACCGACCTGCGAGCGCGAGTCGGCGTGATCTGAGGTCAAGGCACCCGGTGTATTCAAAGCGCCAACAGCCTAATGCGCGCGCCTGCCGCTGGCCAGCGAGCGATGGCGCCGCCTTGCGGCACGGCTCAGCCGTGTCGTGCCAGCCCGGCGCGCAGCTCCGGATGGCGCATATCGAGCAGCGCCTTGGCGGTCAGTGTCACCAGCGCCAGCAGGGCGAGGATGGAGGCAGCGGCGAAGGCGCCGACGAAGTTGTATTCGCTGTGCAGAATCTCAATGTGCAGGGGCAAGGTATTGGTCAGGCCGCGGATGTGACCGGACACCACGGAGACCGCACCGAACTCACCCATCGCGCGCGCATTGCACAGCAATACGCCGTAGAGCAGTCCCCAGCGGATATTGGGCAACGTCACCAGAAAGAAGCTCTGCAAGCCGTTGGCGCCGAGCGAGAGCGCTGTCTCCTCCTCCTCGTTGCCCTGTGACTGCATCAGCGGGATCAACTCGCGCGCCACGAACGGAAAGGTCACGAACGTGGTCGCCAGCACGATGCCCGGTACGGCGAAGATGATATGGATGTTGTGCTCGATGAGCCAGGGACCGAACCAGCCTTGCGCGCCGAACACCAGCACGTAGACCAGGCCCGCGATCACCGGGGAGATCGCGAAGGGCAGATCGATCAGCGTGATCAACAGGTTCTTGCCGCGAAACTCGAATTTGGCGATGGCCCAGGCTGCCATCACGCCAAACACCAGATTGAGCGGCACCGTGATCGCTGCGGTCAGCAGCGTCAGGCGCATGGCCGCGAGCGCATTGGGCTCGCGCAGGGCGCTCAGATAGGGCCCGATGCCTTTGCTCAGGGCTTCCGCGAATACGACCAGCAGTGGCATCGCGACCAGGCCGATCAGATAGGTCAGCGCGATCGCAAGCAACGCGTAACGGCCGACTTCCTCGGGAATCTGTGCCCGTCCGATCATCGCTGCCGCCGCCGTTTCTGCGCCCAGAGCTGCAGGCCGTTGATGCCCAGCATCAGTGCGAAGGAAACCGTGAGCATTACGACCGCGATCGCAGTGGCCTGGGAGTACTGATATTGCTCCAGCTTCGTCATGATCACGAGCGGCGCGATCTCGGATACGTTCGGAATGTTGCCGGCAATGAAGATCACCGAGCCGTACTCGCCGACCGCACGCGAGAAGCCCAGCGCGACGCCAGTCAGCAGCGCCGGCCAGATCGATGGTAATACCACCCAACGAAACGTCTGCATCGTGGAGGCTCCCATCGACTCGGCCGCGCGCTCGAGCTCGCGGTCCAGGTCCACGAGCACGGGCTGCAACGTGCGCACGATGAAGGGCAGGCTCACGAATGCGAGCGCCACGACGATGCCCAGTGGCGTGTATGCGACCTTGATGCCCAGCGGCGCCAGCAATTGCCCGATCCAGCCGGTCGGGGCATACAGCGCCGTGAGCGCGATGCCCGCCACAGCGGTCGGTAGCGCGAAGGGCAGATCGATCATCGCGTCAAACAGGCGCCAGCCCGCAAAGCGCTGGCGCGTGAGCGCCCAGGCGATACTGAAGCCGAAGACGGCGTTGATACCGGTAGCCAGCAGCGAGGCGCCGAAACTCAGGCGCAGCGAGGCCAGCACTCGAGGCGTGGTCACGACTTGCCAGAATTTCTCCGGCCCGAGCTCGGCGGAACGCAGGAACACCGCCGAGAGGGGTATCAGCACGATCAGCGAGAGGTAGAGCACCGTGTAGCCGAGCGTGAGGCCGAATCCGGGCAGTACGCGAAACTCACGCGCTGCGCGCTCGCGGCGGGCACTGGGACGGCTGCCGCTGCCAGTGCCGGGACTGGCGCTGACGCCGGCTGGCGCAGGGGACAGAGCGAGCGCGGTCTGGTTCATGACGCGCTACTGGCCGTAGATCTGATCGAAAATACCGCCGTCATCGAAGAACTTCGCCTGCGCTTTGTCCCAGCCACCGAAGGTATCGTCGATCGTGACGAGCTTGAGCGTCGGGAACTGACTGGCATATTTCTGCGCTACGGCCGCATCGCGCGGCCGATAGAAGTTCTGCGCGATGATCTCCTGGCCCTGCGATGTGTAGAGGAATTTCAGGTAGGCCTCGGCGATCGTGCGCGTGCCGCGACGATCCACGACCTTATCGACCACGGTCACCGGAGGCTCGGCCAGAATGCTCCAGGAGGGCAGCACGATATCGAACTTGTCCGGGCCGAGCTGGCGGGTGGCCAACAGCGCCTCGTTCTCCCAGGCCAGCAGCGCATCGCCAATGCCGCGTTCGGCAAAGGTCACCGTCGAGCCGCGCGCGCCCGAATCGAGCACCGGCACATTCTTGTAGAGCTGCGTGACGAAGGCGAGCGCCGTGGCCTCGTTGCCACCGGGCTGGTGCAGCGCCCAGGCCCATGCGGCCAGAAAATTCCAGCGCGCTCCACCCGAGCTCTTCGGATTGGGTGTTATCACCTCGACGCCCGGGCGCACCAGATCGCCCCAGTCGCGAATGTTCTTGGGGTTGCCTTTGCGCACCAGGAACACGATTGTCGAGGTATAGGGCGCGCTGTTGTACGGCAGGCGCGTGGCCCAGTCCGCAGGGATCAACCGCGCCTGCGTCGAGAGCGCGTTGACGTCATAAGCCAGGGCCAGTGTGGCGACATCGGCCTGCAGGCCGTCGATGATCGCGCGCGCCTGCTTGCCAGAGCCGCCGTGGCTTTGCCGGATCTGCAGCGCCTGGCCGCTCTGCGCGAGCCATTGGGTGGCGAACGCCTTATTCAGCGCCTCGTAGAGCTCGCGCGTCGGATCGTAGGAGACATTGAGCAATGTGACCGGCGAGCCCGCGGATCTGGCCGGACTGCCGCTCAAGCTCAGCGCGCAGGCCAGGAGCACGCACAGCGCCAGGGCCGAGCTGCGCCTCACGACGCTGATCCGGGCATTGCCTCGAGCGCGCTCTGCTGCACGGAAGCTCCTGCAGCGCTTGAACCATGGGGGACTCGCGGTGAGCCACTGCTGCAGATCAGCAGCGGGCAGCGCGCGCCTTCGGCAAACAGGGGCTCGAATTCCGCATGCAGCAGCGCCTCGAGCTCGGCGGGGGAGCCATCGAGGCCGAGTACCACGAGGGCTGGCTCGGCGGCGGCGGCCAGATGCGCGACCCAGCCGTAGAGATCGCCGATCTGCACGTCGGTGCGTATATCCAGACCATGCGTATCCTGCAGTTCCGCGCGCGCATCGAGCAGTCGTCGAAACGAGCTCGTCACTTCGGCGCGCGGCGCCGCGCGGCTCTGCACGCTCACGAAGGTGGCCTCGGCGTGCAGGTGGCGCATCACGCTGGCCACCAGGCCCAGCGTCGCCGAGCGGGCCGCGTCGCTCGAGCAATGAATCAGCATGCGATGCGGCAGCCCCGACTGCGGTGGAATACACAGCAGGCGCCGGCGCCCTTGTGCGACCGCGGCGGCGATCTGCCGGATCGAATGCGGACCCAGTGCGATGACCGCGACGCCGGTCTGCGCCGCATCGCGCTCGTTGCTGTCGGCTGCGCTCAATACCGGCGCCTGCATGCTCTGCACGAGTTGTCGCAACAGCGGCGCCTCGCGCAGCCTGGCTGCAACAACGGCATCATCGCTCAAAATGCCAAAGCTCGAGATCGGTGTGGGCAGAACGTGAAAGCGTCGAATGCCGAGCATGACACGCTTGCCTGCGGTCAGCGGCAAATGTGCCTGCTCAGCGTTGGTGCGCGTGACGTCGACGATGACCGGCGTGCTCGCCGTCGCGCCATCCGCGGCGCTGCCCATGAGCGGTTGCTGCTCGCGCGCGACCGCGGAGATCACGCCGCTCTCGTGCGTGAGCTGTACGCGCGCGCGCTCCAGGTTACCGGCGAAGTCCACGGACACGACGTGTCCGCTCGCGAGTGCGCTGCTACGCAGCCGCTCCTCATCCTCGGCGATCTCGATGTCCTCGGGCCGCACGATGGTGATGACCTCATTGCCCATGCCAGCGGCCCTGAGGCTCTCGCCGCCGGCACGAAAGCGGCCACCGACCCGCAGCCCCTCACTGCTGCGCTCGCCCAGAAACAGATTGGCCGCGCCCAGGAACGTCGCGACGAAGCGCGTGGCCGGACGCCGATAGAGCGTCTCGGCGCGGCCGGTCTCGAGCAAGCGGCCGTTGCGCATCACGCCGATGCGGTCGGCCAGAGCGAAGGCTTCCTCCTGATCATGCGTGACCAGGATCGTAGTCATGCCGAGCCGTCGCTGCACCTGCCGGATCGTCTCGCGCAATTCCACGCGAATCTTGGCATCGAGCGCCCCGAACGGCTCATCCAGCAGCAGCACCTGCGGCTCGTGCGCGAGTGCGCGCGCCACGGCGACACGTTGCTGCTGGCCGCCTGAGAGCTGATCGGGCATGCGTTCGGCGTAGCCCTCGAGCGCCACCAGCTGCAATAGCTCATCGCGCCGCCGCGAGCGTTCATGACGCTTGACGCCGCGCACGCGCAGCGCAAACTCGACGTTCTGCCCGACCGTCATGTGCCGGAACAGGGCATAGTTCTGGAATACGAGGCCGACGCCGCGGTCGCGGGCGCGCACGTGCGTGACGTCACGCCCATGAAAGGAGATGCGTCCGTGATCGACGTCGGTCAGCCCAGCCGCGATGCGCAGCAGTGTACTCTTGCCGCTGCCGCTGGGACCGAGCAGCACGAAGAACTCGCCGGCTTCAATCTGGAGCGAGGCGTCGTTGACGACCGGCGCGCCGTTATAGCGCTTGGTGATCTGCTCGAAGTTGACCGACATGCACACTCCTTCAGGTTCAATCCTAAGAAGCCGGCAGTGGCCGTGTCAGTATCAAGCTGGTAACAGTCCGGTTATGTGTCACGGTCTGCGACACGATGTTTTGCCTTGGGTGGCTGCATCCGCTAGGCTGCGTTTTCCAATCATTTCAAGCCTTTAACCTATGAAAGTCACGATCTTTGGCTCGGGCTACGTCGGTTTGGTCTCGGGAGCATGCCTGGCCGAAGCCGGTAACCACGTGCTCTGTGTCGACATCGACGCAGCCAAGGTCGAGCGCCTCACGCGCGGTGAGGTGCCGATCCACGAGCCGGGTCTGGAAGTGCTGATTCACCGCAATGCCGATGCCGGACGCCTCGAGTTCACGACCGACACTGTGCGCGGCGTGGAGCACGGGCTATTCCTGCTGATCGCAGTGGGCACGCCTCCGGATGAGGATGGATCGGCCGACCTGCGGCACGTGCTGAGTGTGGCGCGCGCGATTGGCGAGAATCTCTCGCGCTACACCATCGTCGTGACGAAATCGACCGTGCCCGTGGGCACCGCCGACAAGGTGCGTGTGGCCGTGCAGTCGGCGCTGAGCAAGCGCGCTGCGTCGATCGAATTCGACGTGGTTTCCAATCCCGAATTCCTTAAGGAAGGCGCCGCGATCGATGACTTCATGCGACCCGACCGCGTCGTGATCGGCACCGACAATCCGCGCACCACCGAATTGATGCGCGCGCTGTATGATCCGTTCACGCGCAATCACGATCGTCTCGTGGTCATGGATATTCGCTCCTCCGAGCTGACCAAATATGCCGCCAATGCCATGCTCGCGACCAAGATCAGTTTCATGAATGAGCTCGCGGCGGTGGCCGAGCGCGTCGGTGCCGATATCGAGAAGGTGCGCATCGGCATCGGCTCGGACCCGCGCATCGGCTATAGTTTTATCTATCCGGGTGCCGGCTACGGCGGCTCGTGTTTTCCCAAGGACGTCAAGGCGCTGATCCGCTCGGCGCGCGATGTCGGACACGACGCCGAGCTGTTGCGTTCGGTCGAGAGCGTCAACGAGCGCCAGAAGAGCGTGCTGGTCAAGAAATTGAGCGAGTATTTCAACAATCGTCTGGCCGGGCGTCGCTTCGCGCTCTGGGGTCTGGCTTTCAAGCCCAATACGGACGATATGCGCGAGGCTCCGAGCCGCGTGATCATCGACTCCCTGCTTGCCGCCGGCGCCAGCGTCGCCGCCTACGATCCGGTCGCCAGTGCGGAAGCGGGCCGGCTCTACTCGCAGCAGCACGCGGATCGACTGCTGTTTTGCGACGATGCCTACAAAGCAGCGCAGGGCGCCGATGCGCTGCTGATCGTGACCGAGTGGAAGGAGTTTCGCAGTCCCGACTATGAGCGTCTCAAGACTCTGCTGACGCGGCCGCTGATCTTTGATGGCCGCAATCTCTACGATCCAGCGCTCATGCAGGGCCTGGGCTTCGAATACTTCGCGATCGGTCGCGGGCGTGCGCCCAAGACCGAGGCGCGTATCGCTGCGCTGCTGGACAATAGCTAAATGGCTCTGGTGCCTGTAATTCTCTCGGGTGGGGCGGGCACGCGACTGTGGCCATTGTCACGCGAGCTCTATCCCAAGCAGCTGCTGGCCCTGGTCACTCGCGACACGCTGTTGCAGGCCACGGTGCGCCGGCTCAAGGGTCTGGAGGCCGGCGCGCCGACGCTCGTGTGCAACGAAGCGCACCGCTTTCTGGTGGCCGAGCAATTGCGGGCCATCGACTGTGTGCCGCGGGCCATCGTGCTCGAGCCCGTGGGCCGCAATACCGCTCCGGCGATCGCACTGGCCGCGCACGCGGCACTCGCGGACGATCAGGGCGACTCGCTATTACTGGTGCTGCCTGCCGATCATGTGATCCGTGACGTGCCGGCATTTCACCAGGCCATAGAGCTTGCCAGTGACGCGACGCGCGCCGGGGCTCTGGTCACCTTCGGCATCGTGCCGAGCGGTCCGGAGACCGGCTACGGCTACATTCGGCGCGGGCCCGGCGAGGCCGGTGGCTACCGGGTTGCCGAATTCGTGGAAAAGCCCGATCTGGCGCGCGCACAGGCCTATGTTGCCTCGGGCGAATACTACTGGAACAGCGGCATGTTCCTGTTTCGTGCTCGCCGCTATCTCGAGGAGCTCGAGAAGTTCGAGCCCGATATCGCCGCAGTCTGCCGCGCGAGCTTTGCCGGGGCCGTCCACGATCTGGATTTCACCCGCATCGATGCGGGCGTGTTTGCCTCATGCCGCAGCAAGTCGATCGACTATGCGGTCATGGAAAAAACCGCCGATGCGGTCGTGATCCCGCTGGCGGCCGGCTGGAGCGATGTAGGCTCGTGGGCCTCGTTGCATGCGGCCTGCGAGCAGGACGAGCAGGGCAATGTATTGCACGGCGACGTCATGGTCGAGGACACGCATGACAGCTATATCTATTCCAGCAGTCGTTTGGTTGCGACCGTGGGGCTGCGCGATCTCGTCGTCGTGGAGACCAAGGATGCCGTGCTGGTCGCGCCGAAAGATCGGGTGCGCGAGGTCAATACTTTCGTGGCGCGGCTTAAGTCTGCCGGCCGCTACGAGCACGCCGTGCATCGCGAGGTGTTTCGTCCCTGGGGCAGCTACGACAGCATCGACCAGGGCGAGCGCTTCCAGGTCAAGCGCCTCGTGGTCAAGCCAGGCGGCATAATGTCGCTGCAGATGCACCACCACCGCGCCGAGCATTGGGTCGTGGTCTCCGGTACGGCGCGCATCACGCGCGGCGAGGAGAGCTTCATGCTCGAGGAGAACCAGTCGACCTACATACCGATCGGCGTGCGCCATCGCATCGAGAATCCGGGTCGGATCGACCTGCATATCATCGAGGTGCAGTCGGGCAGCTATCTGGGCGAGGACGATATTGTGCGCTTCGAGGATCGCTACGGGCGCCAGGGCACCAGCTCCTGAGGATTGCATGTCCAAGCTGCGCTGCTTCAAAGCCTACGATATTCGCGGCCGCATTCCCGATGAGCTCAACGAATCGCTCGCCTACCAGATCGGCCAGGCATACGCCGCATTCGTACAACCCACCAAGGTGGCGGTCGGCCGTGACATCCGGCCCTCCAGCACCGCGCTGGCAGGCGCATTGATGCGCGGCCTGAGCGATTCGGGCGTGGACGTGGCGGATATCGGGCTGTGCGGCACCGAGGGGGTGTATTTCGCGACCTTTGGCCATAAGCTCGACGGCGGCATCATGGTGACCGCGAGCCACAATCCGCCCGACTACAACGGCATGAAGCTCGTGCGCGAAGGCAGCCGCCCGATCAGTGCCGACAGTGGCCTGCAATTCATGCAGCGACTGATCGAGGAGCCGCAACTGCCGCCCAAGGCGTCCAAAGCCGGATCCCTGCACAGTCTCGACACGAGTCGCGAGTACCTGGAGCATCTACTTGGCTATATCCGCGGGACGAAGCTCAAGGCGCTCAAAGTCGTGGTTAACGCCGGCAATGGGGGCGCCGGACTGATCATCGATCAGCTCGAACCGCACCTGCCGGTCGAGTTCATCAAAATTAATCACGAGCCCGATGGCAGTTTTCCCAACGGCGTGCCCAATCCGATGCTCGAGCAAAATCGTGCGGCCACGAGCGAGGCCGTGCGCCGGCATCGCGCCGACGTCGGGCTCGCCTGGGACGGGGATTACGATCGCTGCTTCTTCTTCGATGAGCACGGCGGCTTCATCGAGGGCTATTACCTGGTGGGTCTGCTGGCCGAGGTTTTTCTGCGGCGCAATCGCGGGGCGCGCATCGTGCACGATGCGCGTCTGACCTGGAATACGATCGATATCGTGCAGCGCAATGGTGGGCAGCCCGTTTTGTGCAAGTCCGGTCATGCGTTCATAAAACAGAAAATGCGCGATGTGGATGCGGTCTATGGCGGCGAGATGAGCGCGCATCATTATTTTCGCGACTTCTCCTACTGCGACAGTGGCATGATTCCCTGGCTGCTGGTGCTCGTGCTCATGAGTGAATCGGGCAAGTCCATGTCGGAACTGATCGGCGAGCGCCAGCGGCTCTATCCGGCCAGCGGGGAGG
>Ga0302314_10010378_pt1 | contig 16307 bp, 14 predicted proteins | sample III_Palsa_N2_3_FD_200533 | JGI IMG/M metagenome (GOLD analysis project Ga0302314, IMG submission 200533) | Peat permafrost microbial communities from Stordalen Mire near Abisko, Sweden - III_Palsa_N2_3 | ecosystem: Environmental > Terrestrial > Soil > Palsa > Peat permafrost | place: Sweden... | reverse complement strand
CCGGTCCTGGAGACCGGCATCACCGGCCAGTCCTCCAGCCGCACGACGTGCGTCGGCCCGAACGTGTGCCACAGCACGATGTCCTGGCCGTCGATGTCCCGGTCGGCCGCCGCGTAGGCGGGCAGCCCGCCGCCGGGGCTCTGGTTGACGAAATCGCCGGCCGGGAACCGCTCGGCCGGGTCGTACCTGGTCACCCACAGCGCGCGGGTGGCGAATCCGGCCCGCGCCGCCAACGGCGAGTCGGGGTGGGCGAGCAGGGCCGGCTGAGGCTGCGGGTGCAGCGTGAACGCGGTCGGCTTTCCGAACCGGTTGACCGACTCGGTGCTGATCACCCGCCAGACCCGGCCCCGCGAGGCGTCGCCGGACCGCGCGGCCGAGCCCTCCGTGGTGAGCCGGGTTACCTGCTGCGCGATCGCGTTGCCGTAGGGGTTGTCCGGGCCGATCGGCAGGCCGGTCACGTCGACTTCCTCGACCGCGTTGGCCAGCCCGTCCACCGACATGTCGAGCCGGGCGCTGAACAGGTGCTGGTGCACGGGGGCGCCGAGGCCGGGTGCCACCTCGGTGGAGTACGGGTCGTCGCCGCCGGGATGGCCGGCGGTGAACACGACCCCGGTCATCTTCACGTCGCACTCGATCGTGCCGTCGAGGTAGAAGTACCAGTAGAAGCCGTAGTCGTAGTTGCCGACGGTGGTGAAGTAGGACACGACAAGCCGCCGCTGCCTGCGCGACTGGGCCGAGCCGTTGAAGATGTCGGTGTGCTTCCAGAGGATGCCGGCGTCCTCCTCGTGGATGCAGACCGCGTTGCGGACCAGTCGCGGCTCCCCGGTGTCCCCGGTGACCACGGCGTCCAGGTAGCTGATCTCGCCCAGGCAGTCGCAGCCGAGCTCGAGCGAGTTGACCCACTTGCCGACCAGGTACTCGCCGGTGTCGAAGTACGCCTGCCAGTAGCGGAACCGCGGGTCGCCGTACGGCACCACCATCTCGGGGATGGAGGCCCGGTAGATCACCGGGCGGCCGGCCAGCTCGACCTGGTGCAGGGTGAGCCCTTCGCGCAGGTCGAAGCCCACCCGCAGCGACCAGCCCTGCCAGCTCAGCAGGCCGTCCAGACTGAAGCTCGGCCCCTCCGGCTGGGTGATCTCGATCGGCCGCAGGCCGGACCGCTCCGGGCCGCGCACCGCCGGGTCGTCGTAGTCACCGGACTCCCGCGGGACCGGCCGGGTGAACTCGTCGGTGACCCGCAGCACCTTCTTCTCGATCAGGTCGACGTGCGCGGTCACCCCGTCCACCGGATGCGCCCAGGCCAGGTCGTGCTCCCTGGCCTGCAAGAAGGCGAGCACGCGGACCATCCGGCGCTCGTCGTCTTCGGCGGGCGCGCGGAACGCCCCGGCGGTGATCGGCGCGATCCTTATCTTGCTCATGTCGGTCAGCCCGCGTCGGGCCAGGGCCGCCTGCCAGTCAGGATCGGCGGCCACGATCCCGGCGACGAGCTCGTACTCGGAGTCGAGGATCGGCAACTGGCCCTCGACCGCGGTGTCGACGGTGCGCGCGCTGACCACGCTGCCGCGGGTGAGCGACACCACCACATCGGTCGATTCGCCACTGGCCAGGTTCAGCAGGAACGCCCGGAGCCGCCGGTCGGCGGGCGTGCCGCTGAGCACGTCCGCCTTCGGTGGCTCTTCGAGTCCGTAGTAGGCGAACCGGACCGGGTCCGCGAGCAGCCCGGCGTCCGCCATGATCTTCCGCCCGGCCAGGTATTCGTCGGCTGAGGCGGGGTCGAGGGGGTGCGGGTTGTCGGCCATGAAGCCTCCAAGATTTATATGGAACGGACCGTGGCTTCGCGCCTCGCGGAAATTACTCGGCTACTCGTCGGCGACGATCGAGCCGACGCGCTCGCCGAGCCCCGGGTCCCGGCGGCTCACCCAGACGGCGTAGGCGATGGACACGATGATGACACCGAGCGCGGCGTAGGGGAACCAGTCGTAGGGCGCCGCCTGGCCCGGCTTGACCAGGTAGTACACCGGAACCGCGATGGCGATCATGCCGAGTATTGGCAGCACCGCGTGCTTGATGACGTTGAACTCCTGCGGGCGGTACCGGCGGTAGTAGAACGGCAGCGCCAGGTTGGAGAGGAAGTACACCACCAGCACGGTCCCCATGGTGGACGACTCCACGAAGAAGTTCAGCGCGCTCATCGAGCCGCTGTCGCCGCCGATCAGGTGCAGCAGCGCCCAGACGGCGATGATCACCGTGGCGATGGCGACGAACGTGTAGATCGCGTTGACCGGCGTGCGGCGGACCGGGTGCACCTTGCCGAGCCAGCGCGGCAGCAGCCCTTCCCGGCCGGCGTTGAAGATCAGCCGGGACTGCGAGTTCACCGCCGAGATCAGCACGCCCAGGGTGGAGGTGATGCCGGCGATGTAGGCGACCAGGGCAAGCCAGGCGGCGACGTCGTGGGAGACGTTGATGAACGGGATGGCGGCGCTGCCGAGCGCGGTGACGTTGTACTTGAACCCGGTAGCGGTGGCGTAGGCGTACAGGATGTAGCCGACGATCATCAGCGTGATCGACAGGAACACCGCCCGCGGCACGTTCCGCCGCGGGTTGCCGGTCTCCTCGGCCAGCGCGGCGGAGTTCTCCCAGCCGATGAACAGGTAGATCGCGAGCGGGAACCCGGCGGCCAGGCCGCTGAAGCCGTTGGTGATGTGGCTGGGCTCGAACGGGACCGCGGACAGGTGCCCGCCGTTCTTGATCAGCGCCGCGACCGACACCACGATCAGCACCAGCATCTCGAAGCCGAAGAAGAAGCCGGCCAGCTTGGTCGACACGCCGACGCCGCGGATCATCATCACGATCGCCCCGGCGGTGAGGATCACCGAGAAGATGACCCACGGGATGCTCACGTTGAAGTAGTACTGCAGCACGATCGACAGGTAGCCGCCGCAGATGGCGAGCACCGAGGAGATCGCGATGATGTACCCGGCCCCGCACAGCAGCGCGGTGGTCACCGCGCTGGTGCCGCCGAACGTCTTGCCCACGTACGAGATGAACCCGCCGGTGGACGGCTGCGCCCGGGAGAACTGCGACAGCGTGTTGCCCAGCAGCGCGATCGCGATGCCCGCCACGATGATCGTCAGCGGCGCGGCCACTCCCGCGGTGAGGAACAGGAAGCCTGCCCCGAAGTAAAAGCTGTAGGCCGGGCCGATGTTCGCCATCGTCGAGGCGGAGATGTCAACGAGACTGAGCGCTCCGCGGTGCAGTCGCTCAGGCGATTCAGGTGCCTTGGTTTCCGAGAACGGAACAGATGCCGCTTCGCTCATGGTGTCACTCCCCGGCGTGTTCGCACGCCCGGCCCGCTTGTCGTCTTGGCAAGCGCTTTCCGGTTTCCGTGAACTTACCGAATTCCGGGTACATGGCGCAAGCCTCCGTGGCCGGGAACCCCCACCGCCCGTGGTCAGTCGCCCGTGGTCAGCCGCTCGTGGTCAGTCGCCCGTGGTCAGCGCCTTGCGGGCGGCCGCGGCCTGGTGCTGTCGCGCAGCACGACCTCGCCGTGGACGGGAACCACCCGGGGCTGCGGCGCGTCGTCGCCGAGGACCAGCCGGGCGACGGTCTCGCCGAGCTGCTTGAGCGGCAGCCGCACGGTGGTCAGCGGCGGGTAGACGTCGCGCAGCGTGGGGATGTCGTCGAAGCCGGCCAGCGCGATGTCGCCGGGCACGTCGATGCCCGCGGCCCGCAGCCGGGCAAGCGCCCCGACCGCCATGATGTCGCTGACCGCGAACACGCAATCGGGGAGCGGCGGCCCGGCCGCCAGGATCTCGCTCATCGCCGCATAGCCGCCGTCCCGCGACAGCTCGCCGTGCACCACCCGGACCGGGGCGACCGCCACCGACCAGGCGCGCAGCCCGTCCTGGAAGCCGGCCGCCCGGTCTTGGGCGGTCAGCAGCGAGCGCGGGCCCGCCAGCACGGCGAACTGGCGGTGCCCGAGCGCGGCCAGCGCCCGGGCGAGGGCGTCGGCCCCGCCGCGGTTCTCCGGCCGGACCGTGTCCACGCCGAGCAGATCCTGGCCGACGGTCGCCGCCCGCCCGCCGGTGCTGGTGAACGCGGCCAGTTCGGCCCGCAGCGCGTCCCTGGCGTCGATGCTGTCGGACCTGCTGCCGACCAGCACCACGGCCCGGGCCCGCTGGGCGCGCATCAGCGCGACGTACTCGCGTTCGGCCGCCTCGTGGGCGGCCGTGCTGGTCAGGCAGAGCAGCAGCCCGCGCGCGTCGGCGACCTGGATAAGCCCGGCCGCGATCTCGGAGAAGTACGGGTCGGAGATGTCGCGCAGCGCCACCCCGATCATCGTGCTCTGACCGGTCGCCACCGCCCTGGCCTGGAGGTTCGCCGTGTAGCCGAGCTCGGCGACCGCCTGGTGGACCCGGCTCACGAGGTTGCTGCCGACCCGGCGCGAGCCGTCGTTCACCACCCGGGAGGCGGTGGTCAGCGACACCCCGGCCCGGTCGGCGACGTCCTGCAGCGTTGCCCGCCGCTGCCCGTCGGGACGTGCGTCCGTCACCCTTGCGCCTCCTCGCTTGACCACCCGGTTAACCAAGCCTATTCTCTGGAAAGCCCTTTCCCAAGATAATTCCAGGAAGGCTGGTCGATGGCGCGCAAGGTCATTCACGTCGCACTGAACGGGGTCACCGGCCGGATGGGATACCGGCAGCACCTCGTCCGGTCCCTGCTCGCCATCCGCGAGCAGGGCGGCCTACCGCTCGACGACGGCACGCTGCTGTATCCCGAGCCGGTGCTCGTCGGCCGCAGTCCGGAACGGCTGCGGGCGATCGCCGAACGGCACGGCCTGACCCGGTGGACCACCAGCCTGGATGAGGTGCTGGCCGACCCCGAGGTGGACGTGTACTTCGACACGCAGGTCACCAGCGCCCGCGAGGAGGCGCTGGCCCGCGCCATCGACGCGGGCAAGCACATCTACACGGAAAAGCCCGTGGCCGCCACCGCCGCGGCGGCGTTCGCCCTGGCGGAGAAGGCGCAGGCGGCGGGGATCACGCACGGCGTCGTGCAGGACAAGCTGTTCCTGCCGGGCGTGATCAAGCTGCGCCGGCTGCTGCGCGAGGGGTTCTTCGGCCGGGTGCTGTCGGTCCGGCTCGAATTCGGCTACTGGGTGTTCGAGGGGGACGGGCTGCCCGCCCAGCGGCCGTCCTGGAACTACCGCGCGGCCGACGGCGGCGGGATCGTGCTCGACATGTTCCCGCACTGGCACTACCTGCTCGAGGACCTGTTCGGGCCCATCGGCGCGGTCTACGCGCGGCGCGCCATCCACCTGCCCGAGCGGTGGGACGAGGCCGGGCAGCCCTACGCGGTCACCGCCGACGACGCCGCCTACGCGGTGCTCGAGTTCGCCAGCGGCGCGGTCGCCTCGGTGAACTCCTCCTGGGCGGTCCGCGTCAACCGCCGCGAGCTGCTCGAGCTGCACGTCGACGGCACGCACGGCAGTGCGGTGGCGGGCCTGCGCGAGTGCGCCGTCCAGCACCAGGTGTCCACCCCGATGCCGGTGTGGAACCCGGACCTGCCCGACCCCCTCGACTACCAGGCGATGTGGTCCGACGTGCCGGACAACACGGAGTTCGGCAACGGCTTCAAGGCGCAGTGGGAGATGTTCCTGCGCGCCGCCGCGGCCGGCCAGCCGTTCCCGCAGGACCTGTTCGCCGGGGCCAGGGGCGTCGAGCTGGCCGAGCTCGCGATGCGGTCCTCGGACGAGGGCCGCCGCATCGAGATCCCCGGGCCGGGTGCCTGACATGGCGGCCCGCATCACCCTGCCCGGCCGCTCTGAGCCGCTGGAGGTCAGCGCGCCCCGCTGGGCGGGCAGCTACCCGCCGCCGGCCGCCCGCCGGGTGTACGCCGCCGCGCACGTCGCGTCGGCCGACGGCGGCGACCTCATCGACTGGGACGCGACCCTGCGCTTCCGCGATCACCTGTGGGCGCACGGCTTCGCCGTCGCCGAGGCGATGGACACCGCCCAGCGCGGCATGGGACTGTCCTGGTGGCTGGCCCGGGAGCTGATCGCCAGCTCGGCCGAGCACGCGGCCGCCCGCCGCGCTAAAGGCCAGTACGCCGACCTTGCCTGCGGCGCGGGCACCGACCACCTGCCGGAGTCCGAGACCCATTCGGTCAGCAAGATCATCGACGCCTACGCCGCGCAGCTGGGGTTCGTCCAGTCGGCCGGCGCCGGGGTGATCCTGATGGCCAGCCGGGCCCTCGCCGCGGCCGCCCGCGGCCCCCGTGACTACCTCGACGCGTACGGGACCGTGCTGAAGCAGGCGAGCCAGCCGGTCATCCTGCACTGGCTCGGCGAGGCGTTCGACCCCGCGCTGCGCGGCTACTGGGGCAGCACCGACCTCGAGGCCGCCGCGGCGACCGTGCTTGAACTGATCGACCGGCACGGTGACAAGGTCGACGGCATCAAGCTCTCCGTGCTCGACGCCGGCCAGGAGGTGGCGCTGCGCCGCCGGCTGCCGGCCGGGATCCGGATGTACACCGGCGACGACTTCGGCTACGCCGAGCTGATCCGGGGTGACGGCCGCGGCCACAGCGACGCGCTGCTCGGCGCGTTCGCCGCCGTCACCGCGCCCGCCGCGGCCGCGCTGCACGCCCTCGACGCGGGCGACCTGGCCGGGTACGACGCCGCGATCGCCCCGACGGTGCCGCTCAGCCGGCTCATCTTCACCGAGCCGACGTACTGCTACAAGACCGGGGTGGCCTTCCTCGCCTGGTTGAACGGCCTGCAGGCGCGCTTGCTGATGCTCGACGGCTTCCAGCAGCGGCGCTCGGCCGATCACCTGATCCAGGTGTTCGAGCTGGCGGCGGCGGCCGGGGCGATCACCGACCCTGACCTCGCGGTCACCCGGATGAACCAGTTCCTCAAGGAGCAGCATCGGTGACCGCGCTGCCACCGCTGTCGCTGAACCAGGCGACCGTCAACCGGCTCAGCGTGAGCGAGGCCGTCGACCTGTGCGCCCGGCACGAGATCGCGGCCATCGGGCTCTGGCGCGAGCAGGTCGCCGCGGCCGGGCTGGCGGCCGCCGCGCGGGCCGTCCAGGCGGCCGGGCTGCGCGTCTCCAGCCTGTGCCGGGGCGGGTTCTTCACCCACGCGGACCCGGCCGCCCGGCAGGCGGCGATCGCGGACAACAAGGCGGCGATCGCCGAGGCGGCCGCGCTCGGGACCGGCACGCTCGTCCTCGTCTCCGGCGGCCTGGTCCCGGGAAGCCGCGACCTCGGGCTGGCCCGGCGGATGATCGCCGACGCGATCGGCGAGCTGGTGCCCACCGCGCAAGCGCACGGCGTCCGGCTGGGCATCGAGGCGCTGCACCCGGTGTTCGCCGCCGACCGGTGCGTCGTCACCCGCCTCGGCGAGGCGCTCGACCTGGCCGCGCAGTTTCCCGCGGACGCGGTGGGCGTCGTGGTCGACACCTACCACGTCTGGTGGGACGCCGCCCTGCTGGCGGACATCGCCCGGGCGGGGGAGCGGATCGTCAGCTACCAGGTCTGCGACTGGATCCTGCCGCTGCCCGCCAACACCCTGCTCGGCCGCGGCCACGTCGGCGACGGCCACATCGACTTCCCGCCCATCACCGCGGCGGTGGCGGCGGCCGGCTACACCGGGGACATCGAGGTGGAGATCTTCAACGAAGCCATCTGGGCCGCCCCTCCCGACGAAACAGCCGACACCGTCCGCAAGCGATTCCCGCTGGCGTTCTGAGGAGACCGGGTCGCTCGGTTCGCCGCGAACGCCCCGTCTCTGGGTGGCTCGACCCTGTCGATCAAGCGGTATCGGCGGAGATTGACTTCACAGTGACGTAGCTGGTCACCGCCCCCACGCCGGGGAGGGCGGCCAATCGGTTCGCGTGGAAGTCCTCATAGGCGGGCAGATCGGCGACCTCGACCTGGAGCAGGTAGTCGTAGTTGCCGGTGACGTGGTGGCTGTAGACCACTTCGTGCAACTGGCGGACCGCGCGCTCGAACGCGATCACGTCCGCGCGGGCGTGCCGCATCAGCCGGACGCCGACGAATATCCGCAGGCGGCGACCAACCGCGGCCGGATCGGCATCGTGGTCAGCATAGACCCGGTTATCGGTGATCTCGATCGCGGCGACGTGCTTATCCAGGACGGCGTGATCGCCGCAGTGGCCGAGCGGATCGACGCGCCGGACGCCGAGGTGATCGACGTGACCGACGGGATCGTGCTACCGGGATTCGTCGACACCCACCGGCACACCTGGCAGACGGCGTTCCGCGGTGTCGGCGCGGACTGGACCTTCGCCGAGTACCTGGCGGCGATCCACGGCCGGCTGCGTCCCAGTTACCAGCCCGAGGACGTCTATGTGAGATAACGCCGGAATCGGTCGCTGCGGACTATGAGTCCGATTATTTGTTTGGTATTTCTTTTTGAACTCTTGTCCAGCGATGATAGTACGTACCGAGAGCTGTCATTCCGTCCGGCCGGCCGCATTCGTGCCGCGCCGGGCCGGAGCGGGCGGGAGCCGTTCCGGCCGCCGGGCGGGGCGATGACGTCGTGCGGGCGCCTGGCGGGCTCGGCGTCGTAGACGGTGACGAGGGCGGCCATCCTCTTGCGGTTCGGCTTCTCCCCGGCCGTTAGCCGGGTGCGCGTCTTCCCGAGGCGGGCGGCGGCCTTCGCGGTGGCGGCGCGCAGCGCCCCGGGCCGCATCACGATGCCCTTGCAGTCGGCTGCCGTTTGCCGATGACCGGGCCGCACCGGCGGGCGACGGCCGAGTGCGCGGCGTCGAACGAGCCGCGGGCTGCCTCCGGCGCGCGGCCAGCTTCGCCGGGGAGCGCGAGTGCCGGCCCGCCGGCAGGGACAGGGCGGCGTCGGCCGGGCGCCAGTTGCTAGACGGTCGGGATGACCGCTCCCACCGTCCCCGTCCGTGGTCATTTCTGCCCCATCCGTGGCCCGGGAATCATGAATCCACGGACACATAGTGGACGGCGACAGCCCAGGAACGCGCCTCGAACGCCATACGCACTGGTCAGCGGGGGGTCACTCGGGCGGAGCGAGCGGACTGTAAAACCGTGCTGGTCGCCGTGGCTCGCTGCGGCTCACACTGCGGTATCGGTCGCGCTCGGCCTGGCGGACGAGGCGCTGGGATGTCTGCTTCGTGCATGCTGTTGACATGAATGCCTTGTTCGCTGCCCGCAGGGCGGTGCCGAGTGCGCGCGGGGCCAACCGCGAGGCCTGGCCGGGGTGGTTGGTGGAGCGTGTGCTGTCCACGGTAACCGCTAGTTGCCGACTGCGCAGCGTGAGGTCAGCGGGCGCGGTGATCCTGGCGGGCGCCTCGGCGGCGAGCAGCTACGCGAGCCATCTGACTCTCGACTTTCGCGTGGCGGTGCCGCTGGCGCTGCTCGCCACCGCGCCGCTGGCCGCGGCTGGGCGATTTCCGCGCGGGGCGCTGGGCACGGCACTGGCCGCGAATGCGGTCTTCCTGCTATTTGGCCGGGGATCGTGGCCGGCCGAGGCTGTGGCCGGGTGGCTGCTGGCACTGGCCGCATGCCCTCTGCTGCTGCCGAAGGCGCAGGCGCTCGCGGCATTCGTTATGACCGAGGCTGCCGTCGTGGCGGGGATATTCGTCCCTTCAGTGATCAGCGAGCGGTGGGACTCGTCGGCGACCCTCGGAGAGGCGGTGGCAGTGCTGGTCGCGTGGGGAGCAGGCGAGGCGACCCGTTCCAGACGGCAGGCCGCCGCCGAACATGCAGCGGCGGCGGAACAGGTCCGCGCGCTCACGGAGCGCGGTGCCGTGACACGGGAGCGGGTCGCCATCGCCCGCGAGTTGCACGACGTTGTCGCTCACCATGTATCGATGATCGCGGTGCGCGCGGCGACCGGGCCGTATGCGATGCCGGATCTGCCGCTTGAGCCAGGCGTCATTCCTGTCCGTGCCCCGGTAGCGGAGCCTGAGCCGGCGTCCCCGCCAGGTGACCGCTGACGGCGCCAAGCTGGCCATCGCCACAAACCGCCAATCCGGTGACCGGAATGGCCCCGCCGACATCGAGGTCATCTCGCTGGCCACCGGCGCGACGCGAACCTGGACGTCCACCCCCCAGGACATCAGCTCCCTGTCCTGGGCCGGGGACAGCACCCTCGCCTACGCCTGCGACGGCGTGTGCTTGCTCGACGCCACCGCACCCGGCCACGAACTGAGCCGGTCCCGCCTCCTCATCCCCTGGTCCACCCAGTACCACGGCCTGCAGGGCCTGCAATGGCCCATGATCACCCCTGACGGGTCGGCCATCTACGTCGCCATGGAAAAAGGCCCCGGTTTCCTTGGACTGGTCGAGTTCTCCGCGCGCACCGGCCACCCGCTGCGCGTGGTCATCCAGCCCCAGAACACCGATGGTGCCTTCTGCGGCACCCTGTGGAGCGACCCGTCCGGCCAGCATCTCACCGCCACGTGCACCTGGGACGCCCACACCGGCACCATCGACGACGGCCGCTTCACCCCCGGCCGCAACCTCCCTCCCCAAACTCCCGCAACCGACGGCAACGGCGCCGGCGGTGACCTCATCGCCTGGTTATGCTAGATAATTGGAATATATCGGCGAGGAATCTGCGGGTTTTCCCTGGCCGACCTCAACACCGAAGTCCCAACTGACCCGATCGCGCTGTATGGCATCTCCTCTTCATCTCCGTCCCTATCGGACCGGACGGAGGGCGGCCAGTTTCCCGGTCCCGACGTGATGCCGGGCGCGAGGCCATGATGGCCGGCCGTCTCGGTGTCTGCGTCCGGTGATTCAGCCCGGGGATCCCCTGGGCTGAAGGACTCCGATCCTGCTAACTTAAACGCATTGTTCCGCTGGAGGAGGGCGATGGCGGTGACTTCGCCGCTGGGTGCCAGGCCGACTGGTGCCCCCGGGCGGGTCCGGGGGCGTAAGGTCGTCCGCGCCGCCACCGTGGCGGTTGCGGTGTCCGGCCTGGTGATCACCGGGGTCTTGGCCGTGGTTACCTTCAGCGGGCATCAGCGGACCGAGCACACGCTGCTTGACCTGCAGACCACGCTGATCGCTGACGCCGGAGAAGCGGAAGACCAGCTGTACGTCGAGGACCATCTCGGCGGGGCGGCCACCCTAGCGGCGGCCACCAGCGGTGACGTTGCCATGTTCAGGCAGGCCATGAGCAGTACCGTCGGCGGCGGGAATGCGTTCGTCACGGGATCTCTTTGGCGGCTGGGCGGATCCTCGCCGCAGCTGATTACCGAGGTAGGCGCTCAGCCGCTGGTGCCGGTCACCACCGCCCTGCTGCGCGAGGCGGAGGTGAGCCGGCCGTTCTTCGTGACCCAACTGGTGGCTCCCGGCGCACGGCACCTGGCCTTCGCCGCGGCGGCGAGCGGCTCCGACGGTACCTTCATCGCCTACGCCGAGGAACCGCTGCCGGCGAACCGGCGAATCACCGAGCCCGCCGGCTCGCCCGTTGCGCAGCTGAATCTCGCGGTCTACCTGGGCCGGTCGCAGACCAGCAGCGCGCTGCTGGAAACCGATTCGTCCGCGCCGCTGCCGCTGAGGGGGACGACCGACACCACCCAGATCGCCTTCGGCACCACGGTCCTGACGATCACGACATCCCCGCGGGCGTCCCTGTCCGGGACTACCGGCGAGATCCTGCCGTGGGCCATTGCCGGGGGCGGCCTGCTGGTCACCGTCCTGGCTGGGTTGCTGACTGAGTGGCTGATCCGTCGGCGGGAGGGCGCCGAGCAGTTGACCCGCGAGGTCAGCAAGCTGTACCTGGAGCAGCGCACGGTCGCCGACACCCTGCAGCACGCGCTGCTGCCCCAGCGGCTGCCGGACATCACGGGCGTCGAGATCGCCGTCCGCTACGTGGCCGGAGCCAGCGGGGTGGACGTCGGCGGCGACTGGTACGACGTGGTGCAACTCGACGATCATCGGTTCGTGTTCATCGTGGGCGACGTCTCCGGCCGGGGAGTCCGGGCGGCCGCGGTGATGGCATCGCTGCAGTTCGCGGGCCGCGCCTACGCGCACGAGGGCTATTCTCCGGCCATGATCCTGGAACGCCTGTCGCGGAGCGTGGATATCGAGCGGGACGATCATTTCGCGACGGTGCTATGCGGGCTCGCTGATCTCAGCAAGCGCACGATGGTGCTGTCAAGCGCCGGGCATCTGCCGCCGCTTATCCTCAGCGGCGGCGATGCTCGTTTCGCCGCTATCAAAACCGGGCCGCCGGTCGGGATTGGCCGCAAGGTTCCGCTCGCCGAGGCCGAGATGACGATAGCGGCCGGTGACGTGCTTATCGCCTACACCGACGGGCTGGTCGAGCGCAGAGGGGAAATGCTGGACATGGGAATGAAACGGCTGCAAACAGCGGCCAGCCGGAATAGCTCATCGCTCGAAGACATGCTGGGCAGCATTGTCACCGAGCTGAGCGAGGGCACGCCGACCGACGACATCGCGCTGATTGGGCTGAAATGGCTAGCATAAAGCCCCCCGGGCTAGACCCTGACGGGCGATCACCCATCACGGTACAGACAGGGGCCGAAGGCGGCACGCCGGTCGTCAGCCTGTCCGGAGAGCTCGACCTGACGAATGCCAAGCGCGTCAAGTCAGCGATCGGGGACATGATCAGCGCCGGGACCGAGCGGCTCGTCGTCGAGTTGAGCGCGCTGGAATTCATGGACAGCTCGGGCCTCGCGCTGCTCGCCTCCTTCGCACGGAAGGTCCCGGAGGTCGAGCTCCGCGATCCGTCCCCCATCGTCCGTCGGCTGATCGACCTGACCGGCCTCGCCGAGATCCTGAACGTCACCCCGTGAAAACCGCCCGGACGTTCGCCCCCGATGCCGCTTCCATCCCTGCCGCCCGCCGGTTCGTCCTGGCAGCGATCGGCTCCGTCCCGGCCGAACAGCGCGACGCCGTGTCCGTGATGGTCTCCGAGCTCGCGATGAACGCGGTCCAGCACGCCCGCACCCGCTTCCAGGTGACGGTCGAGATCACCGGCGGCTCGCTGCGGGTCGAGGTCACCGATTCCGGCGGCGGCACCCCGGCCGCCCGGCCGCTGCCAGACCCGGCCAGCCTGCGCGGACGCGGCCTGTTCCTCGTCGAGCGCCTCTCCGACGCCTGGGGAACCAGCCCATCAGCAGACGCCGCCACCAGCGTGTGGTTCACGATCACTCTCGACGCCGCAGCAGGTTCAGCAACCCGTCGGCCGGCCAGCACCGAAGCGGCGTCCCCGGCGGACACGCCAGCCAGGCCGCCGGCGGCGCAGCGAGAAACGAATAACCCTCGCCCGCGGAGCTGCGAGGGATCCTTCCGGGGTAAGCGGAAGCGGGCGACCAGGATCGCGATGTCGTCGCGGCGCTCCCGGTCGGCCGTCGCGGCCAGGCGCTCGGCGAGTGCGGCGGCGCTGATGTCGGCCGGGGCGTCGGCCAGCGCCTGACGGATCCGGCCGACGCTGGTGTCCCAGTCCTCGCCGCGCCGCTCGACAAGCCCGTCGGTGAAGGCCACCAGCAGCGAGCCCGGCGGCAATTCCACGGTCCCGGTCGGCCGTAGCGCGTGGCTGCGCAGCCCGAGGGCGGCACCCTGGGCCCGGTCGAGGTCGAGCAGCCTGCCGTCGGGCAGCCGCACCATCGGGGGCGGATGGCCGGCGGCGGCGTAGCTCATGGCCCAGTGGCCGGCCGGCCCCCGTTGCCGCTGCGCCCGCGCGTAGAACACCGTGGCCAGCCCCGTCACCTCGAACGCCTGGACCAGGCGGTCCAGCCGGTCCAGTACCCGTCCCGGATCGTCCCCGCCTTCCGCGTCGAGTTCCCAGGAGCACGCCTGGAGCAGCCCGCGCAGCTGCCCCATCGCCGCGGCAGCCGTGATGTCGTGCCCGACAACGTCGCCGACGGCCAGCCCCGCCGACCCGTCAGGCAGGACGAGCGCGTCGTAGAAGTCGCCGCCCACCTCGGCGCCGCGCTCGCTCGGGAGGTAACTGCCGGCCAGCTCAAGGCCGGCGATCTCGGGCAGCTTAGGCAGCAGGCTCTCCTGCAGCACTCGCGCGACGCGGTGCTCACGCTCGTAAAGACCGGTGTTGTCGACGACAAGGGCAGCCCGGCGCCCCAGATCGACGGCGAAGCGCAGATCCTCGGCCGTGTAAATCCTCCCGGACGGCCCGGACACCAGGGTGATGCAGCCGAGCACCCGGCCGCGGGCGGTCAGCGGAACATACATGGCCGAGCAGATCCCCAGGGCGTCGCACAGCGCCAGCAGCTCCCGATCGCGCACATACGAACCCGCCGTCCGGGTCGCCGCCTGGGCGTGGAGCATGGGAGGCTCCCCGGCCAGGATCCGCATGATGGGGGCCTCGGCGGTCAGCGCATCCGGCTGAAGAGCCGCGAAGCGGCCGAGCACCTCCTCCAGGCCGTCGCGGTGCAGCATCGCCACCTGCACCGGCCGGCAATTCTCATCGGCCAGATCGATGACCACCCAGTCGGCCAGGATCGGGACGGCAAGGCGGGCCAGGCGCCGCAACGACCCGGCGACATCGAGGCTGATCGCCAGGTCGCTGGTCGCCTCGGCCAGCAGGATAGCCCGCGCTTCAGCGGCCTTCGCATCCTTCGCATCGGCGCTGGCGGCCTCCGCCTGGGCCAGCAGCGCTCTCTGCTCCTGACCGCCGGCCCGGGCGGTCAGCCAGACGGCGAACCCGGTGAGCGCCCCGTCGCCCGCGCGGAGCGGGCGCAGGGCAATCGAGCACGGCAGCAGGCGACCGTCACGGCGGCGCACAGTGGCCCGGATTTCGTCAGGCCTGGCCGCCAGCACCCCTTCCCGCAGCCGCCCCGCCCCCGCCGGATCGCTTCCGCCGACCAGCGAGTCCAGGCCCGATCCCGTCACCTCGCCAGCGTGATAACCCGTCAGCTGCCCGAATGCGCGATTCGCCCACACGACGGCGAAATCAGCATCCGCAGGCCCGAGAACAATGACCGCGAGGGGGCAGTCCTCCAGAACCCCGGCCACGGCCGGCCACACGAGACCCGCACCCGGCCCGAGAGCAACCCCGCCGCTGCCATCACCGGGCCACGACTCATCCACTCAACAATCGTAATCCAAAGGGACGTGCACCCACAGATCAGCTGACCGTGTCGGAGGCGCAGCACGCACATGCCCTGTGTCACGGCGAGGCATAGAGCAGCTTCCGCGGCGACAGACAGCGTTGTCCTCTTAACTGGTACCTCCGGAACCGGGAGGCGCGACATCTCTCGCGGGGGCCCGCGTCAGGAGGCTGGCGGTGTCCAGGTGAGAGGCAGCCCGGACTGGGCCAGCAGTGTGGTGAGGCTGTAGTAGTCCCGGTCGCTGGTGATCTGACCGTCCTTCAGCTCCAGGATGGTCGTGGTGGGCACCGCGAACGGCTTCGGGGCACCGTGGATGTGTCCCGAGTAGACGGTCTCGATGGCCACGTGGTCACCGCTGCGGAACGTTTCGGTGATGGTGACGTGCACGCCGGCGATCAGCCGGTCGGTGCCCTGCTTCCAGGCGGCGACCCCGGCCCGGCCCGCGGAGACCTTGTTGGCGGCGAGGTCGGTGTAGGTGGAGTCGGGGCGAACAGGTTCGCCAGTGCCTGCGGGTCAGGGGGTCAGGATGATCTTTCCGAGGGCGGTGCGGTCGGATGACTCCGCCAGTTCCATGGCCGCGGCCGCCTCGGCCAGCGGGTAACGGGCGGCGATTTTCGCGGCCAGCGTGCCGTCGCGCAGGAGGCCGAACAGGTGCTCCAGGTCGGTGCGGACCCGGGCCCGGAACGCTTCCCGCTTGGCCGAGCCGGGCTTTCCCGCGCCCGCCCAGACGTTGTAGAAGCTGGCGTGCCGGCGGGTGGGCAGATAGTTCCAGAACGCCAGTTTCGCGAGCAGCAGGAGGAAGCCCGGAAGTACGGGACCGGTGTCATCGCGCTTGCTCGCGATGCTGTAGGAGACGAGGGTGCCGGTCCGGTTGAGCAGCCGGTAGGAGCGGGCGACGCTGGCCCCGCCGAGGTGGTCGAAGACGGCGTCGACCCCGCCGGGCGCCAGCTCCCGGAGGCGGGCGGCCAGGTCGGGGTCCCGGTAGTCGACCGGCTCTGCCCCCAGTTCGCGGAGCGCGTCGTGGTGGCGCGGGCTGGCCGTGCCGATCACCCGCGCGCCGGCCTGCCGCGCGAGTTGCACCAAGATCGTGCCAACGCCGCCGCTGGCGCCCAGCACGAGCACGCTCTGCCCGGCCCGCACCTTCGCGCTGCGGTTCAGCATCTGGTACGCGGTCACCCCGTTGACCACCAGCGTCTCCGCCTCGTCGGC
>Ga0302314_10010377_pt1 | contig 16307 bp, 12 predicted proteins | sample III_Palsa_N2_3_FD_200533 | JGI IMG/M metagenome (GOLD analysis project Ga0302314, IMG submission 200533) | Peat permafrost microbial communities from Stordalen Mire near Abisko, Sweden - III_Palsa_N2_3 | ecosystem: Environmental > Terrestrial > Soil > Palsa > Peat permafrost | place: Sweden... | reverse complement strand
GTTAAAATCGGGTACGACGCCCCTCCCGGCATGTGCGGCTCGCCGCGCAGCAGCAGCATGAGCGGCGAGTCGCCCGCCTTGTCCGCGGCGTTGGGTCGCGCGCCGTGGTCGAGCAGGATGCGCGCCACCGCCAGCATGGACGCGTCGTCGGCGCGCGCGGCCACCTGGTGCAGCGGCGAGCGCGCCAGCGGTCCAAACGTGGACACGGCGCTCATGAACATGGGCGGCTCCAGCAGAGCCACGAGAACGCCGTCGCGGCTGGCGCCCGCGGATTCCACCGTGTCGTGCAGCACCGTTTTGTCGTCCACATCGCGCGCCTCGACGTCGGCGCCGCCCTCGGCCAGCGCCTCGAGCACGGCCACGAGCTCGATGGCGTCGTCCATCGTCGGCAGCTCGCACGCAGCCTGTGCCGCACAGAAAAAGGCCGTGCGCTCCTTGAGGTCTTTGGCGTCAGGGTCGGCGCCGCCGCGCAGCAGCGCGTGCACGCCGAGCGCGTTGCCTGCGAGCGCGGCGAGGTGCAACGGCGCGGACAAGTCGTCGTCGAGCGCGTTGGCGTCGGCGCCCAGACTGAGCAAAACGGCAACGGCGTTGCCGCCCTGCGACTTTGCAGCGGCGTAATGCAGCGCGCACTTGCCCTTGGCGTCGGGCTTGTTAACGTCCTCGGCCAGTGCCGTCAAAAGCTCAAAGTCGTCCAGCACGACGGCCGACCACACCGTCCCGCGCACGGCTTCGTGCCGCGACCATCCACGTCCGGCGAGCGCGAGCTGGGCAAAGAGGTCCGTCCACTCGTTCTTCTCGTCCTCGCTGCTGGCCTCGAGCTCAATGCCGGCGACGCGAATCGCATTCGTGCCTCGCACTTCCTCAATCCAGCCTTGACTGTCAAAGTCGATTCGAGGCGCGTCGTCGCCGAGCATCTTGACCAGCTTGGGCGCTAGCTCGATGAGCTGCACGGCGGCTTCATACTCCATGCCGTCGCCGCTCGGCAATGCGTGGCCAATCACGAGCGCTTCATTGTAAAACGCCAGCACGCGAGGCAGCGGATAAAAAATCTTGACGGGCTGCTTGCCCATGAGCAGAAGCTCAATGTCCGTCTTGGGCGCCGGCGCCTGCGTCACCACGTATGCCAGAGGGGCGTTGGGGTCCACCAGCTTGTTGAGCTGATTGGCAGTCAGCTTGGCCGTGTCCGTTCCGGACTGCACGACGCCCTCGACGCCCTTGGAGACCGCCTTGGCGCCCTGCGTAAACGTCTTGGTGAACGCCTCAAACCCGCTCTGCACGGGCGCGACGCCAGCAGAGGGCTTGGGGGGCGAGGTCACGGAAGCCGAGGCGCTGGAGACGGAGCGGCCGGCCGTGCCGTTGCCCGGACCTGAGCGCGCTGCCGTAGGCCTGGGGAAGACGATTCGAAAGCCCTCGTCGGCTTCGGCATCGCTCATGACGAGCCCTGGTTGGCGAGGAGCGGCTACGCGGCGGAGACGGCGGGTGTTTCTTGCGTGCTTTTGTCGAGATACGCGCGTGCCCTTGTACATTAACGGGGCGCCTGCTTTCGCTGCGGCGCTCTCCTCTGTCTCTCTCTGTCGAGCGGCGAGGTGCCAAAAAATTAAAAAGTTGGTGACGAGCGGCTCCCGAGCGCGCGTCGGGCAGGCGTTCTCAAAAAAAGTACGCGCGCGATGAGCGATCATACGCCTTCGCCGCCGGCAAAGGGCCTCGAGGTGCCGTCGCCTACGCGGCGTCGAGGGCCGCGCGGCTTTGGGTCGTTTTCCGAACTCTTCTCCTCGGGCGAAGGCGGCGTGGCGGCGCCGTCGACGCCGTTGGGCGCCGTTTCAGCCTACATTGCACCCAAAGTGAGCGGCCTTGCTAGCAAAACGAGCGCGCGCAGAGCTCACACCAAGACGCCGCGCGCGGGTGTGTTAGAAACTGCTGGCGCGAATTGGACAGAAAATCGAGTCCTTCGTGCCCAAGTCGGCGGTGCGCCGGCTACCGTCCAAGGTGATGCAGTCGATACCGCGGTTGATTCGCGAGTGCGTGGACTATCTCGAGGAGCACGATAGATTTGCTACCGAGTACATTTTCCGCTCCTCGGGAGACACGGACGAGGTGGACGCCTTGGCAGCCGCGTTCGCCAAGGCGGAGAAGGACGACGACCTTGGTCTCGTGTGCGACTCTGTGAATCCGCACCCGCTCGCCGTTGCCACGCTGCTGAAGCGCTACTTGATGAACGACGGCCCTCCGCTCATCTCGCCGCCGGACCAGAAGAAGCTTTTGGAGATTCTCGACGACGGACGCAAAGCCGGTAAGGAGACGGAGCTCATCGCGCTCGACGTGGTGGTGGCCGTGCGCGGCATTTCGCCCTTTGACAAACTGTGCCTCATTTACTTTTGCCAGTTTCTGAAAAAGGTGGCCAACAAGGCGGCGATGAACAAGATGGGCGTCGATAGCCTTGCCGTCGTGTTTGCGCCCATTCTCATGCGCGTGGACCAGTCTGACGGCAATGGCGGCAACGGCGGTGTCACGTTGAACAACATTGCGCGGCTCATTGACATTACCAAAATGCTCATTTATAACGCGCGCGAGCTTGACGACGACAACGACGACGACGACGTTGTGGACGACGAAGATTTATTATAGACAACGACTTGAATTTTAAACGCACTCAGCCTCTTTCTCTCCCATGTGCGCGTGCTGGTTTACAGGCGCGCGCGCTCGGTGGACGAAAAGAGGTCATGTTTACGTCTCACATCATCGCGGCAACACCAACTTGGAGCCCGTGCGCCGCGCCTGAACGTAGTCTGCCAATGGTGCGGGTCAGCGGCCGCGGCGCTAGCAACTCAGCAGAGGGCGCACAGTAAAAAAAGTCCACGTAGAGGAGCGTCTGAATGGTGCCGCACACCCACACAATTGTGTCAGTGACGTGCTGCTCGGCGACGTAGCGGTAAATCCAGTTGAGGAGGTAAAAGCCGCGGTACAGCCCCAGCACAAAGACGTAGTTGCCCGTGAGGTTTTCCACATTGCCGTGCCGCTGCAACATTACAATCTGCGGCATGACTGTTGCGTGCGAGCGCGCGCGCGCGCGGGCCGCGGGTCAGCGCTTGTAATCGGTAAATTTAAACAGAGAGGTCAAATGCACAAACGCACTGGCAACCGCCTCGAGGAAGATGGAAAAGGCGTACAAGACCTCCATGACGTCGTACGAGGCGGGGAAGGCGAGGCCGAGCACGGCGCAAGGCAGCACGAGAAAGAGCCAGTGGCGAAAGCTGTCCTCCTTGTCGTTGTACGTCGCCTTCCACGGGATGCGGTGGAACGAAGCCACAATGACTGCGCTTGACAAAATGAAAAAGACTTTCATAATCGTGTTGTACACGGTAAGGAAGCTGATGTGGTGGACGAAGAAGATGTCCAAGTAGCGGCACACAAACACGAGCAGGAAAATCTCCTGCGTGCGCCGCGACAAGCCTTCGACGGAGCGCGAGCGAAACATTTTGATGAACAGCAGGAAAAAGCTCAGCAGGTGCGAAAGGTCGGCCAGCACGCGGAACACGTTGAATGCGCCGGTGAACATTTCTCTGCCCGTGCGGCTTGCCTCCTAGCGAGCGAGCGACGCGACCCGCTCCAGTGAGAGCGCCAAAAAAAAAGTGAAAACGGGTAAAGAAGCCGGAGGTTTCGCCCCGACAAGTCGGCTCCCGCGCGCGTTGCGCGGTGTACAACCGTCCAGCGGCGAGAGTGCGAGAATGTCGGGGACAAAGGCGATGAACGCCAAGGCGTTTGCGGTGGCACCGCCCGACGTCGTGCTCGTCACGGGCGGCACCGGCTTTCTTGGTCAATGGGTCGTCAAGCTGTTGTTAGATCGTGGCTACACGGTGCGCGCCACCGTGCGTGACTTGAAGAACACGCCCCGCTACGAGTTTCTGTACACAGTGTCCGCGGGCGCGGATAAGGCCAGCGGCCGGCTCTCGTTCCACCAGTGCGAGCTCGCGAGCGAGGCCGGATGGGACGATGCCGTGCGCGACTGCCGCGCCGTGGTGCACGTGGCCGGCACGATCAACTTGGACGCGACGGACGCGCGCAAGGACCTCATCGAGCCCGCGCTCATGGGCGTGCGCAACATCTTTGGTGCCGTCACGCGCGCCGGCACTGTCAAACGCATCGTGGTGACGTCGTCGTTTGCCGCCGTGTCGGACGACTTTGCCGAGTTCGCTTCGCACACGTACGACGCCAACGACTGGAACACCAAGTCCTCGGAGACGTTCAACGCGTACGCGTACAGCAAAACGCTTGAAGAAAAGGCGTGCTGGGAATACGTGCGGCATTCCAACGACTTGAGCCTCACGACCATTTGCCCCGGCAGCATTCTGGGCCCGGCGCTCAACGACGACATGGGCTACGTCAACCGCGAAACCGTCTTCCGCTTCCTCAAGGGCGGCGTGCCCACTCTGCTTGACCTAAACCTCTCGCTGTGCGACGTGCGCGACTGCGCTGCCGCCCACGTCGCCGCGCTCGAGTCCGTAGACTCGATTGACAAGCGCTACATTTGCACGCACGACGCCGTGCCCCTGAAGGACATTGTCGACTGCCTCGGCGCCATGAGTCCGCGCTTCAAGCGCCGCATGCCGGCGCGCAAGCTGCCCACGCGCGTCGTGCTGTGGTGGGTGCGCTTCTTCATCTCCCGCGGCACCTTCCAGAACCTCAAGTCCACGCTGGGCAAGCGCCCTGGCTTTAACCTAGTCAAGGAAAGGGCGGAAATCGCCATGGAGCTGCGGCCGTGGGAAGAGACGGTGCGCGACACCGCGCAGTGGCTCATCGACCATGGTTTAGTCAAGTCGTAACTGCCGTTCCATATATAATCCGAGTGGTCAGTGTGGCGCCTTGGGGAATTTGCGGCCGCGGCACTGCCTGCGCGGGCAGCCGCCCTCTGCCTGCGCCTTTTTAAGTCGCTCTCGCGGCCCGCAGCGACGCGCCACCTGAGGTCGCGCGCCGCCGCAAGTGCCCCGCGCCAGCCCAGTTTGCCCACCAGCGCGGCAAGGGCGGCCAGCGGTGGCTCCCGCTTCTTCTTCTCTCTGGTTCCTTGTTGCACAAGGGCAGAGGACGTTCAGGGGACGGGGTGAGACGCACCTGTCGCTTCAGCAGTGCTGGCTGGCACCTCGGTCGCCTCCGTCGATGCAGCCGCCAATGCCGCGGGCGCGTCGGCCATGACGCTATCAGGAGCAGCCGCCGATGCACTGGCGGGAGCGGCAGCGGTCGGCGGCCTCTCCGCCGCCATGCTGTCGAACACCTCCAGCGTGGCCGTGAGCGTCGCTTCGTCCATGGGCTGCCGCGGCGGCCGCGCGCCGCTCTGGTGGCGAAAGAACATGCGCACCAGCGGCGTCTCCCTCTCCGCCGCAGCCACCGCTGCCGCCGCCGCCGCTGCCTCGTCGCCGGGCTCGTCGGGCGCCTCGGGCTGCCCCGTCGCAATGGCCGTGCGCGCGCCCGGCTGCATGAAACGCAGCAGCAGCCTAAGCGCGGGGTCGGCGGCGCTGCCCGCGTGCAGCGCGTCCAACACGGCTCCTTCCACCCCCGCCGCGTGCAAGGCGCCCAACAGCGCCCCGTCGGACACCTTGAGCACCAGCTCGCACGCCGCCTCAGCGCCGCTCCCGTCCGCCGCGCGCAGGCGATCGACCAGCGCGCGCGCCGTCGCAGCGGCGTCGGCCCACGCCAGCGCGCGCACGACGCCCTCGAGTGGCGCCTGCGCGGCCGCCAGGAGCCGAGGCAGCAGCGCCACGGCGTCCACGGCGAGCGCGGGAATGCGCTCGAGCGCGGGAGCCAGCACGGTACCAAGCGCCTCGGCGTCCTCGCCGCACGCCTCGACGACGGCGGCCAGCAGCGACGCGAGCATCGGCTCGCTCGCCAGCACAGCGTCCGGGGCGTCGACCACCTTTGCGCTGCCCTGCTCAGCGTCCAGCTTAATAGCACGCAGCGCGCGCTCGCGTGCAGCCTTGTCTACCGCGGCGCCCTCGGGCCTGGGCCTCGCCGCCATGGCGCGAGCCAGCGCCCGCGCGTAAACGCGCTCCTCGCGCGCGGCGAGCTTGAGGTACTCGACGTGAGCGGCGTGTCTCACCAGCAACTCGTCGTCCACCGCCGACGCCCACGCGTGGCAAATGAACGACGCGGCGCGCCACCACGGCTCCCGCAGCATGGTGCGCGCGCGCTCCAGCGCCCCGGGAGCCGTCCTGCCCCCCGACGCCTGCCCGTACACGCCGCACAGCGTCGCAAAGAGCGCCGGCGACGACGTCGCCACCGAGCTGCTGAGCTGCGCCCACACCTGCTCGCTGAGAATGGCCCGGCAGTCGCCCTCGAGCGGCAGCCCGCGCGCCGCCATGGCCCGGAGACACTCTGCCGCGTGCGCCACCAGCGCCGGGGACTCGAGCTGAGCGCCCACGGCGGCACACATGCCGGGCGTTACCGCCCACGCCTCAGCGGGCAGCGTGTCGAGGGCGTGGCGCAGCGCCGGGCAGAGGGTGCAAAGCCGGTCGACCACCCACGCGGGCGAGCGGCCTGCGCGGTCGACGAGGAAGCCGACGCACACGCGCACGAGGTCGCGCGTCCCCGACTCGTCCACGGCGGCGTCCACCGCGTCCAGCAGAGCCAGCGCGAGCACCTCGCACGCGGCAAGCGTGCGCTTGGCTGCGGCGTTGAACGCCTCAGTCTCCTTGGCCAGCTTCGCGGCCTCGTTGGCCTCGTCCTCCGACGCAGGCGCCGGCTCGAGCGACATCCACAGCGCGGCCTGTACCTCCTCGTCCTCGTCCGTGAGCAGCGCGTGGTTCTCCATGAGCCAGTTGCTGAGCACGAGCATGTTGTTGCTGCGCGTGGCCAGCTGGGCCATCTTGACGTGGAATGGGACGTAGCCCATCGCCGCCAGCGCCGACGCGACGCCCACGTCAGGAGCGAACCGCGTCTGCTGCGGCCGCTGCGCGCTCGCGGCCTTGAACTGCACCAGCCGCGAGGCCGCCTCCACGTGCGCCACCGCGCTGTAAAGGTTGCCCCGGTGCAGCGCCGAGGCCGAACGCTGCTCTGCGAGCGCGGTGACCTCGTCCAGCGCCTTGATGGTGACGGCAGGTGCAATGTCCACGCGTGCGACGGCTGTGATCAAGGCGTCCTTGGCCTCGTCGCGCGCCAGTTGGAGCAGGGGAACGAGCCGGCCCTGCTCCGCCAAGGCGGTGAGGATTTGCGCGTTGGCCGACGCCATCGCAACAGGCAGCGCGACGTCGCCGACGTCCAGCAGCGCGAGCGCGAGGCCGACGAGGAGCTCCCTCGCCGCCACGAGTCGCGACGACATCGCTTCGCCGGCCGTTGCCGCGGCCTGGCGGTCCTGCAGCCACGTCGCCATCGACTTGACTGCGACGGCGTACGGCGCGGCAAAGGCGCCGCCGGACTTGTATAAACTCACGTGTGCGCGGAGCAGGTTAACGAGCGCGTCCAGGCTCACGGCCTGCTCCCAGCGCGCCGCGGGGCTCATGCCGCCCGCGTAAGAGTCCGGCAGCAGCGTCGCGATGAGACTCATGGCCACCTGCAGCGCGGGCGCGTTGTTGTTGTTGTTGTTGCCCGACGCGGCGCCGGCGGCGGTGGTCAGAAGCCACTGCCACACCGTCTTGCACGCGTGCGAGTGCAGCACGCCAATCACCTTTTGCGCGGCTTGCGCCAGCACGGGCGTTGCAGGCGCGAGCATGAAGCGCATGAGGCCGTTCAGGCCGCCGACCTCGCAAAAGTGCTGCGCCACGTCGCGTGCGACGAGGACGTGCAGGCTAAACTCGAGCGCCATCGCGTGCGCAAACACCGAGTGCGCCTCCTCGGCGAAGAAGTCGGCAAGGTCCTGCGTGCACTGCTTCTTGACCCACGGGGTGTTGCGCACAAAGTCCTCCACGCTGCCGCCCAGCTGCTCGACGTCGCCGGCGGGCAGTCGCGCGGGACCCAGCGCCTCCATCACGCTCAGAAGCCGGTGCACAAAGCGGGACTTGAGCAACGTGCTCTTGCCCGCCGCGCACTGCGCCAGCACGCCGTACAGCTCGGGCAAGGCAAGCAGCGCCTGCGCGCTGCGCGGGAGCACGTCCGCGGGGTCGCTGAGCAGCCGCAGCAGGAAAGCGCGGCCCAGCTCGGACAGCGCAACGGCTTCGAGGCCCGACGGGTCGGTTTGCACAATGTCCGCCGTGAGCCCGCACGCCTCGGCAAAGTTGGAGGCGCCCACCAGCCGCGCGTGGTCCACGCACAGCGTCAGAGCGGCATTAAGCGGCGACGGCGGGCGCAGCACAGCTCCCGCCAGCAGCGCGTCCCTGCGCGCCGTTGCAGGGCAGTGGTGAACGAGCTCCCGAAGAGCGCTCAAGGCGGCATTCAAGAGCTCGCGCTCATCCCGCGTGAGCGCGCGGCCCGCGGGCACGTCGGCGAGCACGTGCGTGACGAGGTCGACGAGCGCGTGGCCGTCGCGCGTGAGGCGGGCGGCGGCGCGGGCTGCCAATGTGCGTGAGGCAATGACCTCGACGAGCCCGCACACGGGACGCAGCTGCCGGGCGCTCAGCAGCGCGCGCCTGGCGAGCAGGTCTACGGCAGCCTTGAGCACGCCGCCGTCGGCCATGGCGCGCGCCGCGTCCTCGGATACTGTGAATTGGCACCCCATGTCCAGCACGGCGAGCGCGTGCTTCTCCAAGTCGGTGGCCGCGCGCGCAAACGCCAGGCCGGCGTCCTTGGGCTCGGGCTCGAGCTCGGCCAGGGCCTGCTTGCACGCCGCGACCACAAGGGCGCGCCGCATGGGAACGTAGCCGTGGATGAGGTCAACGCTGGCGGCCTGCGCGGGAACGAGGAGGAGCGCCTCGCTGAGCTTGACGGCCTCGGTCGCGGCGGCGTCCCGGCGCGGCCCGAGGCCCATACGGAGGACTTCGAGAATGTACATTGAGTCAAAAACGTCGGGCAGCTCGATGCCAAAGTAGACGAGGGCGCGCCGCGCCACGAGCGCCATCACGGAGAAACGGTCCGGCCCGAGCTTGGCGCGCATTGACTCTGTGAGCGCGGATTTCACCTCGGCTGGCAAGCCAGAGTGCGGGCGGAACAAGAGCCGACTCCTCTCGCAGTATGCAATGTTCGCAATGAGCCTGCACACTTCCTCGCAGCGCGCCACCGGTACCGCCGGATGCTGCGACAGTGCGACGAGGCTGGCGAGTGAAGGGTAAGCCTGGCGCCATTTCATTGTGGATTGCAGAATGCCGCTCGAGAACCTGCGTGCGTGCGTGTGGCCGCGGCGCGCGTTAGCCGATGGCGGCCAAGCAGAGCAGCGAAGCGCAACGGCGTACTGCAAGGCCGGTCCCAAAAGCACCGATGAAGCGTCGGCAAGCACGTCGTTGTCAATGCGCTCGAGCGCGGGCAGCCACTCTTCAAACTCAATCTCGGCGTCGGGGATGGGCGTCGCCAGCGCGACAGCCAAGTCGCACGAAAAAGGCCGCACCAGGAGCGGATGCACATTGTCCGTCGCCGCCATGGGCACGTCGGCTGCCACCGCTGCAGCCGTGCCCGTTGTTGCCGACGACGACGGAGCTGCTGCTGCCTCTGGTGAACTGCTCATTTTTCGCGTTCCCCCGCTATGGGCGGCTCGCGGCCCTTGCGATTTGAGGAGAAGAGCGGCAACCGGGCGAGCGAAGGAACAGGGACGTCGCCTCGCGACATTTTTTTGGTGCGTGCGCGCGTGCGGCCTTCACAGGGCGGAAAAGTCGCCTTCGCCGCCGTTGCCGCCGGTGCTTTGCCACCGCCCGCTGCCGTCATGACGTAGTGCGTTTTTGCCCGTGTAGTCGAAGCGGCTGATGCGCGCGCGCCCTCGAACGTGAAGCGCCGTGTACGTGGAAAAGGAGCTCGTTGGCAAGCGCATCAAGTCTTCAAAGATCAAGGTGCTGTGGCAGATATGTTTCGAGGAGACGTTGTGCGTGTGCCCTTTTTTTTCGTTGCTCGCGCAGTCGCGCTGACGGTCGCTCTTGATTTGAAAGGAGCGTGCATCAAGTTGAGCTGCGGCACAGCATCGTGTCGGGCAAGTGGGAAGTGCTCTTTGACAACGACCTCATCTACAACAACAAGCAAATGTTCCAGGGCACGTTTGAGTTTAGGAACAAGCTCAAGGGCCACGACGTGCACGTCACTGTGGAGGACACTTTTGAGGGCTACCTGTACGACCTCATCATCGACGGCGTCGCCTTCCACCGCATGCCGCGCAAGACGATGGGCGACATTGAGCGGCTCCGCGCCGAGAAGAGCAGCGAGCCCACCGTCAGCACGGACTTTGCCAGCTTCACGGGCAAGGGGTCGAGCACGCTGGACGGGAAGAAGCCCAAGAAGCCTGCGGCGGCCAAACCGCGCGACGACTCGGACGGGGACGAGGTCGACTTGCTGGGCGCGAGCGACTGGGGCGCCAAGGCGCAGCAGGCCACGTTTAACCCGTTTGACGAGCCGCCGCAGCAACCGCGTGCCCAGCAGCAGCAGCAGCCCTCGTACGCGCAGCCCCCGTACGCGCAGCCCCCGTACGCGCAGCCGTTTCCATACGCGCAACCGCCCGCCGCTGCGTACGGCGCGCCCTCGTACGCACAGCCGCCGGCGCCGCCGGCCTATTCCTCGCCGTCGTACCCCGACCCCTTTTCGTCGTCCGCGCCCGCGCAGTACGCGCCGCAGCAGCCCTACTACCCCTCGCACGACCCCTTTGCCCAGCCGCCGCAAGCTCAGGCGCCTCCGCAGCAATACTGGCAGCCGCCGCCACCGCAGCAGCAAAAGCCCTACGACCCCTTCGCCTAGAGGCGTGCCGTCGTCGTGGTCGCCGTCGTAGCGGACCGATGCCACGCGCGCGTGGGTGTGTGGGTGTGTGTGTGTGTGTGTGTGTGTGTGTGTGTGTGTGTGTGTGTGTGTGTGTGTGTGTGTGTTTTGCCAGGTAACCAAACTTCAGCTTTTCTTAACAATGCGCGCTTGATGCGCTAGGTAATTGATACAAGTGCCCTGCGCCGAGGCCAGCGGCTCGTCGGCAGAGTCAAAGCCGTAGTGCATCAGCGTGAACGCGTCGCGCTCCGCCGCGCTTGTAAACTTCTGCCCGTACGGCGCAAAGAGCTGCTGGCCTCGCGACACTGGAACGAGCGTTCTGCAGCCGAAGAACTGCGAGGCCTCGTCGGTCTCGCAATCCACGTTGGGCTGCTCGGACAGGTTTAAAAAGTCCACCCCCGGAACGAGCGCCGGAGAGGGCACCCACTCGTTTCGCTCTCGATCGAGCGCGCGCACAACAAAGACACGCGAGTGGATTACGGAGACGCGCTCGGCGTACAAGTCGGCGTCGCCCAGCTGAGCGCCGCGCCGGACGATGTCGCGCTTCATCTGCGCGGCGGCCACCGCATCGTTCATTGGCAATCGCGCACGGAGCTCGCTCTCGGCGCGCATGAACCCCACCGGGACTTGCTCGGGCAGCGCGAGCACGTAGGCGTGGTAGCGCGACTTGGCGCGCTGCGTCATGTGCAGCTGAACAAAGTTGGCCAACGCGTCAATGTCCGAGACTGGATGCATGTCGGGGAACTCGTGAATGGCGAGCGCCGGCGTGATCACCATGCCAAGCGGGATGCGGATGAATTCAAAGCCCTTGGGCAGGTCCGCCGTGGCGAAGAAGCCGCGGCCCATGTGCGGCGCATCCTGCAGCGCAACCTTGGAAGAAACAAACCCGCCGGCGCTGTTGATAAAACCCTCCAGGTTGCGCAGCGCCAGCGATGGGTCGCACTCTTGTGCCAACGCGCTCGCCAACGACGCGCTCGCCAACGCGATGAGCAGCAGCGCCGCCATGCCAAGTGTGCCGAGGGGCTCCCGCGTCGCTGGCACGTTTAAAAAAATAACAAGGAGCGAAATGCGGGTTACATTTTGATCACCGACATTGGGTAGGCCGTGCCCACGTGCTGAGAAAAGTAGAGCAACTGCCCTCGCGCGGCGTGCTCGGGAGCGAACCGCACGCGCACGGGGCGATCGACGGCCATCAACTTTGCCGCGGGCACGTCGGCGGCAAGCCACAGGACGCGGATCTCGTCCACGTGGTAGAGCGCCACGGCGAGCAGGCCGTTGCTGGAGAGCGCGATGGAGATGACCTCGGAGGCAAACCGATGCACGTGCACCATGCTTCCCGTGGCGACGTCCCACACGCGTGCCGTGCTATCGTTGCTGGCGGAGACGAGCCAGGAACCGTCCTGGTTGAACGCCACGTCGCTCACGTGACCGGTGTGTCCAACGAGGCTGAGAAGCCGCTTGCCGTCGTGCGTGTGCACTTGCACGAGACCGTCGTCTTTGCCTGTGGGTGCGAAACGGCGGCGGTTAGAGAGCGCGCGCCAGGTTGCTAAGAGGCAAACGGACCGCATGCCAGCGCGCGGTTCGATGCGGCGAGCGCCCAGACCGCAATAGCCCCAGCCACGACTGCGCGCGGAGCGCCCGAGCGCGATTCCCACATGATAATGTTCCCGTCGAGCGCGCCTGCGACCAGCGTGTCGTCGGGGAGGAAGATGAGGCTGCACCACGTCGTGTGCGGCCTGCGCAGCCCACAAGGCAAGGGCGTCCACGTGCTCGTGTCAAACACGATGATTCTGGCGCCCGCCCCCGCCCCGCCCGGCGCACGCGTGTGAGTCCTCGCACGGGGCGCGCTGCGGCACCGTACCGGTTGGCACCCGTGCACGCCACCAGGCTACCATTGGCGGAAAAGACCAGGCGGCCAAAGCCAGGGTCCATTTCCACGCTGGCCACGTCGACGTACGTGTCGGCGTCCATGATTCGCGCGCGATGTGCGTGCACGTCAAAGTAGCCAACCAGGCCGCCGTCCCGCGAGACGTCGACGTGAAATCCGTGATTGCTGAGAAGGAGGGGCAGCTGGCGCGAGAGCTGCGGCAGGCGAGCGAGAAGGGCCGCTGAGTGCCGCCGCAGCACGTCCCTGCCCTGCCACGTGCGCAGCAGTCGCTTGCAAGGTTCGGTCCACAAATTTACATCCCCGGCGTAGCGCGTCCACATTTCGCTATTGGCGCGCGCCGCATTGGCGATCTCGAAGGGCACGAAGCGCGCCACCATGTGAATGATGTCGCGCGGCGCCTCGAGCAGCGGAGGCATGCCGGTGCCCAGCCGGTGCGGCCTTTTTTTTGTGACCCGCCATGCGCAGCCGCTTTTTTTAATGCGACCCCAGGGGATTTTCGACCCTTGTACCTAATAAAAATGCCCGAGGCCATCTTTTCTGTGTGTAAAAGTATCGTGTATGATGTATAATGATAATCGTTATATTAGATGTTTGAGGCCTGCTACCGCTACGTAGCCGCTGGTGAACGCCATCGCCCGACGCGGGCGCGACGGCCGCGGCGGCAGGATGTAAGACTGGCAATGGTCATGTCGCGGACGTGATGAGCCTGCGTCCACTATACATAAGAGCATAAACGCTTGGGGACCTCTCCGCGGAGCCACCTCGCCCGCCCGCCCGGGCACAAAACGTCGCACCTCACACAGGGAGAGGACAGATGCTGGCTGCCGCACGCCGCCAACACCAGCGCGCAGGCCATTGGCGCGCGTTGTCTGCGTTCTGTTCGGAACGCGATTTGCTCTTTAACTTGCACGACGTGCTTAAAATTGAGCAAACGCTGTTTGCCACCACGCCGCGCTTTGCTGGCCACTCGATGGCTACCGTTAGCGAGGCGCTGTCGGCGGCCGTGGCGCTTGCCGAGGACAAGTTTGCACCGCACTCGCGCCTCAACGACGCGCACGAGCCACATTTCAATCCGGAATCGAAAACCATCACGATGAACCCGCAGGTAAAGACTGCGCTGACGGCCTTCTACGAGGCCGGGTTTGGCGCCGCGCACGCCGACGAGGAGCTGGGCGGCATGCAGCTCCCGCAAACGGTGTGTCACGCCTTAATGTTCCCCTTGTACGCCGCCAACGTGGGCTCGATTACGTTTCCCTTTCTCACGGTTGCCGCGGGCAACATGCTGCGCGCCATCGGCACCCCGGAGCAGCACCGCAAGTACCTCGTGCCCATGCTGCAAGGGCGCTTCACGGGCACAATGAACCTGAGCGAGACGCAAGCGGGCTCGTCGCTTGGGGACATTACCTGCAAGGCATTTCCTCGGCCCGACGGGCGGTTTGACATCGTGGGCAACAAAATGTGGATCTCCGGCGGCGAGCACGAGCTGGCGGAGAATATTGTGCACATGGTGCTGGCCAAGGTGGCCGACCCCAAGCACCCCGAGCGCACGCCGCCGGGCGTCAAGGGCATCTCGCTCTTCATCGTTCCCAAGCGGCGCGTGGACGCCGACGGCAACGTGCAGGGGCTCAACGACGTGGCGCTGGGCGGGCTGAACCACAAAATGGGCTGGCGCGGGGCGACCAACTGCGTGATGCACTATGGCGAGAACGGTGGGTGCGTGGGCGAGCTGCTCGGCGAGGAGGGCAGGGGCCTGCAGGGCATGTTCAAAATGATGAACGAGGCGCGCATCACCATTGGGCTCATCGCCACCGCGCTGGGCTACGCGGGCTACGCGGCGTCGCTGCAATACGCGCGCGACCGCAGGCAGGGCCGGCCGCTGGACGGCAAGGACCCCAAGGCGCCGCAGGTGGCCATCGTCGAGCACCCCGACGTGAAGCGCATGCTGCTCTTCCAGAAGGCCGCCGTGGAGGCTTCGCTCTCGCTCTGCCTCTTCGCCTCGTGGCTGGTGGATCGCACGCACCACCAGCAGCAGCCAGGCGCGTCTGCACAACGCGACGACGAGGCGCTCTTGCTCGACGTGCTCACGCCTGTGGTCAAGAGCTGGCCGAGCGAGTGGTGCCTCGAGGCCAACAAGTGGGCCATTCAAGTGCACGGCGGCTACGGGTACACGCGCGACTTTGCCGTGGAGCAGCACTACCGCGACAACCGGCTCAACATGATTCACGAGCACGTTTGCCTCGTCCGCTTGCTCGCGCGCTGACGCGCGCAATGGCGCCGCCATGCCACCACGCAGGGGCACCAACGGCATCCAGGCGCTCGATTTGCTTGGCCGCAAGGTCCAAATGCAAAACGGCCGTGGCCTGCAGCTCTTGTGCCGCACCATGCGCGATGACGCCGACGCGGCTGCGGCCGTGGGCGATGAGGAACTGTCGCGGCGCGCCGCGGCGCTGCGCGATGCCGTGCAGCGGCTCGAATCGGTGACGGCGTCGCTGCTGGCGTTGGGCTCGCCGGCCAAGACGCTGGCCAACGCTCACGAGTACCTGAACATGACGGGCCACACGGTCATGGCGTGGATGCTGCTGCGCAACGAGGCCGAGGCTGCGCGGCAGCTCGCGGCGGCTGCGGCGATGGGCCAAGACGCGTTCCTGCAGGGCAAGCGGTTTTCCTCGCGCTTCTTCTTTGCGCACGAGCTCCCAAAGACGGTGCAGCTCGCCGAGCTGCTCGTGAGCGCCGACGCGACGACGACGGAAATGGGCATTGAGATGTTTTAACCCGCAACCTCGGCTGCTTTTATCATTGTAGTCGCAATGTACGCACGACGGTGCGTTGGCTGGCATTGGGGGCCCGTCGGCGTGAGAGCCCGTGCGCGATTGCAGCGCGCGCGGCATTTTTTGTTCACACCCCATTGTCGATCGGCACACCACTTTTTAAAAAAATATAAAAAAACAGGCCGCCTCCCTCTGCAAACCATGTCGCGCGCAGCCCGTGCCACGGCGGGCGGCATGTTCGACCGCGGGCAGTACCAGATGGGCTCGGTGCCTTCGCGGCATATTATGGAGCGCGATCAAAAAGCGCATGGCACGCTGCGGCTGCGCTCCACGCTTTCCACGGCGGCAGCCACCGAGGAGGAACTCAAGCGCCTCAAGCGCGAGCTCGAAGCCCGCGAGGCTAAGCCTGCCGCGACTGCTGCGGCGCCGCAGCTCGCCAATGCCAAGGCGCAAGCCGCTGCGTTTGCAGACGAGGACGCCGACGTGAGCGATTCGTCGTCGGCCTCTTCAGAGGCGGACGACGACGCGGCCGGCAAGGCGGGCGACGGCGACAGCGACGAGGAAGCCGAAGAGCTCAAGCGCGAGCTGGCCAAAGTGAAGGAAGAACGCGAGCGCGCGGAAATGGCGGCGGCCGAGGCGGCAGGCAGCAACCCGCTGCTGGTGGACACGTCTGTGCGCAAGCGGTGGGACGACGACGTAGTGTTTCGCAACCAGGCCAAGGACGAGCCCCAGAAGGAAAAGCGCTTCATCAACGACACGATTCGCTCAGAGTGCGTTGCCAGTCGCGTGCGGGGCGCGCGGCGCCATGACTAATGCGCGCTTCGGCACACTCAGCTTTCACAAGG
>Ga0302314_10010376_pt1 | contig 16307 bp, 20 predicted proteins | sample III_Palsa_N2_3_FD_200533 | JGI IMG/M metagenome (GOLD analysis project Ga0302314, IMG submission 200533) | Peat permafrost microbial communities from Stordalen Mire near Abisko, Sweden - III_Palsa_N2_3 | ecosystem: Environmental > Terrestrial > Soil > Palsa > Peat permafrost | place: Sweden... | reverse complement strand
TCGCGGAAGAAGAACACCGGCGTGTTGTTCCCCACGATGTCCCAATTGCCCTCCTCGGTATAAAACTTCACGGCGAAGCCGCGGATATCGCGTTCCGCATCGGCTGCCCCGCGTTCTCCCGCGACGGTTGAAAACCGCATGAACAGCGGTGTCTCCTTGCCGATTTTCCCGAAAATTTTCGCCCGCGTGTAGCGCGTTATGTCCCCGGTTACCTTGAATGTGCCGTGCGCGCCCCAGCCCTTCGCGTGCATGCGCCGTTCGGGGATGACCTCGCGATCGAAATGCGCCAGTTTCTCGATCAGCCAGATATCCTGCAGCAGCGCCGGCCCCCGCGGCCCCGCCGTCTGGATGTTCAGGTTGTCAACGACCGGCGTGCCCGTCGCATGGGTGAACGGCTTTTCCATTTCAGTGTCGGCCATTAATTGTTTCTCCTTCGCTATGGGTCTGATGGGTCCGATCCCTCAGTCAGTCGGCCCGGTTGGGATGCCGATAGGGTAGATCGGTCGCCGTATGGCCACGGGTGCCGGCATGATCATCGGGGAAGGCGGTAATAGGTATCGTCGGAATAGCGGTGCCCGAACCGACGAGACGGTTGTGAAGCTCAAGTCCCGACATTCCGGGCATCCGCATATCCGCGATCAGACAAGAGGTCCTGCTAATGCCGTCCGATCCAAGAAAATCTTCGGCGCACGGAAATGTATTGGTATCGAAACCAATTGCACTGATGAGGTTCATCGTTGCTTCGCGTACCAAAAAATCATCATCAACAATTAAAGATCAACGGCGAGATCACTGGATTCTGCAGCATTCACGCCCCTTTGATCCGACGATCAAACCTAGAACGGCGCGGGTCCACACGCTATTGCACAGGGGTAGGCGTTGCCACATACCTTCGTAGTGTTGTTGCGCCCGGTCGTGCTAGCCGGGCCGAACTATAGGGTGGGGATCTAATACTTTAGTTTAGGTCGCCTACACCTTTTCGGCCGAAATCCCGAATGTATCGGCCATTCGCACCAGATCGACCATGGAGCGGGCGCGCATCTTGCGCATGAGTTGGCTGCGATGGGTCTTTACCGTTGTCTCGCTCAGCTCGAGTTGCGCGGCGGTCTGCTTATTCAGTAGGCCGGTGGTGACAAGTGCTAGGATCTCGCGCTCGCGCCCGGTCAACCATTTGAGACGCTGCTGCGATTCGGCTACAGCCTTGGCCGCTTCGCGCAAGACGGCCGAAGCGCCGAGGACATGCCGACAAGCATTGGCGCCGGTGTGGCGGTGACCTAGCAGGTTGCGGAGAAACCCAGAAGTTGGTGACTAGGCAGGCAAGAACACCATATGGGCGCCACGCGCCTCGATCGCCTCGCGCATACCGGTGACCCTGTGGCTACCTAAATTGTCAGCGACGACCGGGTCACCACGTGTCAGCGTCGGCACCAGGCTCTCCTCGACCCAGGCTTTGAAGGCGCGGCCATTCATGGCGCCGTTCAGCACCATCGGTGCGACAATCCGATCATGCCGCAAGCCCGCCACAAAGGTGGTGGTGTTCCAGTGCCCGAAGGGTGCCGCACCGATCAGCCGCTTGCCACGTGGCGCGCGCCCAAACCCTATAACTTCGCACGCAGACGCAAATCGCTGAAGGGACTTAACTCCCTACGAATTCATCTGCAAGGCCTGGACAAAACAGCCGGAACGATTCAGAATCGACCCGCCCCACCAAATGCCGGGACTAAACATCTAATAACAAGCCATGACGCTCACGCGTCCCAGTCCGTCTGGAGCGCGAGCGCGACGAAGGCTCGCGCGGCAGCTGTCCTGTAGGCCCCCTTGCGCTGCAACAGCACGGCGGTCCGCTCGGGCGCCGCAAATTCGAGCGGGACGGGGAAGAGCCCCATCTGTTCGCGCGCGATCGCAGCGGGCAGCACCGTCGCAAGGCGCCCACGGCGCACGATCTCGACGATCGCACTGACCGAGTTCGCCTCGATTGCGATGCGCGGCGCCACTCCCAGCTTGCGGCAATGGCGATCGATCTGCATGCGCGTCGCAAACTCCGTGTTCAGCAGCACCAGCACTTCGCGGTTGAAGTCCTCAAGCGTGATCGAGCGGCGGCGCTTTGCGTAGGGATGCGACTCACCCACCATGAGCGCGAACGTTTCGCTGAGCAGCGTCTGTCCTTCAATGTCCGGCGAGCGCACCTCGTCAAACGCGATGCCCACGTCGAGCGCATCGTCGTTCAGGAGCATTTCCATGCGTTCCTGCGTCATCTCCTGGATATTCAGCGTGATGCCAGGATAGCGGCTGTTGAAAGTTTCGACGAGCCTGCCGACCAGGTAGGCCGTAAAGGTCGGCGTCATCGCCATGCGCAGGGTGCCGCGGGTAAGCTCTTGCACGTCGTGGATCGCTCGGCGGCCCGCTTCGAGGTCCTGCAGGGCACGACGCGCGTAACCCAGATACGCAACGCCCGCGTCCGTGAGCACGATCGTCCGGCCGGAGCGGTCGAACAGCGCCGCGTGCAGCGTGTCCTCGAGCTGCCTGATCTGCTGTGACAGCGTGGGTTGCGAGACATGCAGCGCCTCGGCCGCGCGCGTGAAGTTCCTGTGCTCGGCTACCGCGAGGAAATAGCGAATATGTCGTAGCAGCATGGTTCGGTGGCCATTGGTGATACCAATAGATTGTATAGCAAACGGGTCTTGGACGCTATGGCTCGAATGGTTCATCCATCATTTGTCGATTTTGGACATGGAGAATGGAGCGAACCCATGCAGGATATCATTGACGGATTTCTCAAGTTTCGGCGCGAGGCGTTCCCGCAGCGCTCAGCACTCTACAAGCAGCTTGCCACGAGCCAGCACCCAAGCACGCTGTTCATCTCGTGTTCCGACAGCCGGCTCGTGCCGGAGCTCGTCACGCAGCAGGAACCGGGCGACATGTTCGTGATCCGCAACGCGGGCAACATCGTGCCGTCCTACGGCCCGGAACCGGGCGGCGTGTCAGCGACGATCGAGTACGCAGTCGCGGCGCTCGCGGTCACTGACATCGTGGTTTGCGGCCACTCCGACTGCGGCGCGATGACGGCGATCGCATCCTGCAAGTGCCTCGATCACATGCCGGCCGTCGCCAGCTGGCTGCGCTACGCGGATTCCGCGAAAGTCGTCAACGAGGCGCGCGAGCACCGCAGCACACGTGACAAGGTCGAATCGATGGTGCGCGAGAATGTGGTCGCGCAGCTCGCCAACCTCAAGACGCATCCCAGCGTGCGGCTCGCGCTCGAGCAGGGCCGGCTGGCTCTGCATGGCTGGGTCTACGATATCGAAAGCGGCTCGATCGACGTGCTCGACGACGCCACAAACCGCTTCGTCCCACTCGTAGCCCATCTCCCTGTTTGTGCAGCGCCAGCCTGGCTGCACGCCGTCGCCTGACTCCCCGTTTCCCTCCACTAAAACCCTGAAGGAACCCCCCATGTTGCGTATTAATCTCCCAACCGCTTCCGCCATGATGTTCGGTCTGCTGGTTGCCACGGCATCCGCGCAAACGCCGAGCGATATCGCCCATCTGACCTGGCCACAGGGTGTGCCTGCCCATTCTGGCTCTGCCCCGGCCGGCGGCAGCGTGGGCGGCAGCCTGACCGGGCAAGACCTGGCTCGCCTTTCCGCGCAGAAGGGTGTCGCGGTCAGCGCGACGTCCGCGCCACGTAATGGTGCCGTGGTTGCCAACGCCTTCGGCCCGGCGGATCTGGTGCGGCTCAGCGGGCGTGGCGCCTCGCCGGTCGCCAATGTGGCCGCCGCCGACAGTGCCAACATCGTCGTCGCTGGCGGTGATCGCGACTGACCGCCACGGTGAGGGGCGCGCGGGAAATGCCCGCGCGCCCGCCGCCCCACATCTCCCCGTTTGTGCAGCGCCAGCCTGGCTGCACGCCGTCACCTGACTCCCCTTTCCCTCCACTGAAGCCCTGAAGGAACAATCATGACCCAATCTCAGCACAGCCAAGTTTCCCGCGCGGCACTCACCGACCAGATCATCGACACGAAGATCCGCAAGAATCTCACGTTCGAGGCGATCATCGAGGGCACGGGCCTTTCGCTCGCATTCGTCACGGCGGCGCTGCTCGGCCAGCATCCGCTGCCGGCCGACGCCGCGAAAGTGGTCGCGGACAAGCTCGAACTCGGCGAAGATGCCGTGCGCCAGCTGCAGACGATCCCCGTGCGCGGCAGTATTCCCGGCGGCGTGCCGACCGATCCGACGATCTACCGTTTTTACGAAATGATCCAGATCTATGGCTCAACGCTGAAGGCGCTGGTTCACGAAAAACTCGGCGACGGCATCATCAGCGCGATTAATTTCAAGCTGGACATCCAAGCAGTCGACGACCCCGAAGGCGGCAAGCGTGCCGTCATTACGCTCAACGGTAAATACCTTCCGACCAAGCCGTTCTGAGGAAACCGCAGGAGTCCTTCTTGGGTGAATGACTCCCGCAATATTTATCCATATTTTGACCTTGCGGCGCAGCGCATCACGTCCCCCGGACTGAACGGGCATCGAACGAGCACTTCGATGAAAGATACGGCAACTCAGCTAACGAGTCCCGGCAACGGCTATAACGAGATCGTGACGGATGGTTCTGTAACAGAGATTTGTGGTGCCGAAATTGCTCACGAAAAATCGGCAGATGCAAGCGAAGCAACCTTGCTCGTTGCTGCGCTGGTCGCCATTGCTATATCGCTTCGACCAGGCATTTCCTCGATTAGCCCGGTATTACCGCTCATCAGTCGAGAGTTTTCACTTTCGCATGCGGGGGCGTCGTTGCTGACGACCATCCCGACTCTACTGATGGGGCTGTTGGCGCTCCCGACCCCGTGGCTGGCGCGGCGATTAGGAAGAAGTTGGGTGTTGCTTGAGTCTCTCGTGCTGCTGTTTGTATCGATGGCAGCGCGTACATTCGTACCCAATGTCTCGATGCTTCTGCTGACGACGGTAGGCGTAGGAGCCGGAATCGCCATATCGGGGACGCTATTCGCCGGAATTATCAAGGCTAGGTTCCCAAGCAAGGTGGCGATGATGAGCATCTATGCAACCGTCCTAGCGTTCAGTAGCACCGTCGCCGCCGCGGCGACTGGCCCGATCGCCGCGTCCGCTGGCGAAAACGGATGGCGGCTTGGAACAGGTATTTGGAGTCCTATCGCGCTGATTGCGGTTTTTGCAGGGCTTACGATCCCTGTGTGGGAAAGGCGGAAGCCCGCGGTTGGTACGGCCGCGGCCGCAAGCGCTGCACGGTTACCGCTGACGAACCGGACAGCGTGGCTGGTCTCATTTTTTCGCTTGTGATAATTTTTTGTTCTTTACATTGCTGTGCTGGGCTTCGCCGATATATCTGGAGCAAGGGCTGATCGATTCAACCCATGTGAAGGCACACCGCTCTGCGTCTGGCGGAAAAGGGGGGAGCAAAATCAGGCGGTTGGTCGGTCGCGCGGCGGAAGAAACACGAAAATCCACGCAATCGGCGATGCTAAAGGCCGTCTTCTGACCATTATGCTGACCGGCGGTGAGGCGCATGACTGCCCCGCCGGCACCGAATTGATTCTGCAGACCAAAGCCGGCGGGACGCTGCTCGGCGATAAAGCCTACGACAGCGCTGAGTTGCGCGCAGCGTTGAAAGAGCGTGGCACGAACGCGATCATTCCCAACAAGCGCAACCGCAAGCGCAAGTTCAAATTTAGCAAAAAGCGCTATCGCGAACGGCACAGAATCGAGAATGCCTTCTGTCGACTGAAAGATTTCCGCCGCATAGCGACTCGCTACGACAAGCGCGCGGTAACTTTTGCTGCCTCCGTATATCTGGTGGCCGCCATTGTCTGGTGGGTCTTATGAATCTGGACCCTAGTACTCGAATTTCGACGGATTGTTTGCCCCCGGATAGAGTGACTGGTAGAGCTGGTCTCTTATCGTGCTGAAGTCCTTCTTTATCCATCTAGGCGAATCGACCGCCGTCAGTACACGACCCGTTGCCATTGTGACGACGGTCTTGCCGTCGCACATGGCACCCGTGACGTTGGCCGACTTTCCATCTTGCGTGCCAGGTCGGAATGTTTCCGTGTGGCTGCACAAGGCACCCCGCGCCGGAAGTTGGGATGGGTTCACGTACATCACGATATGTCGCCCTTCGCCGCTCGACGCGCCAGGACTCGGAGAAAGCAGCGTAACGAGTTGGTCTTGCGACCATCCTGGTGCGCTGCCCAACACGGTGACCGGCAAGTCTTGGTAGTCCCTCCAGGCTCGGGCGGGATCGTGAGATGGATTGGCACTGCTGGTGATCGTCGTGGTAGCACAGCCGGCGAGAAGTAGCATTGGTGGCAGGATTGCCTTGATGGCAAGGGAACCCGCGATCGTTTTGAGCGAATGCGACATGGTTCTGACCTTTCTTGAGCATGTGCCGATGGGAACGGAACGGAGTTGACCTCATGCGTTGACGCGGCGGGTGGTATGGCCGGATGGCTGTTACCGGTCGCCTGTATCGACAATCTCCGGATCCACCCGTCGCTTATCCAACAGCGATATGCGCTGAGAGGGATCTGTTTTGACGATAGGACTAGTTGAATCACCTTTGGCCTTTGATGGCGGTTAAGTAGTCGACGATCTTGGCTGCGTCGGCATCGGCAACCGGGGCCTTAAAAGTCATCCGCATCTTGCTGACCTCCTTCGCCCAGGCGTCTTTCGGCATCGCCGGCTGGTTTAGGATCATGCCGACGGAATGGCAGGCGGTGCAGTTCTGCTCCGCCACATCGGAATTGGGGCCGGCGGGAAAGGCACGGTCCCCAGTCGGCAGATCCACCGATACGGAACGAAGGGTGACGCCGGAGCCGGCCACCGAAGTGGCGGGATTGCCGACAGAGGCTGCCGGCCACGCCGGCAAGAGAGTGGCGAACAGCAAGCCGCCTGATTCCATCAGGGAAGATGCGGCCCTGCGTTTGATCTCCATAGGTGCTTCTCCAGAAGCCGGTTGCATCAGGCGGCGCTCAGCGTGGTGGTTTCGATCACGTTGCGCATGAAGCCGCTCGGGTTCCAATTCGGCACCATGGGCTGGGCCAGGCCGTCCAAGTTGGTGCATCGGACCATCACCGCAGTTTCACCCGGCGGTAGAGCCAGCGTCGTCTGCCAGGTACGGAAGCTGTAGCGCCCTGCGTCGGTGCCCAGCGAAGCGGACCGCCACGTCTTGCCGCCATCGGTGGAGACATCGACAGCACGCACGCCCGTCGATCCGCCCATGGCGATGCCGCGCAGCGTTGTGCCCGCGCCTGCCTTCACGCGCACATGGTCGGCGAGATTGGTCACGAACGCGCGCGGCACCATGCGGTTGATCGGCACCATCTTCACGCCGGTCTGGCCGGGTTTCATGTTGGCGCCTGGCGTGTCGGGGATTGTGTAGGCGGTCTTGGTCCAGTAATTCTCGTCCGGGCCGTCCAGCACTTCAATGTGGCTGAGCATCTTGACCCAGTAGGTCGAATACCAGCCGGGGACCACCAGGCGCAGCGGAAACCCGTTCAGCAGCGGCAATTGGCTGCCGTTCATCTGGTAGGCCAGCATGACCTCGCCATCCCGCGCGTGATCGATGTCTAGCGACTTCATGAATTTCGGGGCATCACTGACCACCGGATCATCCAGCCCGGCAAAGCGCACACGCTGCGCGCCGCGTTTTACGCCGGCGCGGTCGAGCAGGTCCTTCAGCCGCACGCCCATCCATTTCGCATTGCCCATGGCGCCGTTCGACCACTCGCCGCCGGCGACACGCGGCTGGAAATAGCCGCGCGAATTGCCGGAGCACTGGTTGACGGCCGCGAGTTCCACCCGCGGGAGGGTCTGGCAGGGGCAGGCGCATAGTAGCTTCGGCCCACGCCTTTCCGCCGACCCCCATGGTCAGCCCGGCCAGCCCCATGCTGAGGACAGCGCGCCGGCCGGATGGTGGCACCTTCAGGCCATTGACGTTCATCGCTGCATCCTCTCGCAAGTGTGGTTACGGACGATCGGCCGCGGCGTATCGCGCACTTGCTTAAGAATTTACGCCTCCGCCGTTATTTCAGAAATCCTTTTTTCAGGACGTGGCCCGAAAGACGGGTCATGCCTCACGGGCAATTGCATCGCCGTGCGCGGTTTCCAGGAATGGCCGAGACTGATCCCGCCCAGCACCGACAGCGACAATTGTGCTGGGCGGACAGATACCGGGAACGCTGGAGGGGCATCTGGTCGAGATGTCCGGATCTCGGCGACCTTTCACAAGGCCATCTGATTTCGCGTAGCAATTACTTCGCGGCGTGGCTCTACCGAGCCTTTTCGTGCAGATACCGTTGTAAGACGCACCCTCCATGTGGCGGAGGGCTGTCCGGTGCCACGCTGAACAAGATAAACCAGATGGCCGGTTTCACGCCGCATGCGCAGTGATTATCCCGCATGAAATCGGGATGGATTGGGCCGCCCATGCGGCGGCCCTTTCCTCCTCGCGGTTGAGCTAGCGGCGTTGAGTGCACGCAGATTGTCCACTGCGCGCTGTTCGTGGCTCGCGGTCGTAAAGACCAGACGTTTATCGTCCTTGAGAAACCTTCAGCCGCGACGCGATGTAGGCGACGTGCTCCTCGCAAACTTCGAGTGTGATACCGTGATTCGCGCAGAGGAAGGAGCGCTAACAAGCACGGAATAAATGCGCGCATCATTTCAGTGCGTCCGGCCGCCCGCGAATCGAACGATACCTTGCCCCCACTACGCAGCGATGGTGACGACCGCGCGGTGGCCGACGCGGGATGGATACTTACCGCGGCATCAGCTGTCGTCCCAGGCCCGGACCATCGGTGCCAAGCCGAACCAAGTCTGCCGGCCCGCCTGCCGTTGCAACCATGACGGGAGCGTGCGGCGTGGATACCGGGACCGTCGATACGCCCTGCGGCCCGACGAGGCGTACCAGATCAAGCGCCGTGAAACCTCCCGCTATGCCATTTGGCACCGCCGGAGATGTGCTGGAAGGTGACGTTTGCAACAAACACATTGGCCTTGGCCTCCTCTTCGGCATTGGCACGTCGACCGAAATCGAAAAGCAGCTATTTCGCGGTTAGCGTTGGTATCATCCCGACTGTTGGTTGTGAAATACCCACGGGGGTTTAGCGGCGGCACAAATCGAAGAAACCCAGCTGTCCCATCGCACATGCCTCCTACAAACCCGATTCAAATAGAATCTCATTGCAGCCGCGTCGCGGAAACCCTTTTTTCGAGGTAGCCCTATATCTTCCAGACAGCCAACACTCGGGCGGGCGTCACGTGTTTTTGATAGGACACGTAATCCCATGTGCGACTTCAGCGTTGACATATCGAAGTGTTGACGCATACATTCCAGGCCCCAGCACTAAAAGTCATTTTGACGAGTGGATGTTAATCATCTGCGCGAAGTGGGGCCCCGCAATGAAAAATGCAGTGATCTCCAGTACATCCGTCGTAGCTCTTATCGTTGGTGGTGTAGCACTGGTCCCCTCCGCCCGTGGGCAAGACGTGACTAAGGCGGTGAGTCCGCCGGTTTACGATCCGTATCCCCCCGGGATTCTCCCGGCCAATATCAATTCGGAAATTATGAGAGTCCAGCGCGAGATTACTGGGATCTTCAAGAACTACCTCCTGCAGTGGCACCAACTGGGGCCGGTGGTGGTGACAGGCAACCCTCCAATTATCCAGGGCGACGGCTATAACGCCATCCGGATACTCGGCGGGCTGTTGAATTATGATCTGAATATGTCCCCGCTCAAGGATGTGGCCTGCTCCTCCTGCCACATGCCGTACACCGGCTTCGCCGGGCCCATTCCCTCTGTCAACCTGACGATGGTCGCCTACCCCGGCTCGTACCACTATCGGGCGCAAAAGCGGAGCGCGCAGACATACACGTATTCGCCCTATTTCCCGGTGCTGCAATACGATACGACGAATATGAACCAGTCGTTCTTAGGCGGGAACTTCTGGGACGGGCGCTCGACCGGATACCTGCTGGCGAGCCCGGATGCCGAGCAGGCCCAGCATCCGCCGGTCGACCCCGGGGAAATGGCCTTGCCGGACACGGCTTGCATTGCGTATCGCCTGACCACCGCGGTCTATCGGTCGCTTTTCAAGGAGATCTGGGGCGACGTGTTCACCATCAAGTGGCCCGCCAACACGGAGCGGATTTGCGACACCCCCAACGGCGCCGCAGTGTTCCACGGAAGCGCCACCCCGATCGCGCTCAGCCCGGCCGACCGCACCCAGGCGGATCAGATTTATGATCATTGGGGACAATCCATTTCCGGCCTGGAACGCTCCAACGACATAAGCCCGTTCACGTCGAAATTTGATGCCTTTTTGGGGGGCACATACTTCATGACGGCAGACGAGTCCGCCGGCTATCGGTTGTTCAACGGCAAGGGGAACTGCAATTCCTGCCATCTCGACGGACTGGCCACGACGCTGACAGCTGGCATGGGCGCCACTGCCGCCCAGGCGCCGCTGTTCACGTGCTTCGGCTATGCTAACGAGGGCCTGCCTCTCAATCCAAGGATTGCACTTTTCTATGAGAGCAAGCCGGATCACTTTGGGTACACCATGAACCCCTATGGTTTTGGCTACCGGGATCTGGGCGTTGGCACCTTCTTGCGCAGTGGTTTCGGCGCCGCGCCGAATCCGAATTCGGCCTGGATCCCGCTTGCGCCGGCCTCCGATGGCCAAATGCAGGTTCTCACTGCCCGCAACGTGGCAATGACCCCTCTACAGTGCCCCACCACTGAGGCCGGCCAGACGAATTCGAGTGGCGCGCCGGTCCCGTATTTCCAGAAAGAATTCTTCCACAACGGCTACGCCAAGAGCCTGAAGCAGCTTGTTCACTTCTACAATACGCGTGACGTTTACCCATACAAGGTGACATCCGGACACTGTCCGACCGGAAAGACGGAAAAGGTAGACTGCTGGCCGATGCCCGAGGTGCCGAACAACATCGACATGACGACCGGCAGCCTTGGCCTGACAGACAAGGAAGAGAACCAGGTCGTGGCATTCCTGCAGATGCTCAGCGACGGCTACTCGACACCCTATCCCAACGCCAATACCTTCACGGGCAAGTGCCAGACCGGCGGTTCGGCGGCGACCCAGGGCAACGAGTCCCTGATCCCGACGCCGCCTCTTCCACCCTGTGCATCGGCTATCTGCGACGTCTCGCCGGTGCCTGGCCCCAACCCGATCCCATAGGCCCACTCCGCAGGTTTCGTGGATGCAGGGCGCAGCGAACCCGTTCCAGGAACAGAGCTTAGAGGTGTAACCATGAGCAGATCAGGCGCAAGGCTGGCGACCGCCGTAGCGGTGGTCAGCCTGTTTTCATCCACCGAGAGTGGCGCTCAATTGCTTGCGCCGGCGCCGAAGGCGCCGAGCGTCACCATCACCGCGCCGCCGACCCTCGAAATAGCGCACGACGACACTGCCATCATCCGCTGGACCGAAACCAATCCAGGCGGTGCGGACCAACACTTCGCAGTCGCGAACTATGGCACGGAACCCGGGGCGTTGACGCAAAAAGCGATGTCTCATATCCGCCTCAACCGTGGCCATGCGGAGACGATGTTCCGCGTGCGACTGGACAACCTGCAGCCGAGTACAAAGTATTATTACACGGTAACCTCGACAGAGGCCGACGGCACGGCTGATGGCGTGAAGAGTCCCGTCGAGAACTTTACCATGCCCCCCTACGGGCAGCGCATTGTAAACTATCCACAGCCCGGGAAATGACGCGGGATACGACCACGCCTGGAGGGTGGCGCTGACGAAACCTTGTGCAGAGTGCGAGCTCTGCAAGCCCACGGAATCTGGGGCAAGTTCTTGAGCGTTTCGGCGGGCATCCCCCGAAAACCCCTGCCATACCCCGCCCCTGCGTTCTCGTGCTCGTGTCGCCGCAGGGCAGCTGGCCAGCTTCACGTGGGTTTCGGTGTCATGGCTGGGCTACGCTGCTGTTCTTGCCGCCTTACTCACCCGACCTCAATCCCATCAAGCAGGTCTTTGCCAAGCTCAAATCCCTCATCCGCCGTGCAGAACGGTGCGCAAGGGAGCGCTTATGGAAAACAATCGGAAATACACTCGACCGGTTCGCTCCAGCCGGGTGCAGGAATTATCTGGCGAACTGCGGCTACAGACAAACCAAGTGAAACCGCTCTAGGAGTTTAGTCCCAGCATTTGGTGGAGCGGGCCGATTGTGAATCGTTCCGGCTGTTTTGTCCACGCCTTGCAGATGAATTCGTAGGGAGTAAGGCCCTGCAGCGATTTGAGTCTGCGTGCGAAGTTATAGGCGGACACGAAGTCGCTTAGGTGCTGCCTAAGCTGATCGCGGCTGTCGTAGTAGTATCGATGTACGGTTGCTTCCTTGATGGTTCTGTTCATGCGCTCGACCTGGCCCTTGGTCCACGGATGTTTCGGCTTCGTGAGGCGGTGGTCGATGTCTTCCTGTGCACAGGCATACTCGAAGGCATGGGCACGGAACGGCGTGCCATCGGCAGGCATTTGCTTAATGTCGACCGGGGTCTAGCTTTCGCCGGTGGGGTCGGTGAAGTGCAGGCCGTTATCGGTAAACACGGTATGGATCTTGTAGGGTACTACGGCGATAAGAGCGCGCAGGAAGCCGGCTGCCACGCGGGTTGTGGCCGACGTCCGGTGTCTTCATCACGTGCCCCTGCTCGTCGATCAGCACCACCGAAAAGCGCTCACCCGCTAGCGGATGAACCGCCACGTCCCAACCCACCATATGCTAAGCCCCCACACCTGGATCCATAATGCGAGCCCCGGCGCAAATCGACAACTCGAACCCAACACCGTACCACTCTGAAAATCTATGCACTTGTCGCCGACTCGATGCCACCGGTTAACGTTACCGAATCAAGTCCGGTGGGGGCGATCATGGCGGGACCGTGGAGGACAGGGGATGCGGTAAAACTGACGTCCGGGGGGCCTCCCATGACAGTCGAGGGGCCCGTCGGCACCGTGAACCCGGACTCCGTCTATTGCATCTGGCGCGATGGGCAAGGCGCCCATCGGGAGCGGTTTCACGAGGGCATGCTCGAGGCGGTCGGCGCTAGCTTGGCGATGGCAGTCGAACACCCTGCGCTCCACGAGCGCGCCCCTTTCTGAGATACTCCATGCGTGGGGAGTGACCGGGTCCTAGCCTACGACAGCGGCCCCGCGTGATGGTCCGGCACCGCAAGAGTCATCGGCGTCGCTTATCATACCTACCCCACTCAGGAAGCGCGCGAGTGAGACGCTCTGCCTCGCCGGAAGACTTCAATGGCTGGCGGCTCGCGCTGGCGTGCGGCTCCCCTGGCTGCGCCACTGGCCGGGCGTAGGATGTGGCGCCGCTATTATTTCGACTATACCGCACGCTCACGGTCTACGAAGCGGTCTCGAGCATGAGGTGCAATCCGCGGCGACCGTGCCGAGGCGCGTCTTCCCGGTCCTGCCGACCCTGTTCAGCGGGCAGAGCCACCAGAAAGCAGGCTGCCCACGCGCAAGCAGCGCAAGGTGCGTCTGATTAACAGGGGCGTGGCATGAACCCGCGCCCGTTCCGCGCCCCTATGGCCACCGCTCCGAGCCGTCCGCCCCCGCCCCCTGAATGGTGGCAACTGGGGGTTTGGCGTCCGCCGGCGGTTCCCCCCAGACCCCCCACCGTGCCGTGAACGCGTTCACGGAAGCGAGTTTGGTGGAGCACCGCGGTTTGGCGGTGCTCTTGCCGTATTTGGAGGAACGCGTTTACCGCGGCCGCCTTGTCAGCACCGCTAAGGGCCCGCTCGCCCGCACCCTGCAGCGGAGCTTCGGCGACTTCTTCATCAACCTTGACGCCGAAACTGTCCGCCCTCTCGAAATAAAGGTGGAGTGCTATTGGACCGGCAACCTGTTTCTCGAAACGTGGTCGAACCTGAACCTTGAAGACCGCGAGGCGCACGCGGAATACGGCTCAACGCCTGGCTGGATGGTCACGAGCAGGGCAGACCTGCTGTTGTTCTACTTTCTTGATACCGATGACCTGGTGACCGTTCCGCTACTGCGCCTGAAACGGTGGGCTTTCGGATCCGGAACAGAGGGCGGCATTTATGCCTGGCCGGAGAAACGGCAGGGACGTTATGGGCAGCCGAACGATACGTGAGGGAGATGCGTGCCTGTGGGTCACCTTGCCGAAGCGGTGGGTGCGCAACGCACGCAGGTTCGGCAATTATGTTTGCTTGCTGCGGGCGCTAAGCCGTTACGCGAAGCTAGGTAGTTTCCGAAGGGTGCTGATCCCCTGGAGATGTGACCAAGTGTTTGCCCTGGGGGCCAAGCACACGCGAGAAAGTGGGCATGCGATATGGCAACCTACCGGATTCATGGCGATATCCCCGGCGGCAACAGTAACATGGGCATCGAGGCCGAATGCGCAGACGACGCAGCGGCGGGTTCGCTAGCCATTGCAGGTATGGCACCAGGCGATAGTTGGGTGGGCGCAAGGTGCATCGGTGCCTCGATGGCCGCACCATCCGATGCCAGGCTGGTAGGCTCTGAAAGAACGCAACCGTGCGCGATACTGCGGATCGATTAGCGGCGATGGTTCGGAAACATCCGCCCTGCTTTTTACCGCATTCTATGCGCCTGGACTCATCCAATGTGGTGCCGCTATTCGGTGATGCCCGCCTGACGGTCATCGCGGTGCGGATGAAGGAGATCGCAGCGACTTCCGCGGACTCGCTGTTGCTCGCGAACGGCCCGCCTACGCTGGACTGGATGTTGCTCGACCTATGCGGCGATGCACTGCACTTCGCCAAAGCCGAGCAACGAGCTCGAGCAGTTGCCCTCGCGATGCCATGTGCCGGACGCTCCATGACCGATGCCGAACAACAGGTCTTTCGCGATCGCCTCAAAGAAGCACATCTGCACGGAGATAAGGTGGTTCAACTCCTGCGTCGAGCAAAAAAAATCAAAGCCACCACGCCGGCAGGTATTTACGCAAAAGCGCTATTGGTTCGAAGCAGCAAGACTGGCGCGACGGCACTCGCCATGAGCCTTGCCGCCGATCTGGTGGACTGCAAAGCGCTGGGCGATACGCTTTGGCCGGCAGGGGATGTGGAATGAAACCGCGCCCGTTCAGATGGCGGGCATCCCCTGACTACGGGCCGGCGCCTCCCCCCAAAGCCTCCACGCAAACCGAGGTGACACCAAGGCTAGGGTTATCGCCCGGACCTTTCATTTGGCGGATCGTGGTCAGGGTTGACGCATCACGTAGGTAGAATCCGACGCTACCGCCGGGCGACCGTTACGCATAATATACAATCTGGTGTTCGGTCAGCAGTTCGGTCAGCATAGGCGACGGAACAAGGAATGCATGTCATGACACACTATCGTATTTACGCGCTGGATCAGGGCGGCCGTATCATCTCGGCTTTAGAAGCAGATTGCCTGGGTGATGCAGCCGCACGGACGTTGGCCTACGCCGGCCTTGAACCGGGTGAAAGGCGTGAGGTTTGGAGCGGCGCGCGTTGCATTGGGTTCTTCATGGGGGCGACGAGTGGCCTGCTGGCGCCGCACGCAATGCCCATTTCCGAAAATAGGGCCACCGTGTCGTTCGCCGAGTCACCTGTCCTTGTACACTGACGCGGCGTACGGAGAGCGTAGTCGGAAAAGCGCCGGGGGCATTATGGGCAGGTCAACGATAGTTGGGGGCGATACGTGCCAGTTGATCATCTGGCGGAGGCTGTCGGGGTGCGTTGCAAATAGGCTCGGCAAATGAACTTGTGCCGGTTGGCGGGTTGGCCAATTGAGGCCAGGGCATTCTCCCTGGCCTTTTTCCTGCGGACCTAGTGGCACCTCATGCCAGCGGCCAGCGCAGCGGCCAAGGCGCCAGCATCGAAATTGGCGGTATCTGACGGGTCCAACAAACCGACGTTGCGTTGCATAGCAAAATTGCTCGGACTAGCGCGCCAGTCTTCTTCCGAGCATGGATAGAATGCAACGCTTGCACCACTGGCTCTGTGGCGAACTTCGCGCTTTGCGGTATCCACATCGAAGTCGTCTAGACCGAACAGAGCTGTCCCTTCCAGGCGTCGCATCTCTGCCACCGCCTTTGCTTGATCATCGAATTGCCGAGTTTCACGCAACTCGTTTCCATCAAGCGTTGCGAGCACCCATCCGGCTTCCCCCGCGGGCGACACCTGATAACGGATCGCCATGATGAACCCCCTCTTACTCGCTTAACCATACGACGCGAACGTTGCCAGTCGTCGCCGAGGCGTGCAGTGCCGCCATGTTTTACAAGGGGACAT
>Ga0302314_10010375_pt1 | contig 16307 bp, 20 predicted proteins | sample III_Palsa_N2_3_FD_200533 | JGI IMG/M metagenome (GOLD analysis project Ga0302314, IMG submission 200533) | Peat permafrost microbial communities from Stordalen Mire near Abisko, Sweden - III_Palsa_N2_3 | ecosystem: Environmental > Terrestrial > Soil > Palsa > Peat permafrost | place: Sweden... | reverse complement strand
CGCTCGAAAACCCGCTTGATGCCGGTATAGCCGCCGGCCGCGAGGTGTGCCGCATAGAGGCCGTTGCGGGCGCTGAAGCCGTGATGCATGCGCTTCGACATGGCTTCATATTGGGCCGCCATCAGCCCGGCCGATTGCGTTCCCGCCAGGCCAAGCGCGTCCTCGAAGCCCGCCGCGTCGAGCCCAAGCACACGCCCCGCCGTTGCGGCCGCCGCGTGCGTGCCGAACACCGCGCCTGAATGCCACCCCCTGGAAAGCATCTGCCCGCCATGGAGCGCCAGGCCGACTCGAGGTCCCACCTCAAAGCCGGCGATGACGGCGGCGAGCGCATCCGTCCCGGAGACTTTGCGCCCACCGCCGACACACGCGAAGAGCGCCGGCAGGACGAGCGACGCACTATGAAGCGGTGCCAGCGGATGATAGTCGTCGAGTTCGAAGCCCTGGATGAAGGTTCCGTTGAGCAGGGCCGCTGCTGGGGCGCTGATCTTGCGCCCCCAGCCGATGATGTCGTGATCGCCCGCCCCTTCGAGCCGGGTAACGATTTCCACCGCCTTGGTGGACCAGGGCAGGCGCGCACCGACGATGGCGCAGGCGATGCCGTCGAGGATCAGCGACTTGGCGCGGTTCTGCACCGTTCGGGGTACGTCGGTGAGATCGAAATCCTGTAGCCAGGTCGCAAGCTGTCCGGTCGGACCCGCAGGATCCGTTGCGGGCTGGCGGTCACAGTGTTCACGCATCCTATTTCTCCCAGTGGCCGGAGCCGACGGTCGTTGCCGCGCTCCGTATTGTTGGTTGTGCCCGCGACCGAGATTCAGGGGCGTTCGAACCGGCCGTCGAGCCGGCCCCGCGCCAAGACGGCGCCCGTAACGGCGCGGCGAAACGCCTTGCGGTCAGGGGGATGCGCGAGCGCGATCTTCCGGTCGAGGGCGAAGAGCTGGAAGGCATAGGTGTGCGGCCCATGCCCCGGCAGGGCCCGCGGTCCCGAGTAGGCCGTCCGCCGGAAGCTATTTCGCCCGAGCCTTGCGCCGAGGTCCGGCTGCGAGAGCGCGCCTTCCTCAAACCCCGTCGATTGGGCCGGAATGCCGGTCACGATCGCATGCACGAAGGGCCGCGGCAGCGGGGCATCCGGATCCTCGATGATGAGCGCCAACTCGACCGCGTCGGGTGGAATACCCTGCCAAGCCAGGTCGGGCGATCGGTTCTCACCGACACCGGCGCCGGCGCATCGATGGGGAATGGCGCCCCCGGGCTCGAAGGCGGAGCTGGTCAGTCGGATCGACGCCGGAGCCGTGGCGACGGCTGGGTCGTGCCAAACCAGCTTATGCTCGCCGGCCCGGACATTGCGCAACAGATGCGCGACGAGCCGGATCATCGCGGGTTGCCCGATCGGGTGAGACGACCGGTCCCCGGACGATCGAGGTTCCAGACCCAGGGTCGGTCCGTTCGATCGCCTGCTTGCCAGGCGGCGATGGCGGCGGCATCGCGCAGGGTCAATTCGATCGGGTCGAGACCCGTCAACAGCGATTGCCGGCGCATCTCGTCGATCTCGAACCTCAGCGGCGGCGCGTCCGACCAGGCGAGCGTGCGTCGTTCGAGATCGATCGTTAGCGGCGCCCCTCCGATGGCAAGATCGGCTATGGCGATCACCAACGGCTCGGCGAGGACGATCGGCAACAGGCCATTCTGAAAGCAGTTGTTGTAAAAAATGTCGCCGAAGCTCGGCGCGATCACGCAGCGCAGCCCGAGCGCCATCAGCGCCCAGACGGCGCCCTCGCGTGAGGATCCGCAGCCGAAATTCGCGCCGGCAACCAAGATCGGGGCGCCGCGGAATTCTGGCCGATTAAGCGGAAAAACCGGATTTTCGGTCCCGTCGGACCGGTAACGCAACGCCTCGAACGCGTAGGTGCCCAGCGCCGTGCGATCCCCGGCCGCCAACCGTTCGATGCGGATGATGACGTCGGTATCGATATTGGGCTGCGGCAGACACGCCACGGGACCCGTCAGCCGGTTGAAGGGCTGCATGGCTCAAACCCTCCGCACGTCGGTAATGGCCCCGGTAAGGGCTGCAGCCGCGGCCATGGCCGGGCTCGCCAGATGGGTGCGCGCGCCGGGTCCCTGTCGCCCGACGAAATTCCGGTTCGAGGTCGAGACGGCGCGCGCCCCCGGCGGCACCTGCTCGCCGTTCGCAGCCACACACATGCTGCAGCCGGGCTCGCGCCACTCGAAGCCGGCGGCGGTAAAGACACGGTCGAGGCCTTCCGCTTCGGCATCGCGCTTGACCTGCTCGGATCCGGGCACGACCCAAGCGGTGACACGCTCGGCCACTTTCCGGCCGCGGACGATCCGCGCCGCATCCCGGAGGTCGGACAATCTCGAATTGGTGCAGGAGCCGATGAAGACCCAGTCGACGGCCGTACCCGCGATCGGCTGGCCGGCCTCGAGCCCCATATAGCTGAGGGCCGCCTGCCACGCCGTGCGCCGGTCGGAGTCCACCGCGCGGCTCAGGTCTGGGACGACATCGTCGATGCCGATCACCTGTTCCGGGCTGGTCCCCCAGGTGATCGTTGGCGGCACGCCCGCGACATCGACGGTTTCTTCGCGATCGAACCGCGCCTCATCGTCGCTTGCGAGCGCCCGCCAATTGGCGACGGCGCGATCGAACATCGCTTCAGGCGGCGCGAAGGGGCGACCGGCCAGATAGGCGAACGTCAATTCGTCGGGCGCAACCATGCCAACTTTGGCGCCGAGTTCGATGGAGAGATTGCACAGCGTCAACCGCCCTTCGATCTCCATCCGTCGAATGGTCGGCCCGGCATACTCGATGGCGTAGCCGGTACCGGCGCTGGCACCCAAACGGCCGATCAGATGAAGGATCAAATCCTTCGGCGTGACCCCGTGGCCCAATTCCCCATCAAATCGGACCCGCATCCGTTTCGGCTTCTGTTGGCGCAGCGTCTGCGTTGCGAGCACGTGACTGCTTTCGCTCGAGCCGATGCCGAAGGCGAGCGCACCGACACCGCCATTGGTGCAGGTGTGGCTATCGCCGCACACCACGGTCGTGCCCGGCAGAACGATGCCGAGTTCGGGCCCCATGACATGCACGATGCCCTGGCCCACCTGGCCGAGGTCAAACAGCCGGACGCCGGCTTCCTGCGAGAGCTGCTTCAGGCCCGCCCAAAGCCGGGCGCCTGGGACATTCGTTTCGCCCGTTCGGCCCGGCGCGCTCGAGACGGCATGATCCGGAGTGGCGAAGATGAGTTCCGGGTTGTGGAGCGGCAATCCCCGCGCTTTCAACGATGCGAGGGCCGGCGGACCCGAAAGATCGTGAAGCAGGTGCCGGTCGATATGCAGCAAGGCCCAGCCATCGCCCAGATCGCGAATGACGTGACCGTCCCAAATCTTGTCGAACAGCGCTTTGCCCGTTGCGGCGCTCATCGTTCCGCCCCAACGCTCGCTGGCGAGAGGAACCGCGTCCGCAGCGCGTTCCATTCGTCGGCGCCGAACCGACGGAAGGTTTCCGCGACCGTTGCGCCGCTCCTCGGACCGACCGGCATATGGGTGTCGCGGAGCGCCTGCAGCGTGTGATCACAGGCCTCTATGGCGGATTTGAGCAGGATACCAGGCAGGATCGCGAGGCGGTATCCCAGCGTCTCGGCCTCGCGCAGATCGAACAGCGGCGTCTTGCCGCCCGGCACGACGTTCAGCAAACACGGTCCCCGAACCCGGCGGGGCACCAGCGCCACCTCCTCCATTGTCTCCGTCGCCTCGACGAACGCCATGTCTGCCCCGGCGGCAAGCGCCTCGTTCGCCCGCTGGATCGCTTCATCCAACCCGACGACGGCCCGCGCGTCCGTGCGCGCGATAATCACGAAATCCGGATCGCGTCGCGCCGCGACCGCGGCACGGATTTTGGCAATGAACTCCGCGCGCTCAACGATAGCCTTGCCGTCCAGATGGCCGCAGCGCTTCGGCGACACCTGATCCTCGATGTGAATACCGGCGACGTTACGCGCTTCGAACTCTCGGACGGTGCGCGTGACGTTCAGCTCGTTGCCGTAGCCGGTATCGGCGTCGGAAATGAGGGGGAGCGAGATCGAGCGGGCGAGCGCCCCGGCGTTCTCGACCATTTCGGTCAGGGTCAACAGACCGAAATCGGGGAAGCCACGGGCGGCGGACGTCCCGGCTCCGGTCATATAGACGGCGTCGAACCCGGCTTGTTCGATCAGCCGTGCGGTGACCCCATCGTATGCGCCCGGGGCAATCAACATCTCTGCTCGGGCCAACAATTCCCGAAGCTTGGTCGTCGCTTTCATCGATCAACTCCTCCGTTGTGAGGTCGACGGCATCGGCGAGTAGGCCGGTATCGACGGTGTAGCTTCGGCTCCATCTAGCGTGAGCGCTTCCAGCGACTGGTTACGGGTTCGGGGCCCGAGCAGTCCGACCGACAGCGCAACGACGGCCATGCAGCCCGCGATCAATGTGAGGGCACCCGGCACGCCCGAATTGGCCAGGGCGAAAGACACCAGGAACCCGCTGAACACGCCGGAGATGCGGCTCGCCGAATAGACGAAGCCGATGGCGAGCGCGCGGATGCGGGTGGGATAAAGCTCAGATTGATAGGCGTGAAAATTGAGCGACATGATGGTGGCGCCGATCGTCACGAGACAGCCGCACAGAATGATGAGCGAGGGCGCGCGCATCTGAGCGAAAGCGAGCCCGGCACCGGCGACGAGAAATGCCGCCCCGACGATCTGCCATTTGCGCTCGATGCGGTCGGCAAACCCGAGTGCCAGGATCGGCCCGAGCGGCGTGACACAGGCGATGATCAGCGAATATTGGAGGCTGGCAACGAGGGCGATGCCCTGGTGGGTCAGGAACGTCGGGACCCAATTCGAGAAACCATAGAGCCCGGTTGTCTGAACCGCATGGAACAGCAGGAGCATGATCGTGCGCTTCGCGTATTGGCCGCGAAAAAGCTCAAGGAAATGGCCTTGCTCAGACCGTCCGCGAACGGGCACGGGCTCGTCGAACGGTCGACCATGCTCCCGGCGGACCCGCTCCTCGATCCCGTTGACGATGGCGGTCGCGCGCTCGATCTCGCCGCGGCTTGCGAGCCAGCGGGGACTCTCCGGCAATGTCCAGCGGATGACCCACACGACGACGGCGCCGCTCGCGCCGATGATCATGACCCAGCGCCACCCGTCCAGGCCAAGCGCGGTGACCGGCACGAGCCGCCAGGCGAGGAGCGCCACGATCGGAACCGCCGAATAGGTAATCACCTGATTGAGCGCGAACGCCCTGCCTCGGATCCCGGGAGGCACCAGCTCGCTCAGATAAGCGTCGATCGTCACGAGTTCGACGCCGAGCCCAATGCCCGTCATCAAGCGCCAGAAATCAAGCGCCAATGGGTCGGTCTGCAGCGCGGTTGCGACAGCGCAGCCCGAGTACCAAAGCAGCGAGTAGGTGAAGACGGCGCGGCGGCCGCATCTGTCTGCGACGAAGCCGAAAACGAACGTGCCGACGAACAGCCCCGCGAACGTTGCTGCGATGTAGCCGGCAATGCCATCGAGGCCGAAGAACGCGGTCGTTGTCGGGCGCAGAATTCCGCCCCGGATCATGCCTGGGACGACATAGGCGGTCGAAAACAGCTCGTAGAACTCGAAGAGGCCGCCGAGGGAGAGGACGACGACAAGTTTCCAGATCGTCCGGGTCGCCGGCAGCCTGTCGAGCCGGGCGGCAAGCCTTTGCGTTTCCTCACTCGCAGACATTCCCAAGCCCTCCCACGATGTTTGCCTCACGGCATTATCATATAATTATGACGTCATATCATTATAATGTTGCCAACACAAGACGTCTCATGCCAATCTTGTGGCGTCAAATCTGCATCATCACGGATCGGAACGACGTGGACGCCTTGCTGCCCCGCTCCGCGGGAACCTCGCTGCACCGTCAGCTCTTCGTCATCCTGCGCGATCAGATTCTGAGAGGCGTCTATGCCCCCGGCTCGCTGATACCCAACGAAGAGGCGCTGTGTGCCCAGTTCGGCGTTTCGCGCATCACGGTGCGGCGCGCGGTCTCCGATCTCGAGTCACAGGGCTTGCTTGAAAAGCGCCATGGTCGCGGGACGTTCGTTGCGGCCCAGCTACCGCCGTCCCGTCCGTCGGCGACGCTGGGCCTGCTCGAGTCCTTGCGCAAGACGGCGACAGAAACGACGGTCGAAGTATTGAGCGTCGAGATCACCGTGCCGCCAGCCGATGTTGCCCGGCAGCTCGACCTGGTCGCAGGCTCCAGAGCTCTATCTGCCGTCCGTCTGCGCCGCATGGGTCCCTGTCCGGTCATGGTCACGGAAGCCTGGGTCCCCGAGGCGATCGGACGGAACGTCACGGTCGAGGCGCTGGAGCGAAGGGCCCTCTATGAGATTTTGATGGCCGAAGGGGTCCAGTTCGGCCGCGTGGTGCAGGAGATCACCGCGGTCGCCGCCAGTCCGTTCTACGCAAAGCTATTGAACAGCGAACTGGGCGCGCCGCTGGTCCGGCTGACCCGCTTGCTCTACGACACGGCCCTCCGGCCGGTGCAGCATTTGACGGTCCATGTCTCGCCCGAGCGGAGCCGGCTGCTGATGGATATCTCCATCGGTGCGGTCAATACACTCGCAGCGGGTTCGTTCTACCACGACATACCGCGCGATCCGGACCCAGATCGTTTGCCAATTTTATAAAATAAATCAATCAATTGATCTCTGCCGCGTGGGCGATTTCTGCCTGACGTCCTCTGTATCTCGCGACGTGCCGGCACCCCCGCGACGGTGATTCTCCGACCGCGTCCGACAACCGGTTCCAGTCCGGACAGACGGGGCGGCGGCCCACGGCGTCAGCGCGCGTGCGGGCGCTGGCAGATCGGGAGTGCTGGAGAAAATGGCTCGGCCGAACGACCGCTTCCGAGCAGCCCCTGAATGCGCGGGAACGGCCGTAATGGGCGCAATCCAGAACGGCTGCTCTTCGCCGTTGGCGGTGCTCAGTCTCCGAATTCGCCCTATCGGCTACATGTTCGTAGAGGCCGTTTGGCGCTCACGGCAAAATTTGTCCGGAAACCCACATTGCCGATGAGTTTCCGGAAAAATAGATGGTCGGAAGGGTTGACCGACAAATGGTGCCACCGTGGCGAACATCGGATACTCGAGGTATCGACGGCCGATCAGGAGCCGGCGCTACAACTCGATGCGCTGTCGAAGGTCGCTTGCGTTGAGATCTTCCAGGATAAAGCTTCGGGCGCAGGCCGACAGACCTGGCCTGCCGAGGGCTCTTTCGTTGTTCGAACTGGGGACACTCTATTTGTCTGGAAGCTGGATCGGCTCGGTTGGTCGCTGCCGCATCTGATCGAGACCGTCAGCGAACTCTGACCGTTCGAGAGGCGGCGGCCCGCGTCAAGGTTGGAAAGACCGCGCTACATACCGCCCTCGGCGCCGAACGCGGGAAGACCGTGGCCGCGTAACGATGTTCCCGTTTCGTCCGGCTTAGCGTTGTTCGGCGCCGAAACCTTGCGGTGCCCCCGCGATGCCGAAGCGGCCGAGACGATCGCGGATATCGGTCAATAGCGCCATCTCCTCCGGCCAAAAATGCGTGCAGCCGGTGACGTCGAGCCAGAGGCCATTCGGTGGGTCGACCGAGGTCAGCGGCGCATAGCGCTGCTGGCACCAGAGAGCCAGGCGGCCGAGTTCGACCAGATCGGCCGGTGGGTCCGCATCGAGCGCCAGGAATGCCGGCACTAGCATTTGGGCGTGGGCGAGCGTCATGCCGGGGGCAAGTCCCTCCACTTGGGCGGCCGCGTCGACCGCGGCGACCATGCGCCGGCGACCGTCATGAATGACGATCCCGAACGGCCGATCAGGCGATGGCGCGATCTTGTTCGACCGGCGCATCCGATCTGTCGGCCACGTCGGCAGGTAGACCGAGACGACCCGTCGCATCACAAGCTCCAACGACAAAACTTTTTGGCTCGCCCCCACGGCAGCGCAGCAGATCGAGCTTCCATCGCGCCCGAGCGACGCCCGGCGTATCCGGCGACCAGGGCAGCGGCGGGCCGGATGGGACTGCCGTCACGCGCCAGCGGGTGTAAGCGGCGGTGGGTTCGGCCTCAACATTGACCGCCAGGCGCCGCGGTCGCCGCATGATGAGCCCCATGACGCCTGAGGCTTCGGCGGCAAGCTGCAGGCGTCTGCTCGCGGTCAAACCGACCGGTCCCTCGATTTCGCCGACCACGCCACCGAGACCGGCGTGCCGGAGGGCCTCCTCCAAGACGAGCAGCACGGTCTTGTTGTCGCCGGCTTCGACATAGATCACGCGATCCGGATGGAGACCCACACCGGCCAGGGCCGGCGCGAAGAGATCGCGCCGGACGAAGGTCCAGATTACCGGCCCTTGGGTTTGCGCCAGGATCCCACCGAGGAAGCTCGCAGACGCGGCCCCGTGGACGCTGTCAGGCCCGCCGCCGAGGACTTCATGGATGGCTCCCAGCATGAGGCCGCCGGTCGGTAGGATGCTGTCGATTTCGGAAAGCCCGAACGGCAAGGACGGCAGCGTTCCGGTCGGCCGATTCCCCAACTCGTAAGCCCGGACGAGGGCTTTGAGTTCTGCGATGACCTCCTGGCGACGCAACTCGTTCATATCGGCCCAATCCCGCAAGCGAAGGATTGTTCCTATTTTGTTCTAGAGATCGGAGTCAAGACGGACCTGCGGCAGGCACGCGTGCGTTCACTAAATACGGCGTTTCAACAAGACGCTGAACGTTTGAGATTAGTGAACGGACCTTGCCATGTTCACTAGAATCGGCTATTCAACGTTACGATGAAACCTATAAATCCACTGAACGTCGAGCGAGAGGCCGGGACCGCTATCAGGGCGTTCTTCGACCGCCTGCCCGCTTGGCAGATCGACCATATCGAGCACGAAGCGAGACCAGATCCCACGGGCTCGAGGGTCGACTACATCGTTGAAGTTCGAATCGGTGATAAGCCGATCCATCTCATCATCGAGGTAAAGAGCAACGGCCAGCCGCGCAGCGTGCGCGACGCAGCCGATCAGCTTCACCGCTATCTGCGCAATAGCTCCGTTCATGGCGTCCCGATCGTGATGGCGCCCTACCTGTCGCCGCGTTCGCGCGAGGTTTGCCGGGAAGAACATGTCGGTTATCTCGACTTCATGGGGAATGCGCTTATTGCCTTTGACTCGGTCTATATAGAGCGAGAGGTTCCGGGACGCCCCGAGCCGGAACGACGCGTCCTTCGCTCTCTCTTCAAGCCGAAGTCGGCGCGCATCCTGCGCTGCCTTTTCGAAGAGCCGCGGCAGCCTTGGCGGACGACTGCACTCGTGCTATCGGCGAAAGTAAGCGCAGGGTTAGTGAGTATCGTCGGCGCTCGACTGCGCGAGTTGGGCTGGGCCGAGCAGACGGAACGCGGCTTGGAGCTCACCGAGACGAGCGAGCTGCTCGACAGCTGGGTCGAGAATTACGAACCGCCACGGGGCGAGGAACATCGGTGCTACACCTCGCTCCACGGGAGCGCGCTCACGGACCGCTTGAGAACGCTTTCCGAGGCGGATGGCCGGGTCGCCCTCGCATCCTTTTCGGCGGCGGCGTGGCTGGCCCCCCATGTCAGGCACCCGGGCACCTATTTCTATGCCGACCAGGCAGGGTTTGACGCCCTCACCCGGGTTTTGGACCTGAGCGAAGCACCGAAAGGCGCCAACGTCACCATCCTCGTCCCGGAGGAGGACGGCGTCCTTACCGATGCCAAGCCGGTCGCCAACGGGCTGATGGGCACCAGTCCGCTGCAAACCTATCTGGATCTGGTGCATGCCGGCGACCGCGGTGCCGAAGGCGCCACGTTGCTGCGTGGCCTGTTGGATGATCGGGCATGACCGAGGACCTGCAATCCGCCAACCAATATACCGATCGCACCAGCCAGGCGGTCCGGTCGGTTCTGGTCGAGCTCGGCCAGATCCTCGGCAGCTACCGAGGGCTCTTCGCCGTGATTGGCGGGGCGGTCCCTTGGCTGTTGCTCGAAGAGAGTGAGATGAAGCATGTCGGCACCGCCGACATCGATCTCAGTCTCAACGCCGAGGCGCTCGCCGAAGACGCTCAATATGCCGAGATCGTCGAGTTGTTGCGGGAACAGGGTTATGTCGCCGGCGAGGGCCTCAAGAACTTCCAGATGTCGCGGACCTTCGACCCGGGCGACGGGGGTCCGCCGATCACGGTCGTCGTGGATTTCTTGCGACCGTTCGATGCGGTGATCGTCAAGAACAAGCCCGCGCTCACGACCGATTTTGCGACACAGCGGGCCTTCGGCGCCGATCTCGCAACGCGCTTCTACGAGATGGTGGCGATCGAGGGTCCGATGCCGGGCCCCGGCGGGGGCGTCAATCGGGTGATGATCGCGGTTGCGTCGATACCGGCGTTGCTGGCGATGAAGGGCCATGCGCTCGACGGCCGCAACAAGCCCAAGGACGCTTACGACATCTATTTTTCGATCCGGAATTTCCCGGGTGGGATCGACGCGCTCGCGGCGGCCTGCAGGCCGTTGCTCGGGGAGCCGAGCGCTATCGACGGCTATGCCAAGATTGCCGGTAAGTTTCGCTCATTCGAGGATTTCGGGCCGACGTCCGTCCGGCGCTTCGTCGAGGGTTCGGATATCCTCGACGGGCGCACGCCGGATGAATGGCAGCAAGATGCTTTCGGTCAGGTTCAGGCTTGGCTGGGAGCGCTTGGTATCCGGCCGGCTTAGGGCCTGCGCGGCGTGCCAGGCCTGAACCTGACCGCCGGGGCCCCTCCCCTACTCCCCGCCGCCGCGCCGATCGACCAGGTCGTCGTCGGTGATCGGATATCCCGCATCCTGGAGCGCCTTCATCAGCACGGCGCGGACCGTGGTCGAATCCGCGGCCGCCTTTTGCTTGATCTGCTTGCGCAGCCAGCGCGGGATCGAAAAGGTCAGATGGACGTCGTCGGTTTCCTCAGCACCGCGTTGCCGGACATCGGCCGGCGGCGGCGTCACGCGCGCAGACGGCTTGGCGACGATCAAATCATCCGGCAGCTCTGCGATGCGCCGCTTCCCCGTCCCGCTTGTTTCCGGCCTAGACAACCCGCTTCTCCTTTCGCTTCTTCGGGAAAATCGTAGAGGCAATCTCGGCCCAGAGGCCAGCGATCTCGCGGGCGCCCTTCCCGGCCGGGTTCACTTCCTGCATGGTGCGGCCGTCGTTGAGGGCGCTCGCGAACTCGGTGCGGTTCTCGATGACGGTCTCGGCAACGGGCCCGTGCTTGGAGAGGCGGGCGATCGCCTGGCCGCAGAGCAGCGTGCGCGGGTTCACCCGGTTCATGAAAAACAGGAACGGGCGCTTCAGCCCGTTCACCGCTTCGAGCGTCGGGCCGACGGCGGCGAGGTCGAGCGGAGAGGCCTGCATCGGGATGAGCACGAGGTCGGCTGATTCGAGCGCGCGCTTCAGCTGCGGCGTATCGGTCGGCGGCGTGTCGATGAGCACGAGCTCGATGCCCGCCTCCTCGAGCTGCTTCAGCTTCTTCGGCAGGCTCGCCATGTCCGAGCGCGCCAGGACCGGGGTCTCGGCCTCGCGGACGTTGTACGGGACGGCCAGCGAGCCCTGCGGATCGAAATCGATCATGGCGACCGGCCCCGCCCCTGCTGCCTCCGCTTGCACCGCCAGATGGAACACGGTCGTCGTCTTTCCAGCACCGCCCTTCTGGTTCGCAACGGTTATGACCTTCATCGCTCGTGCTCGTCGTCGTTTCGATCTGTGTATCTATACATGTATGAAGATACGAATGTCCATAGATCGGTAAGTACCGTTCGATGTAGGTGCATTCCTCATAAGCGCGGTAGCTCGGCATCCACTTGTTTACTGATATCCGGATCTCGGTATCCCCCGACCTCCTATGGTCGGTTCGTCGGCAAGCCATGAGCACCCGATGCCGGGAGGTCCAGATCTCGGCACACCATGATCTTGCGATCTGCATATGTCGGCTTCTCGGGACCACAGGAGGTTCCGACCTCTGGTCCTCGGCAAGCCATGAACATCTGATGTCAGTATGTCGGCACCTCGGCAGGCCAATATCTCCAGGCCTTCGTATATCGGCATCACAGGTCCGCGGGAGCTACCGACCCAGGTAAGTCCGCTCCTCCTGAGGTCGGGACGTCCCGAGAGTGGGTCAACGGCAAGACCCGAACTACCGATATCGGCAGGCCGGCACCTTGGCATGTCGGGGTCATTGGACCTTTGCATCATGGGAAGAACCATCCCTGGCTGGGCGAGGCGCCGCGCGGCTTTCGGGGCTTCTTGCCGTCCTCGGTATTTCCCGACGACATTACCTCCTGTCCTCTGTATCTCCAGGATTACTGCGTGCGGACGCTCGTCTCATCCTCCTCCGGACACCTTGTCCGGCCGGAGCGCCCGATAGGGCTTGAGATGCGCGTGCCGGCGGGCACCGTCGGCCGACTTCAATGCGCGCGCGACCGCAGCTGCCGCGCGCGGGGCGGAAGCTTCGCGCAGCAGGTCGCGCGCCTGCCGGAGGCGGGCCATCGCCTCTTCGATCTTTGCTTCTTTGATCGTCATGTCATCCCCCTATCCGAAAACTGGCTGAATCACTGGAGTTGTTTGTACTGCTCTCTGTTTCTCGGTACTTACCGTTCTTAGTACGAAGGTATCTCAGGTGAACCCTATCTCCCGTCTGCGGCCGTTTCCGCCGACCGCCGTGCGCCCTCGGCCCGGAGCCGGGCGACATAATCGAGGTCGGGATGGCTCTGAATTTCGAACAGGAAATCCTGTTCCGAGAGTGCGACGGGATGCCGTGCCGGCGTTGGAGCGGCCCATTCGAACAGTGAACGCGCATGAGGGGAGGGGAGGGGGGCGCGATTTCCCGTCTTTCCCAGGCGTCCCGCAGCCGGTTCGGCACAAGCCCCAGTTCGCCGACCTTCCAAGCGTCCCGGCCGATGCCCCGCGAGTTGAGCCAGCGCGTCCTCGACCAGGCACAGGCGCCGGTCCAGGGACATGCCGGGATGGGCGGTTTGCCCCAGCCGGGAGACCGCGCGCAAAAGGCCAATCTGGTTCAGGACCCGAGAGGTCGCCCCGGTGATCTGGCTGATCTCGATCCGGAGGGTCCGGATGTCGGCCGAGGCGATATGGATGCCCCGATCATGGGGCGAGGCGAACCCCGCCTCCGCAAGCGCCCGCAGGCGAGCATTGAGCGCGCCCAGCACCGCGAGCGTGACCACCTCGGGCATGAGCCGATCGAAGTCACGCGCCCGACCATCCGAGAGAGCCCGGATGTCGCCCAGCGTTCGATGCTGGACCGCAGGAGGGACCGGCGGCAGCGTTCCGGCCCGCGCCGCGGCTTGGCGCTCCATGACGATAACCATGCGTCGGATCGCCTCGACGTCGAAGAGGACGGGTCTCGGTCGAGAGAGCAGCGTTCCCCCGGCGCGCCACAGCGGTTTCGCCGATGGTCAGCACGCGGCCGGCAAGTGCCAGGACGTCACTGGCAACGGCCGGCGTCCATCCGGCGCCGAGCGTCTCGGGGAGTTTGAGATCGACCGGGCCGAGTTCGACCGGTGCTAAGTCCGGCGGGACCTCGCCATCGACCTTGGTCCCGAGCCCAAGGGCGGCGGATTGCGCACCAATCCGGCCGCGCGCTTCGGGCGGCATCGTGGCTTCAGGTCGAGGGAGCCGGCGGTACGCCTCGAACCCCGGCAGCATCGGGGCCCCGGCCTGGTCGTCGCTGGGCTGATCGTTCCATATATGCATAGTTGCGTATCTCCTGACTTATGGCTTTCGGTACTTACCGATGACCCGACAGATCCAGGCCTGCCGACCTGGAACGCCGCGCCGCCTCAGGCCCGCGCCGCCAGCTCAGCCGAAGCGGACGGCGTGGCGGAGCGCTCCAGCGTTGAGGAGCCATCGTTCACGCAACGATATCGAGGCGAGGCCCAGCGAGAGGCGATCAAGGATCGCGGCCATGATCTCGGCACGGGCTTCAGCAGCGCGGCCGAGCAGGACCGCAGCGGTGGTCCGATCGCCGCGAAGGCGTGCGGCACGGGCGCCATGGAGCCATTCGAGCCAGCGCCCGAAGAGTGATCGCGACACGGTGTGAGAGGTGTAACTCATGGCAGGCAATCTCCCCATATTTGTCGCCCAGCCCGCAGTTCGGCGGAGCGAACCCGAGCGGCGCACGACATCGGTATTTCAATAGTTCGGTATGAACCGATCACGGTGGGTCGGATCGGTGAAGGCGAAAGGGCAAGGGCCGTGAGCCCGGCCGCGACGGCACCGACCAGACGTTTGAATTCAGAAACGACCGTGGGTATCGTCCGGTCTTGATCCCGCCCCGGGGCAGTGGGGCGGGATCCTGATCATCGAGCGGTGCTCCGATCTATTGGATCGGGGTGCTGCTCATGATCCGACGGGGGCCAACCAGACCTCGGAGGAGATGGCCGGTGGAGCGATCCATCGGCCTCTCATCGCCGAGGCAGGTTATTCCGCCGCTTCGGCGAACGCTTCGTCCGGCAGCTCGATCGCGCCAGCCTCATCCGCGTCCATCGGCACCACGATCGGTTCGACCGCCGAAGCGATGGGGGTGCGGAGGATCTCGGGCAGCCAGCGCCGGCCCTGGAGCCGTTCGGCGGCGATCTTCGACATGGCCCCTTTCTTGAGCCCGGCGGTGTTTTCGGCCGCCTCGGGCGAGACACGTTCGGCCACGGCAGCGCTGATGAGCTTCTTGCTGACCCGGTCGAAGTAGGTCTCAGGGGTCGCCTCCCACCAGTTGGCGACGTCGAGGCCGAGCGCCTGGGCGAGCCGGTCGCCATGGGTGGGCTCGCGACCCGCGACCTGGGCACGCTCGACCGCCGTGACACTGCTGGCGACGGCGACCGCCAAGAGGCCCATGACCGTTTCATCGTCCGTCTGGAGGAGCCAGTCCCAGAGGTCGCGGTCGTCTTGCGGCAGGCGCGCGCGCCACACCTCCAACTCGACCTCCAAGGCGAGACCGGCCGCGGCCGTTGGCACCGCCGGGTCGTAGGCCCGGAGATAGCCTCGGTATAGCTGAGGGCCAGGCACGACCGGGAACGAAGATAGGAGCGCCCGTCATAGACGTGGCTGATCGCGAGCGTATGGGCGGTGGCTCTCAGGGCGACGCCGGGTGCGCGGGCCAACTCGATGCGCATCGCGGCGGTCTTGTGGGCCGTCAGGCTTTCTACGAGGGCGCCGCTGAACCCGGCGGGAGGGGAGGGGGGTGCCGACGCCGTGGCGGCTTTGGGCTCACCGGCCACGACCGGGTCGGCCTTCGGAATGTCCTCCAACCGCATCAGGCCACACTCGATACGATAGGGCTTGGCGCTATGCATATTGGCGAGCATCACCACGACGCCGCATTTGGCTTTGCCCTCGGGGGCATAGGTGGGCGCCGACAGGCGCTGGATCTCCGCCTTGATCGCGGCAATCCTTTCCAGATCGACGGCGGGTTCGGCCGGCGCCTCGTCCGTGCCGGGCGCTGCGGGCTCGTCCGCCAACGCGTCGTCGGATAGCTCGTCGGTGAAGCCGTCCTCGTCCTCGTCGTTCTCGATGTCCCAGTCGGCCGGCTCATCGGGATCGTCGGGCACCAGGATGTTGAGCTCGGCGGTGAGGGCCGCGAGCCTCTCCGACTCTTCCTCGGACAGGACCGGCTCGGTCGGGTAGGTGCGGACGAACTCCATGCGGTGAAAATCGCTGGTGGCGTGGGTCTCAACCCATTTCCAGCCTTCGGCGCGGATTTCGCTGGCGATCTCGTTGAGCCGGGCATGGGTCAGCTGATCGACGAGGGCCAGGTCGGCGAGGTAGGAATGCCGCGTGTCGAAAAGATCGGCCACCACGTGCCCGCCGGCTGCCTTATAGGCGTCGAGGCCGACGAGGACGGCGCGCGGATCGGTCGGCCGGACGAAATCCTCCGAGATGCGCTCGCGAAGGCTATGGGCCTCGCGGTAGTAAGTGGGGGCGTCGAACCAGGCGCGTTCCTGAACGGCATGGTCCTCGCTGAGGGTGAGGGCCTTGGCCTGTTCGAGGCTCATCCGGTTTGCTTCGAGTTCGCCAAGGATGCGGGGGCTGAGCCGGGCGAGCTTGAGGCGTTGGCGCACGACCAGCTCGGAGGCTGTCAATCGGCACCCAATCTTGACCCCCTATCGGCGTCCAATAATGACCCCTTCAGCGGGTTGTCCCGGTAGTCCATAGGAGGGACCCAAGCGCGACGCGACGTGCCCCCACGAGCGACAAAGCGGC
>Ga0302314_10010372_pt1 | contig 16310 bp, 16 predicted proteins | sample III_Palsa_N2_3_FD_200533 | JGI IMG/M metagenome (GOLD analysis project Ga0302314, IMG submission 200533) | Peat permafrost microbial communities from Stordalen Mire near Abisko, Sweden - III_Palsa_N2_3 | ecosystem: Environmental > Terrestrial > Soil > Palsa > Peat permafrost | place: Sweden... | reverse complement strand
GTTGAGGCTGTCCCCTGGGCTTGCGGAAGCTCTTGGGGGGCTGCTGCATCGTCGGCGGCCTGCTTCTTTCCGCGTGGAAAAAACACAAAGAGAGGTCTCTACCGATGATCAGATTCAACCCCATTCTCGTGGGCGCGGCCATGATCGGCGCGGTCAGCATCAGCGGCTGCGCCACCAAAGGGTTCGTGCGCGAGCAGGTGGCGGGGGTCGACCAGAAGGTCAACACCGCCAATGGTCGCCTTGATCAGGACGACGCCCATCTGGCCAATCTCGACCAGACCTCGCAGGAAGCGCTCAGCCGCGCCAAGGCCGCCGGCAAACTGGCCGAGGGCAAGTTCCTCTATTCCATGGTTCTCTCCGACGACTCGGTGAAGTTCCCGGTGGACCGGGCCAGCCTGTCGCCCGAAGCCCAGACCCGGCTGAACGACTTCGTGGCCAAGCTGAAGGCCGACAACCGTAACGTCTATGTGGAGATCCAGGGCCATACGGACGCCTCTGGCTCCCCCGACTTCAACAAGCGGCTGGGCGAAGATCGCGCCGAGGCCGTGCGCCTGTTCATGAACAAGGAAGGCGTGGCCCTGAACCGCATGGCCACCATCTCCTACGGCGAGGAGGCGCCGGTGGCGCCCAACTCCACCCGCGCCGGCCGGGCGCAGAACCGCCGCGTGGTGGTGATCGTCCTGGCGTAAGACCGCCTGGATCAACGGCGGGGCGAAGGTCCCGCCAGTCTAAATTAGAAGTGTAGAGCCTGGTCACGGTTCAAGGTGAACCGATCAGGCTCTAGCGGGGGCGCATGGTCGGGCTGGACAAGAGGTCCGACCATCGCCACTCGCCGCCGCCCATGGCGAGCCGCGTCGAGCCCGGCGCGTCGGTCAGAGATATCACCACCAGACCATGTACGGGTTCGGCCCGGCAGGCCGCCGGGGCGAACCCAACCTCCCACATGATGGCCTCGCGGACGGCGGAAAGACCCCGGCCGTCTTCGCCGGGCGTCGCCAGCCAGTCGCCGTTCCAGACCTTAAGCGCCTTGCCCGCTGCACCGGGCGCGCGAGCCGCCGCCTGCACCAGTTCGTCCTTGCGAAGGGCGCCCTGAAGCCGCCGCACCATGTTGCACGCCCCGCCGCCGCCGCCTGAATCCGCCGTCGCCGCGCCCGCAAGCTCCCCGTCGCTGAGACCGGGGGCGGAGACCGGCGTCGGCGTCTCGTCGGCGGGGAGGGTGTCGACCGCGGCGCGGACCGGCTTCGGCTTGGCCATGGGGCGAGGGGAGGCCGACTTAGCGACGGCTGACGTCGGCGCGGGCTTCGGCGGCGCCGGGCTTGGCGGGCGCGCTGGCTGCACCAGCGATACGGCGATGGCGCTCGGCTCGACCAGCATCGGCCCGTCCCGCCGGGCCGACAGCAGCGCGGCGAGGATGGAGAGGTGGACGCCCACGCTCAATGTCACGGCCAGGGCGCGCGCGATGCTGCGCTTGCGCACTGGAGCGACGAAATGGTCCTCTTCTGGTGATCGACTGCTCACGCAACACTGATCCGCCAAAGGTCTTGCCCAGTGGTTTAGAGACCATCCCGGCGCGTCAGGATCATGGCGAATGGGCACGGCGTCGAACCGCTGCGGTCGCTTGACTCACACCCATAGGGCTTGCACATTTGGTCCTGCTTCGGGGGATTGCATTTGTTACGGTACGCTTTGCTGGCGGCGACTTCGCTCGCTCTTTCCACGGGTCCGGCAGCGGCGATGAGCGACCCGCCCCCCATCTCCGCCTACGGCAAGCTTCCCGCGGTCAGCTCAGTCTCGCTGTCGCCATCCGGCCTGTTCATGGCGTCGATCAACGACGTGGAAGGCAAGCGATACATCCTAGTGCGCACCTTGGCCGGTGAGACGCTGCTCGCCGTTCCGATCGGCGAGAACAAGGTACGGAACCTCAGATGGGCGGACGACGGCCACCTGCTCGTACGGGTGTCGAAAGCCAGCTATCGCGGATACGAAACCAATGAAGTCGAAGTGCCGACCACGGTGTCCATCGACGTAAAGGGCAGGAAATCAGCGATCCTGTTCGATCACGATCCGAAATTCTCCGTGATCTATAGCGGGCAACCCCACGCCTATCAGATAGACGGCCATCCCTACGCCTTTGCCACCAACGTACCCAAGGAGGGGCAGGTGGGAATAACGCGACTCCAGTCCGAGACAGACGGGACGTTCGTCCGCAGCTTCCCCGATCTCTGGAAGATCGATCTCGTCACCAACAAGATCGAGCTGTTCGCCCATGGATCGCCCAATATCGACGGCTGGGCGGTGGATCCCACCACCAACAGCGTCGCCGCCTACGCCAACTTCGACCAGAACAGCTCGATCTGGACGCTGTTTCACGGCGCCACGCCGCTGATGAGCAAAAAGAGCCGGCGTCTGGCGATCGACCTGATAGGCCTTGGCCGCACGCCGGGATCGGTGCTGGTCCTGGATCAGACCGACGGCGACAAGCTGATCGAGGTTGAACGCGACGGGACAACCCAGACGCTGTTCGAGAATAAGGCCATCACCGACTATTATTTCAGTGCGACCACAGGACTTTTGCTGGGCGTGCAAGTGCGCGACTCCGACCTCGTGTTCTATGATCACCAGCGCCGGGATCGGATGATGGCCCTGGGGCGGGCTTTTCCAGGGAAAACGGTAATCTATGATTCCTGGACGGACGGCCTGGACGAAGTCGTCGTCCATACCGACGGGCCGGGCGACGCAGGAACCTACTACCTCGTCAATATGACCACCCATCGGGCCGACGTGCTGGATAACGACTTCCCCAACATTCCCGGCGATCAGGTCGGCGCCATACAACTATACCCCTACAAGGCGTCCGACGGCATGGCCCTGGACGGTGTGCTGACCTTGCCGCCGGGGCGCGAGGCGAAGGGATTGCCCGTGGTCGTGCTGCCGCATGGCGGACCGATCGGCGTCTCCGACCGGGCCGAATTCGACTGGATGGCCCAGGCCTTCGCCTCACAGGGCTATGCGGTGTTCCAGCCCAACTACCGCGGTTCGGGCGATCATGGCGCAGTCTACAAGGACGCGGGATTTGGCGAATTCGGTCGCAGGATGCTTACCGACATGAGCGACGGACTGGCGTCTCTCGCCAAGGACGGCGTGGTGGACGCCAAACGTGCCTGCATCGTGGGCTTTTCCTACGGGGGTTACGCGGCCATGGCGGGCATAACGGTGCAGCAGGGGATTTATCGCTGCGCCGTCGCAGGGTCGGGGATTTCCAGCCTTCCGGCCATGATGGATTGGATCACCGAGCGCAACGGCTCGCCATCCGCCGGCCTCACCTATTGGCGCCAGCAGACGGGCGTAGGCGTCGCCGGGGCGCCTTCGTTGAGCTCTGTCTCGCCCGCCGTGCTGGCGAGACAAGCGGACGCGCCGCTCCTCTTGATTCACGGCACCGAGGACTCCGTCGTGCCCTACGAACAGAGCAAGCTGATGCTCGCCGCCATGAACCGCGCGGGCAAGCCGGTCCAGTTGATCACCACCAAGGGGGAGGATCACTGGCTCTCTCATGGGGACACGCGCGTGCAGACCCTGACGGCGGCGCTCGACTTCGTGCAGAAAAACAACCCCGCGCGCTGAGTGCTGGTGCCAGGGTCGGCGGCGCCTAGAGCCCTGCGGGTGCGCCCGGCAGGTTTTCCAGCCAGCGTAAAACGGTCGCCTCCAGGGCGATGCGGTGGTCCGAGTAGCTGTGGTCCGTGGCGATATGCACCTGGGTGACCGGCGCTGCGCCATCGCCTATCGCCTTGGCGATACCGTCGCCGACCGGAGTTAGGCCATCATCTGAGGTGACGATCAGGAGGGGATGCCTGGAGAGACCGGGCGCGTCGCCCGCCACGGCGAAGGTCTTGGCATATTTTATGGCTTCGTCGGCGAGGCTTTCGGGGGTGGCGGCAAGAGTGTGCATCCCGGCGCCGGTCCCGATGTTGTCGTCCACGATCTTGACGGCCATGGCGCGGGGCGCGGCGCCGATCATTCCGATGTCGGCGGTAGAGATCAGGCCGGTTCCGAGCAGGTCGGGATCGTGTCCGCCCGTGTAGGCGGCGGCCCAGCCGCCCATGCTATGGCCGATCACGACGAGCTTCTTCGGGTCGATGTCGTGGGCGGCGGCGTTCTCCGGCGTTCGGAGCCAGGCCAGGGCGGCGGCGGAGTCTTCCAGCACGTGGGTGAAGGTGAAGGCGCCGGGGCTGCCCCATGCGCCGCGATAGTGCAGGGTCAGCACGTTCCAGCCGTCCCGCCGGATCGCCTGGGCGAGGTCGAGGTTCTGTTCGTTGCCGGGCAGGCCGTGGAGCAGCAGCACCGTGGGGTGAGGGCCGGCGCCGGCGGCGGTGAACAACACCGCATTGATCTTCACTCCGTGGGTCGGCAGGGCGAACGCATACATGCCGGCCGGACGCGCCTTGTCGGCGGGCGGGTCGGTCGTGACGGCCGCGGGGATGGGTTCGGCATGGAGCATGGCCGGCGACGCCAGAAGCGACAAGGCGGCGAGAGCGGCGAGCAGGCGCATGTGAGATTCCCGGATTGAGCGGGGAGATTGGCACAGGCTTGGCCTTGGCCGCTACCCCTGACGCAGGCGATCCAATGCGCCCTGCAGGATGTAGCCGGCGGCGGCGCGATCGACCACCTCGGCGCGCTTGGCGCGGGTCATGTCGGCTTCGATGATCAGCATGCGGTTGACGGCGGCGCTGGACAGGCGCTCGTCCCAGAAGGCGATGGGCAGGTCCTTCAGGCGCAGGATGTTGCGGGCGAAGGCGCGGCTGGACTGGCAACGAGGCCCCTCGGTGCCGTCCATGTTCACCGGCAGCCCGATGACGAGGCCGGTGGCCCCGCGGTCGGCCATCAGCTTGAACAAGGCGGCGGCGTCGTCGGTGAACTTCGATTTGCGGATCAGGGAGAAGGGGCTGGCGATGGTGCGGCTGAGGTCGGACACCGCCACGCCGATGGTCTTCTCGCCGATGTCGAGGCCCGCGATCGGCGTGTAGGTTTGCAGCGAGGCGGGTAGGTCGAGGATGTCGAGGACGGGCATCGCCCTTCAATACATGATTTCGATAAAGCGGGTTGAGCTTGCCAAAACGGTTCCCTAGCGGCTAACCCCGCGCACGAAGAGGAACCCGTCATGGCTATCGACGTCGAAACCGTCCGCAAGGTCGCCAAGCTCGCGCGCATCGCCGAGCCGGAAGAGCGCCTGCCCGCCCTCGCCCAGGAACTCACCACCATCGTCGCGTGGATCGAGCAGCTGGGCGAAGTGGACACCGACGGCGTGGAGCCCATGACCTCCTGCGTCGCCGCCAAGCTGCCGCTCCGCGACGACGTCGTCACCGACGGCGGCAAGCGGGACGATGTTCTCAAGAATGCGCCGAAGTCCGACAAGGGCTTCTTCGTGGTGCCCAAGGTGGTTGAATAGATGTCTAACTCTGCATCGTCCCTCACCGGGATGACCCTCAAGGGCGCGCTCGACGGCCTTGAGTCCAAAAGTTTTTCCGCCGCCGAGCTCGCGCAGGCGCATGTGGACGCCATCGCCGCCGCCAACCCGCGTCTGAACGCCTTCGTGCTGGAGACGCCGGAAAAGGCGTTGGAGATGGCCAGGGCGTCGGACGCCCGCCGTGCGAACGGCGACGCCGGTCCTCTTGAAGGCATATCCCTCGGCATCAAGGACCTGTTCTGCACCGAGGGCGTGCAGGCGACCGCAGGCTCCAACATCCTGAAGGGGTTTATCCCGCCTTACGAATCCACCGTCACCGCCAATCTCTGGCGCGACGGGGCGGTGATGCTGGGCAAGCTGAACATGGACGAGTTCGCCATGGGCTCCTCCAACGAGACCTCCGCCTTCGGGCCGGTGACCAATCCGTGGAAGGGCAGGGGGTCGAACCAGGCGCTGACGCCGGGCGGCTCGTCGGGCGGCTCGGCGGCGGCGGTGGCGGCGGACCTCTGCCTCGGCGCCACGGCGACCGATACGGGCGGCTCGATCCGCCAGCCCGCCAGCTTCACCGGCACGGTCGGTATCAAGCCGACCTATGGCCGCTGCTCCCGCTGGGGCGTCGTCGCCTTCGCCTCCTCGCTCGATCAGGCGGGCCCCATCGCCAAGACGGTGGAGGATACGGCCATCCTGCTGCGCAGCATGAGCGGGCACGATCCGAAAGACTCCACAAGCCTTGACGTGGACGTGCCTGATTTCGCGTCGTTCGTGGGCAAGTCGGTGAAGGGCCTGCGGGTCGGCATCCCCGACGAATACCGCATCGACGGCATGCCCGAAGAGATCGCCAGGCTGTGGGACCAGGGCGTGGAATGGCTGAAGGCCGCGGGCTGCGAGATCAAGCGGGTAAGCCTGCCCCACACCAAGTACGCCCTGCCGGCCTACTACATCGTCGCCCCGGCCGAGGCGTCGTCCAACCTCGCCCGCTATGACGGCATGCGGTACGGCCTGCGCGCCGAGGGCGCGACCCTCACCGAGGTCTATGAGAACACCCGCGCCGAGGGGTTCGGCGACGAGGTGAAGCGGCGCATCCTGATCGGGGCCTACGTGCTTTCGGCGGGGTACTACGACGCCTATTACCTCAAGGCCCAGAAGGTCCGCCGCAAGATCGCCGACGATTTCGACGCGGTGTTCCAGGAGGTTGATGCGCTGCTGACCCCCACGGCGCCGTCGGCGGCTTTCGCGCTCGGCGACCGCAACGCCGATCCCATCGCCATGTATCTGAACGACGTCTTCACGGTGACGGTGAATCTGGCGGGTCTGCCGGGCATCTCCGTGCCGGCTGGTCTGGACGCCCAGGGCTTGCCTTTGGGCCTGCAGCTGATCGGGCGGGCGCTGGACGAGGGGACATTGTTCTCTCTCGCGGGCGCAGTCGAGGATGCGGCGGCGTTCCGGGCCAAACCCCAGAAGTGGTGGTGACGGAGCCCTTCACCCTTTGCCCTCTCCCCTTGGGGAGAGGGGTCTTAGGTGGGGTCGTCTACTTCGGCAGAGCGGTCAGGTCGGCGCCCGTCTTGGTGAGCATGTCGTCGGTGATGGCGCCCTGACTCATGGGCTGGACTTCCTTCAGGCTCATGCCCTTGAACTGGTCGTAGGCCGGGTGGGAGAGAAGGCCAGGGATGTCCTTGTCCAGCACGGCCTTGCCGGCCGGCACGGCGGCGATCTGCTCGATCGGGGTGTCGAGGCTCAGGCCCGTGGCGGCGGTGGTCGTCGTCGTCGTGGTCGTGGTGCTGCTGGTTTGCGCCGAAGCGACGCCGGCGGACAGAAGAAGCACGGCGACGCCGGCCAGTAGGGTCTTGGACATGGGTTTCCTCCCCGATTAATGTCGGCGGGGATAGAAGCTTGTTTTGCGGGGCTTCACAAGGTGAGCGCCGCGTCATCTTTTTATGTCAGCCCAAGGGTGAGCGCCGCCTCTGGCGCCGCATGCTCCCTTTCGGCTATCAGGGCGGCGAAGAGGTGATCCATGACGAGCGAAACCGTCAAACCCTACCGTATCGAAGGCCGCACCGGCGCATGGGAGATCGTGCTGGGGCTGGAAGTCCACGCCCAGGTGGCCTCCAACGCCAAGCTGTTTTCCGGCGCGGCCACGGGTTTTGGCGCGGGACCCAATGAGCAGGTCAGCCTGGTGGACGCCGCCTTCCCCGGCATGCTGCCGGTGATCAACCGCTATTGCGTCGAGCAGGCGGTGAAGACCGGCCTGGGCCTGCACGCCCAGATCAACGCCTGGTCGCGGTTTGACCGCAAGAACTACTTCTATCCCGATCTGCCCCAAGGCTATCAGATCAGCCAGTTCAAGGACCCCATCGTCGGCGAGGGGATTTTGGACGTGGAGCGCGACGACGGCTCGATCTTCCAGGTCGGCGTCGAGCGGCTGCATCTGGAGCAGGACGCCGGCAAGTCGATCCACGACATGGACCCCCACTGGACCTACGTCGATCTGAACCGTTCGGGGGTGGCCCTGATGGAGATCGTCTCCAAGCCGCACATGCGCTCTCCGGAAGACGCCGCCGCCTATGTGAAGACACTGCGCCGGCTGGTGCGGTATCTGGGCACCTGCGACGGCGACATGGAGAAGGGGAACCTGCGCGCCGACGTGAACGTCTCCGTCTGCCGGCCGGGGCAATTCGAAAAGTTCAAGCAAAGCGGCGACTTCGGCGATCTGGGCACGCGCTGCGAGATCAAGAACGTCAACTCCATGCGCTTCATCCAGCAGGCCATCGTCTATGAGGCGCGCCGCCAGGTGGAGATCCTGGAGGACGGCGGCAAGATCGACCAGGAGACCCGCCTGTTCGACGCCAACAAGGGCGAGACCCGCTCCATGCGGTCGAAGGAAGAGGCGATGGATTATCGCTATTTCCCTGACCCGGACCTGTTGCCACTGGAACTGGATCCCGCGTGGATCAAGGCCATTGAAGCGTCGCTGCCGGAACTGCCGGACGCCAAGCGGGCCCGCCTGCAAACCCAGTACGGGCTGTCGGCCTACGACGCGGGCGTGCTGGCCTCTGACGCCGCCAAGGCCGACTATTACGAGGCGGCGGCCAAGGGGCGGGACGCCAAGCTGATCGCCAACTTCACCACCAACGAGCTGACGTCCAACCTCGCCAAGAACAACCTGGAGATCGAGCAGAGCCCGATTTCCGCCGAGGATCTGGGCGGCCTGATCGAACTGATCACCACCGACGTCATCTCCTCCAAGATCGCCAAGCAGGTGTTCGAGCTGATGTGGGCCGGGGAGGGCGCGCCCGCCGCCATCGTCGAGAAACACGGCCTGCGCCAGGTCACCGACACCGGCGCCATCGAGACCGCCATCGACGCCATCATCGCCGCCAACCCGGACAAGGCGGAAGCCGCCCAGTCCAAGCCCCAGGCCATCGGCTGGTTCGTCGGCCAGGTGATGAAGGAGACCGGCGGCAAGGCCAACCCTGCGGCGGTGAACGCCATCCTGAAGGCCAAGCTCGGTCTCTAATACAGCGGCGCGGTGTCCAGGATCAGGCCGGTGGAGCGCTGCGTGAGATAGGCGTTCGGCCCCACCGTTACCCAGCCGTAGCCGTTGGGCGGACGGCGCAGATGGTACTGACGAGGGTCGGCCACCGCCCCTCCGAGATAGGAGGGGGGCAGGAACTGGCCGCGGGTGTAGCCTCGCGCACCGCCGCCGCGAGCGGGCGCGCCGCCGTAACCGGGCGCGATTCGCGCCGGTGCGCTGGCGTAGCCGCCCTGACCGCCGTAGCCGCCGGGATACCCGCCGCCGCGTTCGAAGTCGGGACGCCTGAAATCCTGACGACCACCGCCCGCGCCGTAGCCAGGACCGCCGTAACCTTGCCCGCCGTAGCCGCGCCCGCTGTAGCCCTGTGGACCACCGAAGCGCTCGCCGCCGCCCGGCGCGAAACCGCCCCTGCCGCCGCTTTGAAAGCCGCCGCCCTGGAAGCCGCCGCGTTCACGTCCGCCGCCGCCCCGCTCAAAGCCGCCGCCTCCGCCGCCATGATGGCCGCGGTCCTGCGCCGACACGGCGCCTGCGCCGACCCCGGTCGTGATCAGGGCGACCAGCGCGGCGAGGCCGATCATGATCTTCTTCATCGCGGCCTCCTTTCCGGCTGAGCGATATGCCGAGGGCCCGAATCCGGCTTGCGCCGCGATTCAGGCCCCCGCACGTCCATGTAGTAACAATAGCGCTAGTAATAAACGCCCGGCACCACGTCCGCGACCTGCCCATCGGCGAGGTTCACCAGGACGGCGTCGTATCCGACCCGGATCCACTCATAGCCGTAGTCGGGCTGCCAGAGGCCGAAGTCGGACCAGTCGTCTATGAAATAGCCGGAGTTGATGAACACCTGGGGCAGCCACTCGCCCCGACGCCAGCCGTGATTGGCCCAGCCATAGTAGCCGCCGGGAAAGCGGTAGGGCTCGGCATGATAGCGGAAATACTGCCGCCCGCCGTAGCCGAAGGCGCGCCCGCCGCCGTGATCGAAGCCGCGCTGGCCACCGCCTCCGAAGCCGCCCTGATCGCGCTGACCCTGAAAGCCCTCGCCTTGGCGGAAGTCACCGCCGCCGCGACCGGGTTGACCGCCCGCGAAGCCTTGCGGCCGTTGCTCGGCGCCGCGGCCCGGCTGGCCGTTCTGGAAGCCCTGCGGCCGGAAACCGCCCTGGCCGCCCGGAAGGTTCTGGGGACGGAAGCCGCCGCCGCCCTGGCCGTTCTGGAAACCTTGAGGTCTAAAGCCCCCCTGACCGCCCGGTTGGCCTTGACCGGCCTGGCCGCGGAAGCCTTGGCCGCCGTCGGGTCCGCGCTGGACCTGCGGTTGGCCGCCGCCGTGGAACGCCTGTCCGCCGCCTTGTGGTGCGGCTGCAGGGGCGGGGCGAGCGGCCTGCGCGCCGCCGGGGCGACCGCCGCCATCGTGATGATGTTCATCCTGGGCGTGGCTCAAGCCGGGCGCGGCGAGCAGGACCGCGGCGGACGCCGCCAGCATCAAGGTCTTCATGGGGAGTCTCCTGACCAGATCAACGATGCGCCGAGGGTTTCGTCCCCAGCATGTCCCTGTGTAGGAAAGTGCGGCTGAACCCCGGCTGAACAGTAAGCTTAGCGTTCGCCGTCCGGCTTGGTTTCGCCGGGCTGCATAGAAACCGATGGAGCGTGGCTAGGCGCCTTGAGTGTCACCCTGGGGGGCAGGTGATGGACTTAGGTCATCGAGAAGAGAAGGTTGGAGTCGTCCGCTGAAGCGACCCTCAGCGTTAATCTCTCGATAGTACGTATTTATCAAAATAAACCAAGTATATCTTGGTGAATTTTGATTCATTCAGCGTTACATTAAGCTTAATTTTCTACTTAACTATATCTTCAATACAAGTCTGCTTTTCTCCACCCTGCAACATCGCAAGCACGGGCCGTCGAACGCGGCCGGCGCACAGGAAATGAAATGCAAATGGCTTTCGAACAGATCTCCGCGAACGACGCCTTCGACGGCGGCATCCCCCTCCCCGAAGTCGGCTCCACCGGCGAGGAGCTCCTGCGCATGGGCCTGCTCTATTCCACGGGTCAGGGCGGCGCGCCCTTGGACTATGTCTCCGCTCACATGCTGTTCAATCTGGCGGCCCTGCGCGGCTGCGAGGAAGCCAAGCAGTATCGCCGCGACCTCTCCCAGGAGATGGACCGCGACGCCATCGCCGACGCCCAGCGCGCGGCCCGCGAGTTCCTGCAGCGCGCCTAAGACGTTTCACCGAGATCAGGCGCGTCCGGGGCTCAGTTCACCGAGCCGTAAGATCCGCCGATCACGTAGCTGAACTGGATCGGCAGGGCGTCGCGGATCTGCGACACGTACCCGCCGAGTTCCGCTAGGCCGGTGCGGGGCACATAGATGATGTCGAAGCGGCGAAGCGGCACGGCGTCGCCGCTGCCGCGACCGGGGGCATAGATGGCCTGGCGCAGGTCCACCGTCCGCATCATGGCCCGCCCGTCGGCGCCGCGGCGGATGATCACCACCTCCTGCCGGTGCGATCCGATCAGGAAGCCGCCCGCCATGATCACGCCTTGCAGCGCATTGATGTCGCCCGGCATGGCGTAGACGCCGGGGTTCTTGACCTCGCCCCCCACGAATACCTGCAGCGGCGCCGCCTGCTTCACCGATACATCGATCTGCGGGCGCAGCAGTTGGCTGGAATAGGCCTGGGCGAGGGTCGCTTCCACGTCCGTCAAGGAACGGTTGGCCACCATCACCGGCTGGATCAGGGGGAGGGCGATTCGCCCGTCCGGCTGCACCGTCACCGTGCGCGCCAGTTCCGGCGCCGAAGGCGCGGAGACGTCCAGCACGTCGCCGGGATAGAGCCGATAGGCCGGCTCGTTGTTGCTCCAGTCAGCGTAGGCGATGTTGGCGAAGCCGCCGGTGGGCTGAGGACCGCCGACCGCGCCGCCGCCCGTGGCCAGCTCGCAGCCGGAGAGGCCCGCGCCGAGGCTCGCAAGGGCGCCGCAAAGAAGGACGGTGCGGATCGGGCGTGCCGACATCGAACGATAACCTCTTCTGAATCGCGCGTCTGAACGCAGGCTGCAGGATTATGGTTAACGGGTAATGTTCGGTTAACGGACGGCGCAAAACTTGTCCTGACTTGGCGGGCGCTGTCCGCAATCTTGGCCGCAAAGTCCTGCGAAAGCCCGTCTCGAACGCGTCAAAACGCGCCGGCCTCTGGACCGACTCGCGTCGGCGGCGGATAAGTGGCGGACTCCATTGGAGAATTAACCGATGGCAGGGGCGTTAACCGCCTAAGTGTCTGTAATTTATGGAATGGGCCCCTGTGGGAAGTAATCATCGGTTAACGCCAAGAGGGCAGGGTTCCCCCGTTGCTCAAGCGTGGTCGAATCGATGCAGTCTGGACCTTGGACGGTGGACGGAGAGCCGGTAGGGGCCGCACGGGTCGCCGTGCGCCGCACCGATCCCCCGCGCTACACCCCGTCGGACATCGCGGCGCTGCTTTGGCGCAACCTGCCCTGGATGATTCTGACATTCCTCGTGGTGGCGATCATCGGCGTGATCGTCGCTGTGCGCATGCCGACCACCTATCCGGCCCACTCGAGCCTCCTGATCCGGCTGAACCAGGCCTACGTCTATCAGCCCCAGGTGGGCGACGCCGCCCGCGGCGCCGCGCCGGACAATGACCAGGTGGTGCAGTCCGAGCTGGAGATACTCCAGAGCGACGCGGTTAAGATCAAGGTGGTCAGCGATATCGGGCTCGCCCGGCTCTATCCCGAACTCGGCAAGGGCTATGCGACCGCCAGCCCCGCCAAGCGCGAGGGGCTGGAGCAGTCGGCCATGCGCATGATCGGCGCAGGACTGAAGGTCGCCGCCGCGCCGGACACCTCCATCGCTCGCCTCACCTACACCGACAAGGATCCCGAGCGCGCCGCCCTGATCCTCAACACCCTGGTCGACGAGTACCTGCGCTATCGCAAGACCGTGCTGCTGGACCGCAATATCGGCCCGCTCGACCAGCAGCGCCGCTCGTTCCAGACCCAGTTGGACACTGCCGACGCCGCCTACCAGAAGTTCCTCGCCGACAACGGAATCGGCGATTTCGACGCCGAGAAAGCCTCGCTCGCGCAGATCTACGGCCAGCTCCTCACCGACAGCTATAGCGTCGGCGCCCTAAGCGCTGAAACGGAGGGGCGCCTTGGCGTAACCGCCCGCGAGGTCAAGACGGCCCAGCCGGAGATCGGTCTCTATCGCGACGTGGACCATCAGGCGCAAGACAAGCTGCTCCAGCTGAAGGTCGATCGTCAGGATCTCCTGGCCCGCTACCAGTCCACCGCCCAGCCCGTGCAGGACATCGACCAGAAGATCGCCGCCCAGCAGCAACTGATCTCCTCCGGGCAGGCCAACGGTCCCGGCGCCCGTCGTGTGGGCGTGAACCCGATCTTCCAGACCTTGCAGACTGAGAAGAACCAGCTGGAGGCGCAGTCGGCTTCCCTGCACGGCCGCAAGGCGACGATCCAGGCGCAGCTTGGCGAGATCACCGCCCGGCGCCAGAAGCTCGCAACCTTGGAGCCGCAGTACCAGGAGCTGGCTCGCGAGCGCGATCTCCTTAACACCAACGTCCGCAACATCACCCAGCGCCTGCAGGAGAGCCAGGCAGCTCAGGCCTTGGCCCAGACCGGCGACGACGGCAGCATCAAGGTAATCGAGCGCGCCTATCCGCCCACGCGGGGCGCATCCCTGAAGACCCCCGTATTCGCGGTGGCCATGCTGTTCGCCGCCTTCGCCGCCGCCTGCGTCGGCCTTCTCCTCGGCTTCCTGCAGAAGGGGTATCCATCTTCCGCCGCCGCCGAACGCGCGCTCGATCTGCCGGTTCTCGTCACGACCCCGGTCAAGTGATGCGATCGCATGGCGCGGGGGCGTCGGCGGCTTATGGTGGTCTCCAGCAGTTCAGCGATTCGGGTCGGTGATGGTGGATCTGACGACCGAGATGGCGACGTTGGCGGAGCGGCTCGGGCCGCCGCCCGGCGCCGTCGCGCGCGTGGTCCAGTTCACTTCGCCCCATAGCGGCGCCGGGGTCTCCACCGTGGCCCGCGAGTTCTGCCGCAAGGTCGCGACCACCGCCAAGAAGGGTGTCTGGCTGATCGAGCTCGACCTGATGAAGGGCGAGCAGTACGAGCACATCGCCGCGGATCGCGAGTTCTATGGCCGGCTCGGCGAGGCGGCGCGCGCCAGCCCCTCGGAGTCCATGTTCTTCACCGTGGCGCCCAGGATCAGGGGGGCGGACGGACAGCCCTGGCCCGACGTCCGCTATCTCGCCGCCCATACGGTGGGAAAGAGTCGCTGGTGGGTCACCCGCTTCCGCCGCGAGGCCTTGAAGGCCGGCCAGACCGCCCAGATCCTTTGCGAGCCCGACTACTGGGATGCGCTTCGTCCCCACGCCGACTACGTCGTGATCGACGCCCCCTCGGCGGAGCGGTCCGCCGCGGCCAAGGCCGTCGCCGCCTTCGTGGACGCCAATGTGCTGGTGGTGCCGGCGGGGGATCGCAACGTGGCGGCGGTGACAGCCCTGCGCGACGACCTGGCGTCCGTGGGCGGCCATTGCGCCGGCGTGGTGCTGACCCGCGCCAAAGCGGAGCCGCCTAGGTTCCTGAGGCAGATGCTGCCGTGAGCCAGTGGTTCGCGCCGGCTCCGCCGCTGGCGAGGCCGGCACGCCGCGACTGGAAGGCCTGGCTGGCGTTCGCGACCTCGGTGGTGCTGATGATCACCTTCAGCCAGGGCTGGGTCATGGCGCTCACGGGACCGGACGGGGACGCCGAAGCATCGACCCTGATCCGCACCCTTTATTTCCCGGCCTATTTCGCCGCCCTTGTCCTTGGTGTCACGCGGTTGCCGCAGACCCTCTACGCCTTCATGCGGACGCCGCTGCTGTGGATGCTGGTCGGCATGGTGTTCGTGTCCGTGTTGTGGTCCACCAATCCGCAGGTGACGGAGCGGCGGGGGATCGCGGTGTTGTTCACCACCTTGACGGGGCTGGTGGTCGCCTCACGCTACGACTGGTCGGAGCTGTTGGAGGTGTTCGGCGCCGCCTTCGTAATCCTGATCTTTGGATCGTTTCTGTTCGGGATCGCGTTGCCGAGCTATGGGCGGATGACGACGCTCTTTCCCGGCAGCTGGCGCGGCGTGTGGTTCGAGAAGAACACGCTGGGCGCCAACATGAGCATCGCCACCGTCGTCTTCTGTGCGGCGGCCCTGCTCAATCCGAAGCGGCGCTGGATCTGGATCGGCATGATCGGGCTGGCGCTGGCCTTGATGCTGTTGTCGAAATCCAAGACCTCGCTGGTCGCGCTGGTGCTCGGCATGGGCGCGCTCGGCGCCGTGCTCATGGCGCGGCGGGGGCCGGTGTTCGCGGTGATCACCACCTTTCTCGGGGTGTCGGTGCTGCTGGTGATCGGCTTCCTGTTCTACTTCGACTCCGACACGCTGTTCGCCCTTCTCGGCAAGGATGCGACCCTGACAGGGCGCACCAAGCTCTGGGCGGCGATCATGACCCAGCTCAACACCCGCCCCTGGATCGGCTTTGGCTACTCGGCGGTATGGAGCGATCCTGGCGTCTGGGGACCCTTGGCGTGGATCAGCAAGCAGGCCGGTTTCACCGCCGTCCACTCGCACAACAGCTGGCTGGAGATCTGGGTCAGCCTCGGCTACGTGGGCCTCGGCCTTTGGGCGCTCTACTTCGTCGAGGTGTGGGTGCGGGGAATCCTGGCCACGTACCGCAGTCCCGGCGGCTTCCTCGCCCTGCCGTTCCTGGCCATCTTCAGCCTGATGACCCTCACCGAGACCGTGGCGCTTGTCTACAACAACTTCATCTGGGTGATGTTCGTGGCCTTGGGGGTGAAGCTGGCGACGCCGGCTCCTGCGCTGGTCGCCGTCCCAACGCCGCCCATGCCCGCGCCTGCGCCGATGGCGGGGTCGATGGATGTCGCCGCGGCGCCGCCGTCCGCCGCGCCGGCCCGGGCGAACTTCGCCGCTCCGCGTCCGTAGAAGGCCACGTTCCGAAACCAGAGCACCTTGCCGAGTCCTCGCGCCGCCTGGTCCATCACGTCGATCCAGGCGGGACGCTGAAGCGCCATCAGGACCAGTGCGGTCGCCCCGTAGATCAGCACCTGGCCGGCGCCGATGACGACCCACTTGGCGGTGCCGAGGGGATCGCCCCGCCGCCAGCAGAGCTGGGCGGGCGACTGGCCGTAGCTGATGGCGCGGGAGAGGGTGTATCGAAGCGTGGCCCGGTGCGTGGGCGCGATCTCGTCGACCCAGGCGTCGGCCGCCCAGGCGAACCGGCCGCCCGC
>Ga0302314_10010371_pt1 | contig 16310 bp, 16 predicted proteins | sample III_Palsa_N2_3_FD_200533 | JGI IMG/M metagenome (GOLD analysis project Ga0302314, IMG submission 200533) | Peat permafrost microbial communities from Stordalen Mire near Abisko, Sweden - III_Palsa_N2_3 | ecosystem: Environmental > Terrestrial > Soil > Palsa > Peat permafrost | place: Sweden... | reverse complement strand
CCCGGAGGCGATGTTCAGTCGCATGAAATTGCTCTCTTCCCACACACGCCAGACGGCGTTTACGTTTGATTAATATCTTTTTCCCAGGTCCGCTCCAGCATTCGCCCCTCGCACGAACAATGGGCCGCTGCTCGCCCGTCCTGCTTGCGAAGCCGACACGGCGTCTCTAGCGTCGCGCCGCTTTTGGAATTTGACGGACGGAGGATGCGCGTGGCGGTCGAAGCGGTGATCTGGGACTTCGGCGGCGTCTTCACCACCTCGCCGTTCGAGGCGTTCAACCGCTACGAGGCGGCGCGCGGCCTGCCCAAGGACCTGATCCGCACCGTCAACGCCACCAACCCGCTGGAGAACGCCTGGGCGCTGTTCGAGCGGGCCGAGATCGACCGCGGCGGCTTCGACATGAAGTTCCTGGAGGAGTCGACCGCGCTCGGCCATCCGGTGCGCGGCGCCGACGTGCTGCCGCTGCTCTCCGGCGACGTGCGGCCGCGCATGGTCGAGGCGCTGAAGACCTGCAAGCGTCACTTCAAGGTCGGCTGCATCACCAACAACATGGCCCAGGGCCACGGGCCCGGCATGGCCGCCTCGGCCGAGGGCGCCTCGCGCTCGGCGGGGATCATGGCGCTGTTCGACATCGTCATCGAGAGCTCGAAGCTGGGCATCCGCAAGCCCGATCCGCGCATCTACCGGGTCGCCTGCGAGCAGATGGACGTCGATCCGGGGCTTTGCGTCTACCTCGACGACCTCGGGGTGAACTGCAAAGGCGCCGCCGAGGTCGGCATGAAGGCGATCAAGGTGGTGAGCGAGGCCCAGGCGCTGAGCGACCTCGCCGCCGCCACCGGCCTCGTCTTCCCCGCGGCGGTCGCCGCATGAGCCGGCCGGCGAAGATCGGCGCGGCCGCGGCGCTGGCGCAGCTCAGCGGCTGGTCCGCCGCCGAGGGCCGCGACGCGATCACCAAAACTTTCAAGTTCGCCGACTTCAACGCCGCCTTCGGCTGGATGACCCGCGTCGCCCTCGCCGCCGAGAAGCTCGACCACCACCCCGAGTGGTTCAATGTCTATTCCCGCGTCGAGGTGCTGCTGGCGACCCACGACGCCGAGGGCGTCACCGAGCTGGACGTGACCCTGGCGAAGCTCATGGACGCGGCGGCGCGCGGATAATCGTCCGTCCCTACGCCCCCTGCGTCACCGCATGCAGCCGCGCATAGGCGCCGCCCCTGGCCACCAGTTCGCCGTGGCGGCCTTCCTCGACGATGCGGCCGCCGTCGAACACCAGGATCCGGTCCGCGCCGCGGATGGTCGAGAGACGGTGGGCGATGACGATGGTGGTGCGGCCCGCCATCAGCTCCTCGGTCGCCGCCTGCACCTGCACCTCGGTCTCCACGTCGAGCGATGATGTCGCCTCGTCCAGCACCAGGATCGGCGCGTCGGCGAGGAACGCCCGGGCGATCGCCACCCGCTGCCGCTCGCCGCCGGAGAGCTTCACCCCGCGCTCGCCCACCAGGGTCTCGTAGCCCTTGGGCAGGGCGGCAATGAAGTCGTGCGCCCGGGCCCGCTTGGCGGCGAGCTGGACCTCCTCGACCGTGGCGTCCGGCCGCGCATAGCCGATGTTCTCGGCGATCGAGCGGTGGAACAGGGCCGGGTCCTGCGGCACCACCGCGATCGCCCGGCGCAGATCGACCTGCCGCACCAGCGCGATGTCCTGGCCGTCGATCAGCACCCGGCCGCCCTGCACGTCGTAGAGACGCTGCAGCAGCTTGACGAAGGTCGACTTGCCCGACCCCGTCGGCCCCACCAGCGCTACCCGCTCGCCGGGGCGGATTTCCAGCGAGAAGTCGTCGTAGAGCGGCCGCTCGGCGGACTTGTAGCGGAAGCTCACCCGCTCCAGCGCGATCCGCCCGACCTCGGGTAGGAAGGCCGCCGCGTCCGCGACATCGCGCACCTCGCTGGTGGTCTGGGCGTAGCGCGCCACGTCCTCGACGTCGGCCAGGCCCCGCTGCAGCATGCGGATGTTGTCGCCCATGTTGCGCAAATAGCCGCTCATGATCAGGAAGGTGGTGATCACCATGCCGACGCCGCCCGCCTTGGCGCGGCCGTGCAGCCAGTCCATCACCACCAGGCCGGTCAGCCCCGCCTGCAGCGCCGCCAGCAGCAGGTTCTGGCAGAGCCAGACCGTCATGTAGCGGTTCCAGGTGGTCAGCGTCGCCTCGCGCCAGTGGCGGGTGACGGTGGCGATGCGGGCTTCCTCGCGCGCCTCGGCCCCGAAGCTCTTTACCGTCGGATTGGTCGAGATCGAGTCGGCCAGCGCCCCGCCGATGCGCGAGTCCATCGCCACCGAGCGCCGGTTGGCCGCCCGCACATAGTAGGCGTTGAAGGTGACCGTCGTGCCGATGTAGATCGCCACCATCGCCAGCGAGAACGCGCCGATCAGCGGCCAGCTGATCATCAGCGAGACCGATAAAGCCACCAGCACCACCAGCGCCGGCCCGACCCACATCAGCACCGCGTCGGAGACCACGTCGTAGCCCCACATCGCCCGCGACAGCCGCCGCACCGTGGCGCCGGCGAAGTTGTCGGCGTGCCAGTCGGACGAGAAGCCCTGCACGCGGCGGAAGCCCTCGTTGGTCATCTCCTCCATGTTGTGCGCCGCGAGCGGGTTCCAGAACACGCGGAAGCCGGCGTTGCGGACCAGGGCGGAGGCTAGGAAAACCCCGACCAGCACGCCCCATGCGCCCCAGACGGCGTCGCCCAAAACCCCGCCGCCCTTGGGCGCCTGAGTGGTGACATTGATCAGGGCCTGCGCGGCGCGCGGCGTCCAGGTCTCGAAGCCCACGGCCGCGAGGGTTGTCAGGATGGTGCCGCCGATGCGCCACGGCCGCCGGCGCCAATAGCCGGCGATGAAGGCCAGCACCTGCCCCGTTGCTCAGCAACCGAGCGCGGCCCACCTCGTCGTCGTCGTACTGTTCCATCTCGCCCTCGCAGACTGCCATACCGCCGTTCGAGACATGGCGGCAGTGGCGGCCATCCCTTGCCTCCGGCCGCGATAGGGCCTTAAGGGCGCGCATGAGCGCCATCCTGCCCGACGCCGCGCCGGCCAACTGGGTCGACCGCCACGCGCCGGCGGCGCTGAGGCCGTGGCTGAAGCTCGGCCGCTTCGACCGCCCGACCCCCGTCTGGCTGCTGATACTGCCCGGCTGGCAGGGGATCGCGCTCGCCGCCGCCATGGTCGGCCACACGCCGAACCTCTGGCTGCTGGGGCTGTTCTTCGTCGGCGCGGCGCTGATGCGGGCGGCGGGCTGCGCCTACAACGACATCGTTGATCGCGACATCGACGCCAAGGTCGCCCGCACCGCGGGCCGGCCGATCCCGTCAGGCCAGATCAGCGTGGGCGCGGCCTGGGCGTTCGTGATCGGCTGCAGCCTGGCCAGCCTGGTCATCCTGCTGAGCTTGAACCTGCTCAGCATCGCGCTCGGCATCGGCTCGCTGGCGCTGGTGGCGATCTATCCGTTCATGAAGCGGATCACCTGGTGGCCGCAGGCGTGGCTGGGCCTCACCTTCAACTGGGGCGCCCTTTTGGGCTTCGCGGCGGCGAGCGGCGGCCTGCCGTTGCTGGACTGGGCGCGGCTCGAACTGGCGACCGGCGGCAGGGTGCTGCCGAGTCCTCAGTTGGTCGGCTTCCTCGCCCTGCCCGCGTGGCTGCTCTACGCCTCGGGCGTGTTCTGGACCCTCGGCTACGACACCATCTACGCGGTGCAGGACCTTGAGGACGACGCCCTGGCCGGGGTGAAATCGTCCGCCCGTCGCCTCGGCGCCGCGGCGCCCCGTGCGGTGTTCGCCTTCTATGTCGTGGCCCTGGCGTTGGTTGCGCTCGCCGGCTGGACGGCGACCCTCGGCTGGCTGTTCTGGCCGTTCCTGGGGGCCTACGGCCTGGCCTTGCTGGTCCAACCGCGCCGCCTGAAGCTCGATGAGCCGCGCCGCGCGCTCCGGCTCTTCAAGCTCAACGCCCGAGCCGGCTTGCTGCTCTTCCTCGCCCTCACCGTTGGATTCTGGCGCGGCGTCCATTAGGTCGCGAACGGTTGAGACACATGGAAAGAATCCAATGAAACCAGCCGAGGGGTCAGCCCCGACGTTCGACGAGGTCGTGCTCGGCCGCCGCAGCGCCCGCGGCTACAGGCCCGACCCGGTGCCCAAGGCGCTGATCCGCGAGGTGATCGAGATGGCGATGCGCGCGCCGTCGTCGCTGAACACCCAGCCCTGGAACTTCTACGTCGTCGCCGGCGAACCGCTCGACCGCATCCGCGCCGGCAATACCGAGCGCAACCTGGCCGGCGTGCCCTCGTCGCGCGAGTTCCGCGGCCACGGCGAATATGTCGGGACCCATCGCGAGCGGCAGATCGAGATCGCCAAGCAGCTGTTCGGGGCCATGGGTATCGAGCGCCACGACCAGGCCAAGCGCCAGGACTGGGTGCTGCGCGGCTTTCGCCAGTTCGACGCGCCGGTCTCGGTCGTGGTCACCTACGACCGCTCGATCCACGGCGGCGACATCGCGCCCTTCGACTGCGGCGCGGTGACCAACGCCCTGGTCAACGCCGCCTGGTCGCGGGGCCTCGGCTGCGTGATCAACAGCCAGGGCATCATGCAGTCGCCGGTCGTCCGCGAGCATGCCGGCATCTCGGACGACCAGGTGATCATGATCTGCGTCGCCATGGGTTTTCCCGACGACGACTTCCCGGCCAATGCGGTGGTCTCGCGCCGCAAGTCCGTCGACGAGGCCACGGTGTTCGTGGGGTTCGAGGACTAGGCGGCCACGCTGACGGCTTGCGGAAGCGTCGTCGGCGTTGGAAGAATGGCCGCTCTGGGGGTGGGCATGGCCAACATCGCGACAGCGGGCCGGGGCGGCGCTGGGGCAGGCTTCCTGGAGCGCGAGCGCATCGTCGCCTCGCCACGCTTCAACCGTTGGCTCGTGCCGCCGGCGGCGCTGGCGATCCACCTCTGCATCGGCATGGCCTACGGCTTCAGCGTGTTCTGGCTGCCGATGAGCAAGCTGGTCCCAGGGGCGAAATCCTGCGCGGCGGCGGGCTTCCTGAACGAACTCACCGCCACCGGCTGCAACTGGACGGTCGCCGACGTCACCCACATCTTCGAGACCTTCATCGCCGTGCTCGGGATCTCCGCCGCGATCTGGGGCGGCTGGCTGGAGCGGGCGGGGCCGCGCAAGGCGGGCCTGATCGCCGCCGTCTGCTGGGGCGGCGGCCTGATCGTCGGCGGCTACGGCGTCGCCATCCACCAGCTCTGGCTGGTGTTCCTCGGCTGCGGCGTCATCGGCGGCGTCGGCCAGGGACTCGGCTATATCACCCCGGTCTCGACCCTGATCAAATGGTTCCCGGACCACCGCGGCATGGCGACCGGCTTCGCGATCATGGGCTACGGCGGCGGCGCCATGGTCGGCTCGCCGCTGGCGGTCTGGCTGATGGCCCGCTTCGGCGATCACGGCGTCCCCGGCGTGGCCAGGACGCTGATGGTGCTGGGGGCGATCTATTTCGTCGCCATGAGCCTGGGCGCGCTCGGTTTCCGCGTCGCGCCGCGCGGCTGGGCGCCGGCCGGCTGGACGGCGCCGACGCCGGAGAGCGGCAAGTCCATGGTCACCCACCGCCACGTCCACCTCGACAAGGCCTGGCGGACGCCGCAGTTCTGGCTGCTCTGGGGCGTGCTCGGCCTCAACGTCACCGCCGGCATCTCGGTGATAGCTATGGCGAGCCCGATGTTCCAGGAGGTGTTCGGCGGGCGGCTGCTCGGCCTCGGCCCGCACGCCGTGCTGGGCGCCGCGCAGAAGGCCGCGATCGTGGCCGCGGCGGCGGGGCTGGTCGGCCTGATCAGCCTGTTCAACAGCCTGGGACGGCTGTTCTGGGCCTCGGTGTCGGATTTCCTCGGCCGCAAGAACACCTATTTCGTCTTCTTCGTCCTCGGGTTGGCGCTCTATTGCGCCCTGCCGACGCTGGGCCACCTGGGCCTGGCGATCCCGTTCGTGGCGGCGGTCTGCGTGATCCTCAGCATGTACGGCGGCGGTTTCGCCGCCCTGCCGGCCTATCTCGCCGACATCTTCGGGGCCGAGATGGTGGGCGCCATCCATGGCCGGGTGCTGACCGCCTGGTCGGTGGCCGGCGTCGCCGGCCCGGCCCTGATCGCCGCCCTGCGCCAGGTGCAGCTCGACCACGGCGTGCCCAAGGCCCTGGTCTACGACGGCACCCTCTACATCATGGCCTTCCTGCTGTTCTGCGGCCTGGTGTGCAACCTGCTGGTCCGCCCGGTGGGCGAGGCCCACTACATGACCGACGAGGAGCTGGCGCGCGAAGAGACGCGCCAACACGAAAACGCCGCCGCCGGCGATGTGGAGACGGTGGCGCGCGGCGGCTTTGGCCTGATCGGCGTCGTCGCCTGGCTCGCGGTCGGCATCCCGTTCGCGATCGGCCTGGTCATCGCCCTGCAGAAGGCCGCGGCGCTGTTCTAGGCCGGCGCCGAATCGCCGCCTTGACGCGGCGTGACGCTTTCGGGCGGGCTTCGGCGGCGCTAAACGGCTTGCGAAATCACCGGCGAAGGGGCCGCGACCATCATGAAACTCGACTCATCCATCTCCGCGATCGTCACCGGCGGCGCTTCGGGCCTCGGCGAGGCCACCGTGCGCAGGCTCGCCGCCCACGGCGTCAAGATCGGCATCTTCGACCTGGCGCGCCAGGAGGAGAAGGCCAACGCGCTGCTGAAGGAGATCGGCGGCGGCGTGTTCTGCGCGGCCAACGTCACCTCCGAGGAGGAGGTCGACGCCGCCTTCGCCAAGGCGCGCGCGGCCAACGGCCAGGAGCGCATCCTGGTCAACTGCGCCGGCACCGGCAACGCCGCCCGCACCGCCAGCCGCGACCGCAACACCGGCGAGATCAAGACCTTCGCCACCGAAGCCTTCAACATGATCATCCAGATCAACCTGGTGGGCACCTTCCGCTGCATCTCCAAGTCGGCGGCCGGGATGATGAGCCTGGAGCCGCTGGAAGACGGCGACCGCGGCGCGATCGTCAACACCGCCTCGGTGGCGGCCGAGGACGGCCAGATCGGCCAGGCGGCCTATACGGCATCGAAGGCCGGCGTCGTCGGCCTGACCCTGGTGGTGGCGCGCGACCTCTCCCAGGAAGGCATCCGCTGCAACACCATCCTGCCCGGCATCTTCGACACCCCGTTGCTGGCCGGCGCGCCGCAGCAGGTCCGCGACGCCCTGGGCGCCCAGGTGCCCTATCCGAAGCGCCTCGGCGTGCCGGAAGAATACGCCTCGCTGGCGCTGGAGATGATCCGCAACGGCTATTTCAACGGCGAGGACGTCCGCCTCGACGGCGCGATCCGGATGGCGCCCCGTTAAATACCGGAATATGCGGGGTCGGCATGCCGGCTCCGCTCAACGTCCTCTTCATCACCGCCGACCAGTGGCGCGGCGACTGCCTGTCGGCGCTCGGCCACCCGGTGGTGAAGACGCCGCATCTCGACGCCCTGGCGGCGCAGGGGGTGCTGTTCGCGCGCCACTTCGCCAATACCGCGCCCTGCGGCCCCAGTCGCACGACCCTGCACACCGGCCTCTATCTGCAGAACCACCGCTCGGGCACCAACGGCACGCCGCTCGATGCGCGCCACACCAACTGGGCGCTCGAGGCCGGCAAGCTCGGCTACGATCCGGTCCTCTTCGGCTACACCGACATCAGCCGCGATCCGCGCGGCGAGCCCGCGGGCAGTCCGTGGCTGCGCACCTATGAGGGGCCGCTGCCCGGCGTCCGCGCCGTCTGCCATCTCGACGCCGAGCCCACGCCCTGGACCGACTGGCTGGCGGCGAAGGGCTACGAAGTTCCCGCCAACGCCCAGACCGCCTACAGCTGGCGCGCGCCGGGTCCAGAATACGAGGACGGCGCGCCCGAGCCCCGGCCGCTGGCCTTCCCGGCCGAGGTCGACGACGTCGCCTTCCTCACCGGCCAGCTCATCGACTATCTGAAGTCCGCGAAGGGGCCGTTCCTCGCCCACCTGTCGCTGCTGCGCCCACACCCGCCCTGGGTCGCGCCGCGCCCCTACAACGCCCTATACGATCCCGCCGCGCTGCCGCCGTTCGAGCGCGCCGCCAGCGCCGAGGAAGAAGGCCGCCAGCATCCCTGGCTCGCCTGGCGCCTCACCCGTCCGGGCATGCGCGCCACCGACAACGAAGCGCGCTTAAGGCGGCTGAAGGCGGTCTACTACGGCCTGATGAGCCGGGTGGACGTCGAAATCGGCCGGCTGATGGCGTTCCTGGACGAGAGCGGCCTGGCGGAAAACACCCTGGTGATATTCACCTCCGACCACGGCGAGGAGATCGGCGCCCACTGGCTGATCGGCAAGGGCGGCTATTTCGACGGCTCCTACCACGTGCCGCTGATCGTCCGCGATCCACGCCCCGGCGCGGCGCACGGCGCCCACGCCATGCGCTTCACCGAGCATGTCGACATCCTGCCCACCATGATGGAGGCGATCGGAGCACCCATCCCGCTGCAGTGCGACGGCCGAGCCTTGTCGCCATTCCTCGCCGGCGAGCCGACGCCCGCCACCTGGCGCGAGGAAGCCCACTGGGAATACGATTTCCGCGACGCTGTCGACGACGACGCCGAACGGACCTTCGGCCTCACCCTGCATCAGTGCGCGCTGAACGTGGTGCGCGGGGAGCGCTACAAATACGTCCACTTCACCAAGCTGCCGCCGCTGTTCTTCGATCTCGCCGCCGATCCCGGCGAGACCCGCAACCTGGTGGACGATCCCGCCCATGCGCCGCATGTGCTGGCGTACGCCCAGAAGCTCATCTCCTGGCGCATGACCCACGACGAGCAGACCCTGACTCACCTGGCGCTGACCGAAGACGGCGTGATCTCGCGCCCATCGCCGCGCTATTGACGGAGGCCGCATGACCCCCGAACTCGGCGTCATCGAGGGCTTCTACGGCAAGCCCTGGTCGTGGGACATGCGCGAGGACCAGGCGAGCTTCCTGAAGCCGCGCGGCTACGACTTCTATCTCTACGCCCCCAAGGCCGACGCCTATCTGCGCAAGCGTTGGCGCGAGGATCACCCCGCCGCCGAGGCCGACCGGCTGGCGCGGATGGCCGCCCATTGCCGCGCCCTCGGGATGCGCTTCGGCGTGGGCCTGAGCCCCTACGAGGCCTATCGCGACTTTGGCGACGAGGCCCAGGCGGCGATGGCGCGCAAGCTGGCCTTCTTCGATCAGGTCGGCGTCACCGACCTCGCCATCCTGTTCGACGACATGAAGGGCGACCAGCCCGACCTCGCCGCCGCGCAGGTGCGCATGGCGCACTGGGTCGGCGAGCGCACGAAGGCCACGCGCCTGATCGTCTGCCCCACCGTCTACACCGACGATCCGATGCTCCAGCGCGTCTTCGGCGACACCCCGCCGAACTATCTGGAGGATCTGGGCGCCGGCCTCGATCCGGCGATCCAGGTGTTCTGGACCGGCGAAGAAGTGTGCTCGCGCGAGTTCAGCCCCGGCCACCTGGCCAATGTCGCCGAGCGCCTGCGCCGCAAACCGCTGCTCTGGGACAACTATCCCGTCAACGACGGGCCGGCGATGTCGCCCTACCTCTATCTGCGCTCGTTCACCGGCCGGCCGGCGGCGATCGGGACACATATCGCCGGCCACGCGATCAATCCCAGCCTGCAGCCGACCCTGTTCCGCATCCCGGCGCTGACCCTGGTGGAAAGCTATGCGCGGGGCGAGGACTACCACTACGGCGAGGCCTTCGACCGCGCCGCGATCGAGACCCTGGGCCCCGAGCTCGCGGCGCTAGTGCGCCGCCACCTCAACCTGCTCAACGACCAGGGCCTCGACCGGATCAGCGAACAGGCGCCCCGGATGCGCGAGCGCTACGCCGCCCTCGACCATCCCGGCGCCCGCGAGGTGGTGGATTTTCTGGACGGCGTCTGGCGCGTCACCCGCGAGATGATGCAGGCGGCGGAGGCGGCCGAGGCGCTGGAAGCGCCGACATCGTCTTGACGAAATAGATCGTGTCCGGATTTGGCCTCGGGCGCGGGAAGCGGAACGCCTCGAAGCCATAGGCGCGGTAGAAGCGCAGCGCGCGGTGGTTGGCCGGGCTGACGCCCAGGTGAACACCGCGCGAGCCCGCCGTGGCGATTCGGTCCAGCCACGCGTCGATCAGCGCCCGGCCCAACCCCTGCCCCTGCAATCGGGGCAGCAGGTTGATGTGCAGATGCGACGGATGGGGCTGGGTGATCCGCGCCGGCGGCGGCCGCGGATGGTGGATCTGCCAGGCGCGCACCTGATCCAGGCTCCAGCCCGCCGGATCGCCGCTCGGGTCCGCATATCGCCGGCGCAGCCTCGGCCACCACTCGCTCTCCAGCCGCGCCTCGAACGCCAGGGTGTCGAGCGCGCCGACGATATAGCCGCCGACGCCGTCGGCATCCTCGGCCACCAGGGCGAGGTCGGGTTCGAGCGTCGCATAGGGCGCGGCATATAGGTGGCCGACGAGGTCGCCGTCGCGATAGAGGGCGCGGGCGTCCTGTCCGGAATCCCCGGTGGCGAGCGCGATCCGGTAGAGATCGGCGAGGTCGCCCGGCGCCGCGGGACGGATCGTGGCGCGGCTCAGTGCAGCGTGCCGATCTCGCGGCCGACATCCAGCTTGGCCGGGCTGATCAGGCCCACCGCCGAGCAGGTCACCGAATGGATCACCGCATCGATCTCGCGGCGCCAGAAGTCGAGGAAGCGGCAGATACGAGGGAATTCCGGCGGCAGGTCGAGCGTCTGCCAGAGGAAGCGCTGCAGCAGCGCCGGATGGTCGGGCATGTAATAGAGCACCTCGGCGGTGGTCAGCCGCTGGCCGCGTAGCTGGCGGGAAAGCTCACCCTCGGGCATGGCGGTCTCCGAATCGCGCGCAAGGCTACGCTGCGGACGATTCGCGGCTTTCGCAACCGAAAAAATCATATAGCTTCAAATGGTTAGCAGCCGTTTCGTCCGACTGCTGACAACTCGGGCATCAGATCCCGAACTGGACCGCGAGCCAGACGATCCGGCCCAGCGCGCCGAACAGCAAGACGCCGGTCGCCAGCGCCTGAATGCCGAAGCCTAGGCTGCGCGACGCGGCCGCCCTGGAATAGCCGGTGAGGTAGAGGACGCGGCCGACGATCCAGACCAGGCCGATGGCGGCGGTGATCCGGTCGCTATTCCAGGAAATCGCGAACAGCCAGAACGAGACCAGAAACAGCGGCAGCCATTCCAAGGTGTTCATGTGCACCCGGAACAGACGCTCGAAGTCCGGATTGCCGGTCGTCGCCGGCGCGGCCACACCATATTTGGAGCGGCCCTGTCCGACTTGCATGCTCATGTAGAAATAGACCAGCAAAGCCAGCAGGGTGACGATCGCCACCAGCGGATGGATGGGCATCTAGCTTGTTTCCTCGACCCCGATGGCGCGAGTCTGCGCCCGCGCCGAAGCGACGAACCTGCCACGACGGCTGCGCTTAATCCACTAGGTCCGGCGAGACCCCGGTATCCCTCTCCCCATCGCAGATGGGGAGAGGGATACCGGTCGCGCAGCGAGCGGACGGGTGAGGGGACCTTGGCGCGGCACGCGGCAAGGTCGACGCCGACAGGCGGCGGACTTCAGCTGCGCTGCGCGCGCTCGCCGCTCCGCGTCGAGCCCCCTCACCCCGCCTTCGGCGGACCTCTCCCCGCTTCGCGCGGGGCGAGGGATACCGGAGATGATCGATTGGAGCCCGCTCAGTCCCCCGCCTCGATCGCCTCGATGTCGTCGTCGGAGAGGCCGAAGTGGTGGCCGATCTCGTGGGTCAGCACGTGCGCGACCAGCTCGCCCAAGGTGACGTCGCCGCGCTCGGCCCATTCGTCGAGGATCGGGCGGCGGTAGAGGAACACCCGCGCTGGCTCCGGCGAAGGATCGAGCACCGAGCGCCGCGCCAGGTCGACGCCCTGGTAGAGGCCGGTGAGCTCGAACGGGTCTTCGAGCCCAAGATCCTCCAGCACGTCATCGTCGGGGAAATCATCGACCCGCAGCACGACATCCTCGGCCAGCCGCCGGAACTTCCCCGGCAGCGCGGCGAACGCCGCCGCGGCGAGGGCGGCGAAATCGTCCAGCGAAGGAGCCGGCGCGTCGCGCCACCGCGAGGGGGTCATTCGTCAGGGATCAGGATATGCGGCGCCTCGGGCGCCGGCGCTTCGAAGAGGCCGACGTCGAGCGGCTGCTGCGGCTTGACCGGGCGCAGCGGCTGCTGGGCGAGGGCGCGCAGGCGACCCGGCTCCAGCGCCGCCGCCTCGACCCGCCGGCGCAGGTCGCGCGCCTGGTCGTCCGGCGCCGCCTCGTCCGCGCCAAGGATGCGCCAATAGGAGATCGCCAGTCGGAACACCGCGCCCACCCGCCGCGCCGGAGGGGGTGGCCAGCGCCGGCCGCTGCGGAACACCGGCTCGACCGGGGCCAGCGCGGCGCCCTGGGCGCGCTGGGCGACGCCGAGATAGTGGTCCTCGGGCGCGATGGTGGCGCGGCCCGGCCGGGGATCGTCGAGCCGGCCGACGAAGGCGTCGAGCAACGCCTCGCGGGTGGCGAACGCCGGCCCGGCCTCCTCGGTGACGAAACGCACCGCGCCGCCGCCGAGCGCGGTCGCCTCGCGCTGGCGCGCGGCGCGCCCTTTCGGCCGGCTCAGCGCCTCGTCGGCGCTCGCGGCCACCGGATAGAGGATGGCGCTCACCGGGACATCATGCGCCATGCGGGCGGCGGACGGAACGCCTATGCTGAAGTGCACTGATTCGGATGAGGGCGGATGGACTCGCAGGCGCTGCTCCTCGCCGCCGCGGCCGGGGCGGCGGTGCTCGGCGTTGGCGCCGCGGGTTGGGCGCTGATCGTCCGCCGCGCGGCGGACGCCGGCGATCGTGGCCTCACGGCCCGACTGGCCGCGGCCGAGCGCAACGACCGCGCCGCCCAGGCCGTCGCCGAAGCCTTCGAGACCGCCCTGATCGCCGTCGGCGACGGCCCGGCGCGGCTGATCGCGGGCGAGGAGAGCCTGGCGAGCTGCGCCGCGCGGCTGGGCGCGCCCGGCGGCGACGCGGCCGCCACCCTGGCGGCGCTGACCAGAGCCGCACCCGATCACGCCGCACAGCTCACCGCCCTGATCGAGACCGGCGCCGCCTGCGCCTTCGAGGCGCGTGGACCCGGCGGCGGCGTCGCGGTGGAGGGCCGGACGGCGGGCGCGCTGGCGTTCGTGCGCCTGACCCCGCTGGCCGACGGCGACGCTGGCCTGCCCGGCGCGGCGCGGCTGGCGGCCTTTCTCGACGCCCGCGAGGCGCCCGCCTGGATCGCCGGCGCGGACGGCCAGCCCGCCTTCGCCAACCGCGCCTGGCTGCAGGCCGCCGGCGCCGAGAGCCTGCGCGATGCGCGCGAGAAGGGCCTCACCTTCGACCGCGCCGCCGACGACCTGGCGCGCGAGGCCGCCAAGGCCGGCGAGCGGCGCGAATCGATCCGCTGGGCGGCGGCGGCTGGGCGCCGGCGCGCCTTCCGCCTCACCGCCGAGCCGCTGGAAGGCGGCGGGGTCGCGGTCTGGTCCGAGGACGTCACCGACGCCGAGGAGGCCGCCGAGAGCCTGCGCAGCCACGCCCAGGCGCAGGACCAGACCCTTAACCAGATCCGCGAGGGCGTCGCCATCTTCGCCCGCGACCGGCGCCTGCAGTTCAACAACGCCGCCTTCGCCGAGCTGTGGGGCCTGGAGCCGGCCTGGCTGGCCGAGCGGCCCAGTCACGGCGAGCTGCTCGACCGGCTGCGCCAGCGCCGCCGCCTGCCCGAGAGCGCCGACTACGCCAAGTGGAAGGCCGCCGAACTGGCCGCCTACGCCGCCCTGACGCCCGCCGAGGACCTGTGGCGGCTGCCGGACGCCCGCACCCTGCGCGTGGTGCGCCAGCCGCACCCCTGGGGCGGATTGCTGCTGCTGTTCTCCGACATCACCGACGAGCTGAAGCTGAAGGCCGAGTTCAACGCCCTGATCCAGGTGCAGCAGGCGACGCTCGACAAGCTCACCGACGCCGTGGCCGTGTTCTCGTCCGACGGGCGATTGAAGCTGCACAACGAGGCGTTCGAGCGCTTCTGGAACGTCACCGCGGCCGAGCTGGCCGCCGCCGCCGACTTCGACGGGGTCGAGGACCTCTGCTTGCGCCGCCTGCACGACCGCCAGTTCTGGCGCGACCTGAAGGGGCGGGTCACCGATCCGGAGCCCAAGGCGCGCGCCCCGATCTCCGAGGAGGTGATCACCGCCGACCAGCGTATCGTGGCCTTCCAGTCACGTCCGCTGCCCGACGGCGCCACCCTGATCGGCTTCGTCGATGTCACCGACACGCGCCGCCTGGAAGGCGCGCTGCGCGAGCGGGAGGCGGCGCTGGAGGAGGCCGAGCGGCTGAAGCGCGAGTTCGTCGGCAACGTCTCCTACGAGCTGCGCACCCCGCTCACCACCATCATCGGCTATTCGGAGCTGCTGGAGCGTGGCGGCGAAGGGCTTTCCGAGCGCGGCCGCGGCCATGTGGCCGCGGTGCGCAGCGCCGCGATCCAGCTCGGCCGCTCGATCGACGACGTGCTCGACATCGCCCAGATCGACGCGGGCGAGATGGGCATCGACCCCGACGACGTGAACGTCGGCCGCCTGATGGAGGCCGCGGCGGGCCGCTGGGAGGTCGCGGCCGAGGCCGGCAAGGTGCTGCTCACCGTCGCCGCCGGACCCGACGTGGGGCTGCTGCGCGGCGACTCGCGCCGGCTAGGCCAGATGCTCGACCACCTGATCGAGAACGGTCTGCGGCAAACCCCGCCCGGCGGCCTGGTGACGCTGGCGGCCGAGCGCGGCGGCGGCGAGGTGCGCCTGATCATCTCCGACACCGGGCGCGGCATCCCGTTCCACGTCCAGGCCCACATCTTCGACCGCTTCGTCGGCCGCGATCAGGGCGGACCGGGGCTGGGCCTCGCCCTGGTGAAGGCGCTGGTGGAGCTGCACGGCGGCTGGGTGGCGCTGGAAAGCGAGCCCGGCGCCGGCTCCACCTTCACCTGCCACCTCCCGGAGGCTGCACATGCGCCAGCCGCGGCGCCGGAACTGTTTTAGCTCCCGATAGGGCGGCGGGGCTCAGTGCTGGCTTTGCGGCATCCGGACCACGAGGCCGTCGAGCGCGTCGGTGACCTTGATCTGACACGAGAGACGCGAGTTCGGCTCCACGTTCTCGGCGAAGTCCAGCATGGACTCCTCCATCGCCGACTGGCTGCCGGTCTTGTCCTTCCAGGCCTCGTCCACATAGACGTGGCAGGTCGCGCAGGCGCAAGCGCCGCCGCAGTCGGCGTCGATGCCGGGGATGTTGTTCTTCACCGCCCCTTCCATCACCGAGAGGCCGTTCTTCACGTCGACGACGTGTTCGGCGCCGTTGAACTCGATGTAGGTGATCTTGGCCATTTCTTCCCCACGCCTCTGCTGGGCGAATTCGGTAGCCCGAACTCGCCCAGACGCTCAATGTTACCGCGCGCTCGGACGCAAAAGACGTCACACTTTTGCTGAGCGCGCTTAGCTGGCGGCGACCTCTTTCATGGAAATCGCCGGGTCCGCAAGCTTGGCGCGGTCGATCGGCTTTTGCGAGCCGATCAATTGCCGCGCCGCCATGAATTCCGCCGGTGCGTTCACCGCCTCCACCGCCCGGATCACCGGCCCCTTCAGGTGGAAGACCGCGAACTTCGCGGTCGCCGGATCGCCGCGCACTAGGATGTCGTCGCTGTCGAAGGCGATCCCGGCCAGCTGCAGCTTCACATCGTACTGGTCCGACCAGTTCCAGGTGACCTCCGGCGGCGGCGGCGGCCGGCCGGCGATGGTCGCCGCCGCCTGCTTGGCCTGCTCAAGCGCATTGGCGACGCTCTCCAGCCGGAACATGCGATCGTAGAGCGGCAGCGGCCGGTGGGTCACGTCGCCGATGGCGAAGATGGCGGGATCAGAGGTGCGGGCCTGCATGTCGACCACGATGCCGCCGGAACAGTCCAGCCCGGCGTCCTTGGCCAGCTCCTCGTTGGGCAGCGCCCCGACACCGACCAGGGCCTCGTCGCACGGCATGATGCGGCCGTCGGCCAGCTTCACCCCGGTCAGCTTGCCGTCCTCCCCCTCGAACGCCACCGCCTGGGCGCCCAGCTCGAAGGTGACGCCGCGCGCCTTGTGATAGGCCTGGAAGAAATCCGACAGCTCCTTGCAGGCGACCCGCGCCAGCAGCCGCGGCTCGCG